>JGI1221J11331_1000179_pt1 | contig 20063 bp, 17 predicted proteins | sample LakVidmifraction_4_FD_11331 | JGI IMG/M metagenome (IMG submission 11331) | reverse complement strand
CTGCCAGAAGTCCCCTTTTTTAATTCGCCAGCTAATATTATTTAAAATGGGCTGTTCTTCATAACTCAGGGAAACCCCTTGAAAATCTATCAGGATTTTGGGAATATTTTTAAAGCTTGAAAGTGGCTGCGGAATTTCCTCTATGGCTAAAAACTCTTCTTCGCGAGCATTTTCGGAAAATTCGGTTGGATTCTGCTCCCGTACTATTTTTTCATTCTCAACTTCCAAAATCACATCTACAAAAGGCAGAATATCTTCCTTTCTCTTAAAAACCTGAATGATGGCAATCCTTTCTGAAACTTTTTCTAATCTCAATCGTAGTTCGGCAACCGATGTTTTATCGAGGCTATCAAACGGATTGTCCAAAACCAGAAAATCGGGGTCTTGTTTCAGTTGATATTCGAGTAAAGCTTTTCGCTTCTCCCCACTGGAGAAAGTTCTTAAAGAACGATTTTTATTTTGATTAATAGCCGATTTGCCATGCCGGTAATCTTCTTCAATATATTGAGCTAAAATCAGCTCAGAAAATAGCAAACCTTTCTTGCCCTCAAATTCTTTTAATTCTTCAGAAGATGAACCTTCTAAAAGCTTCGTCATAAATTTTCCCTTTACCGAAAAATCATTTCCAAAAATGGCGATATGTTTTAAATTCATGTGTTGCGCTTTTGTGTTTCAGCCCTTCAGGCTGATTTGCGTTCGTATATCAACGTTGCACGAGGCGCTGCCTCTGCCTTCTCTTCAGGCTCCGACCACCCAAGGCTGAAAGCCTGAAACATCAAACCTCGGAGCAACGCTCCGAGATTGCAGGCTGAAAAGCAAGAAGCATCGCTGCGAGATTCCAGGCTAATAAAAGCCCGGAGCATCACTCCGGGCTGCGATGCATCACGCTGGAAAAATCATCTCCAAAAATACTCAGCATCATAATCAGATAGCTTATACTCTTTTATAAACTTTTCCACTTCATTTTTATAACTAACTTTTTTATGATGTTCTTTTTGTCTTATTATATAATTTGTCACGAGCTCAACTTTATAACTACTTACCGAAAACGCACCATATCCTCCCTGCCAGGTAAACCCAATAACTCCCTGTTGTTTCATCCATTTCGAAGATTGTTTCTTTACCTCTTCCACAACTTTTGCCAAAGCATAATTCTTAGAAAGCCGAAATAAAATATGAATATGATCGGGCATCGAATTAATTTTTAACGCCGGACTTTCCAGGTTCTTCAAAATTCCGCCAATATAAGCGTGCAAGGATTGCTCTACTGCTTCATTTATATATGGACGCCAATATTTCGTGCCAAATACAAGATGAACATATAATTGTGATAGTGATTGCCCCATGTTTTTTAAATTTTATGTGACTATGAATTAATAATCCCAGAACAAGCCATGAGATGAACTGAAAAACACTTTTTAAATTGAGGCATAATACGAAGTTAATCTTTTAAGTTTAAAATTTCAGGAAAATATTGCCACAAGCAATAATGTCATTTCTCGCTATCTTGCGAACCCTCAAATTATTGTAATTCTTTTTTAAACGCTTGATTCCGAATAAGGCTTAATTTCCTCAATTCATATTTTTTGCATTTGTGTTTCAGCCTTTCAGGCTGAGTTCACTGTGTGTTTGAAATTCCCGAGGCGTTGCCTTTTTCTAAAGTCTTTGAGCCCTTCTGGCTGATGCTACAGTCATATTTCATCGTTGCATAAATCATTGACTTTGATTCGGACTTTGAACCCTTCAGGCTCTGCCCGTCCCAGGCTGAAAGCCTGAAATATCAAACCTCGGGGCAACGCTTCGAGAACCCAAGCTGAAATTCTGCCACCGCATCGCTCTGGGGAAAATATTCTATTGATAACCTTGCGCTTGTAAATTAAACAATTCAGNATAAAGCTTATCATTTTGCATCAATTCTTCGTGNGTACCAATTTCCAGCACCGAACCATTNTTTAACACCATAATCCGATCGGCTATTCTTACNGTNCTAAANCTATGGGANATAATNACCGCGGTTTTTCCTTCAGTTAATTTTATAAATCGNTCAAAAGCTTCGGTTTCGGCACGGGCATCCAAAGCCGAGGTAGGCTCATCTAATACAAGCACTTCGGCATCTTTCATATAAGCCCGGGCAATCGCAATTTTTTGCCATTGTCCGCCAGAAAGGTCTTTTCCTTGTTTAAAGCGTTTCCCCAATTGTTGATCATAACCTTTGGGTACCGAAGCAACAACTTCTTTGGCCAGGCTTTTTTCTGCGGCACCCTCTATTCTGGCTTGATTCTGAATTTCTTCAATTTCCCCAATCGCGATATTTTCCCTAAGGCTTAGTTCAAACTTTACAAAATCCTGAAAAATAACCCCGAAAAATTTCTGATATTGTTTTTGATCATATCGTTTCACCGGAATCCCTTCCAATAAAATCTCGCCTTCGGTAGGTTCATAAAATCGAAGTAATAATTTAATCAGCGTCGTTTTTCCGGCGCCATTTTCTCCCACGAATGCAAGTTTTTCACCCGCCTTTAAATCAAAATTAATATTGCGAACTACCCAGGCTTCGGTTTTAGGATATCTAAACCCAACATTTTTGAAGGTAAATCCCTTTTCAATTTTCTCCGGAAGTGACAATTTATCTTCGGTCTCCCCATCTGAATATTTCAAATCTAAAAACTCAAAATAATCCTGAAGGTAGAGCGCACTTTCGGTGATTTTGGTAAAACGCGTAAAAAAGCCTTGCAATTTGGAACGCAACCGGTTAAAAGAACCCGACAGGAAGGTGAGATCGCCAAGGGTGAAAATTCCTGCAACTGTTCTAAACACGATTAAGAGATAAGCGCTATAATAAGCGATGGTGCCAATAATATTAAAAACCGACCCCCAACCGGCTCGTTGTTTTGCCAGTTTTTTGCTTTGTAAGTAATAAATATCTGAAAGTTTTTTAAAACGGGCTGCCAGGTAATTTGATAAGCCAAAGAGCTTAACTTCTTTTGCGGTAACATCACTGGCCCCGACATAGCGTAAGTAATCCAGTTCCCGGCGTTCTTGTGTCCAGCTTCTAGCCAGGGAATAGGATGTTCCGCTAAACTTTAACTCGTTGATAATTGTGGGAATTACAGAAAACACCAATAAAATAATCAACCAGGGCTCAAAGGCTACAATCCCGGCCAAAAGGGTAAAGATCACCACCAGGTCTTCTGCCTGGGTAAGAATATTAGACATCAATGCAACCCTGCCGGTGGTTTGTTGCCGGGCACGTTCCAACTTATCGTAGAACTCGGAGTCTTCCAGTTGATCCAGGTTTAATTCTGAAGTTTTCTTAATAATACGCACCGAGCTATCTATGGAGTATTGATCGCCTAAAAGCGCATCGGTTAAGCTTATCGCCCGGCTCATTAAATCAGATAGGATAGCCAATCCAAATTCGGCAGCAACCAGCAACCATAGGCGATCCAGATCTTTGGTTTCCGCTGCCATCTGCACCACTACCTCATCAATAATTAATTTCCCTACCAAAAGGATTACTACAGGTAAAATCGCGTTCACTATTCTACTTAACACATTGGCATAAAACAATAACGGATTCACCTTTCGAATCTCTCTAAAAAAACGAGGTACAAACTTTAGCGCGGCAAAACTGCCTTTAAAACTAACTTTATTAGATTCTAATGATTTCTTAGGTCTGGGCAAGGATTATTTTTTACTCGCAAGTTAAGAAGGAATTAGGAAAATCCTGATTTCACTGGCTAAAAACGAAGTTATTTTTCTTCCGAAGAAAAAAGGGAAAAGCTATTTTTGCGCTATGGAAAATCGGAAATTAAAAAACAGCGAGCTCGAGCGAAAATCGGTTGAAGAATTTAAGGAAGCAAAGAAAACGCCTTTAATTGTAATTCTCGATAATGTGAGAAGCCTGAATAATATTGGTTCCGTTTTTAGAAGTGCTGATGCTTTTTTAATTGAAAAAATCTACCTCTGTGGCATCACTGCGCAACCGCCTCACAAAGACATTCAGAAAACAGCTCTAGGAGCAACCGAAACAGTAATTTGGGAATATTGTGAAAGCACCTTAGATGTGGTGAAAAAACTCCAGAAAGAACAAACCAAAGTTTTTTCTATAGAACAAGCCGAAGGCGCGGTAATGCTCAATGATTTTAAACCCCAACCGAATGAAAAAATTGCGGTGGTTTTTGGCAACGAAGTTAAAGGAGTTCAACAGGAAGTAGTTTCTGCCAGCGATGGAATTATCGAGATTCCGCAATTAGGCACCAAACATTCCTTAAATATTTCGGTGAGCGTGGGAGTTGTTTTATGGGATTTGTTTAATAAAATAAAGGGGCACAGCCCCCTAACCCCCGAAGGGGGAATTCATTAATTTACCAAAGACAATAAAAAGTACGCCAAACCATAACGTCTCTTCGATTGATTAAAAAAAATGGTTTAAGAATAACCTTTTGTTCCCCATTAGGGGGCTAGGGGGAATTTATTCCATCTAAAATCTCCAGATAATCGGCGCGGTTATTGACAAAATCTTTTCCAGAAATATCTATAATTTGCACCTTCATATTGGTTTGGGTCTTAATGAAATTCAGGTAACTTTTATTGATTTCCATTAAATATTCTGGCTTAATATTCTGCTCGTAATCCCTACCCCTGGATTTGATATTTTCCAATAACCTTTCGGTGTTTTGGTAGAGATAGATGTAAAGATCTGGTTTTACCAATTCTTTATACATTAAATGAAAAAGCTTGTTGTACAAAGAATATTCCTCTTCGTGCAGGGTGATTTTAGCGAAAATCAAGGATTTAAAAACATCATAGTCTGAAATTACAAAGTCTTTAAACAAGTCATATTGCGCTAAATCGTCTGACAACTGCTGATAGCGATCGGCGAGAAAAGACATTTCTAAAGGGAAAGCATAACGTTCCTGGTTCTCATAGAATTTAGGCAAAAAGGGATTGTCTTTAAATCGCTCCAGGATGAGTTTTGCATTAAAATCTTGCGAGATCATGGTGGCGAAACTGGTTTTTCCGGCGCCTATATTTCCCTCTACCGCTATATAATTCAATTTATGGAAAGCAAAAGAATGTTTGGGCAACTCCAGCTCTTTAGAAATTACATTTATTGCCGAAGCATCATCAACGTTCTGCAACATCGAATTTACCGTAACTTTTAAAATTGGATGTTTTTCCCGGGCTGCAATGTCGGCCAGTGGTAANAANACNAATTTNCTTTTCTGCATCTGCGGGTGCGGCACCACCAGATTTTTAGTAGTAATAACTTCCTCTTCAAAAAAAAGAATATCGAGGTCCAGAATACGGTTCTGGTAATTTTTAGCATCAGAACGCACACGACCTGCTTCAGTTTCTATTATTAATAATTTTTGGAGTACTTCTTCCGCAGAAAACCGGGTAGAAACTGCAGCACAGGCATTTAAAAAAGCATTACCAGAAAAGCCCCAGGCTGGGGTTTCATAAACCCGGGAAACCTGTTGCACCTCGCCAATTTTCAAAAATATGTTGGTTATTGCGTTTTGTAGAATCTCGAAACGCTCACCCACATTACTGCCCAGTGCGATATGTACTAATTTAGAGGAATTCAAATTAAATGGAGAAAAATTAATAAAGGTATTGTGTAAATTTCACAGCAAATTAAGTAAAACAAAATCACATACTCCTAATTTTGCGGCAAGACTTAAAAAATAAATTTGATTAGACTTTCACTTAAAGACAAACTCAAGGCACAGCGTATCTACTTGGTTTTGGCAGCGCTGTTTATCTCGTGCCTGGTTATATCCAACCTAATTTTTCAAAAGTTTTTCCATTGGGATTTCTTGGGAATTTACACTTTTGAAATCTCTGTGGGGATTTTAGCCTATCCGGTCACCTTCTTAATTACCGATATTATTAGTGAAATCTACGTAAAGAAAAAGACCAACCAGGTGGTGACCACAGAACTTTTCGCTTATTTGTTTTCCTTATTAATTGTTTATATTGGCAATATGGTACCGGCCACGGAGTGGTCGCCGATAGATAACGCCCTTTTCAGTAAGGTGTTTGGAGCCACGACAATTGCGGTTTTTGCCTCTATGGCAGCTTATGTTTTGGCGCAATATAAAGGCATCCAGTTGTTTCATTTCTGGAAAAAATATCCAAAGGAAAACATTTATAGCTCCGGAATAATTTCTCTACTTTCCTATCGCAGTTTGTAGATACGTTTTCGGTCTTGTTTTTGCTCTGTAGTTTTAATAAAATTGGATGGGATTTATTTGGTACGCTCCTTTTAAGCGGGTTTCTTTTTAAAGTGATTATAGCCGCGCTCGATACTCCCTTTCTCTATGCTTCGGTTTAAGCATTTAGAAAACGTTTTAAACTGAAGCAAGACGAAGAATTAGAATATGATTGATTAAGCCCTTAAAGGGCATTTATTAAACAAGGTTAATGGTAGTCAATATGAATAGAGAAAATTCCATGACCACTTAAATTTATAAAAATGAAAAAAGCACTTAAAATAATAGGTTTTGTAGTTCTTGGTATTATTATCATACTTATTGCCGCTCCCTTTCTATTTGAATCTCAAATAAAGGATTATGTGCGTAAAACCGCTAACGAAAGTGTAAATGCCCAAATAGAGTTCAGCGATATTAGCTTAAGCCTTTTTAGAAGTTTTCCGCAGGCCACTGTGGTCATAGAAGATTTTAATGTGATAAATAAAGCCCCGTTTGAGGGCGATACGCTTGCTACCGGCGAAGAGGCACTTTTAGAAATGTCGATTAAAGAATTATTTAAAAGCGGCGACGAACCTAAAATTCTGGACGAACTTCGGCTAAATAAAGCTTTTGTAAATATAAAAGTAGATTCTTTGGGCAATGCCAATTACGATATCGCCAAAAAAGATGCTACCCCCAACAATAAAACCGACACTACCTCTACCGGATTTAGCCTCGATCTACAACATTATGAAATCAATAATTCCAGGTTAAAATATCTGGATGAAGGGCAAAAGCTTTTGCTGGATGTTGAAGAGTTAAATCACCACGGCACCGGAGACTTCTCTCTTGCTGAAAGTAAATTGGATACTGAATCTGAGGCTCTTGTCTCCCTGAATTTTGATGGTATAAACTATTTAAACCGAAATAAACTTTCTTTAGATGCTCTAATTCAGATGGATCTAGAAAATATGCGCTATACGTTCCTTGAAAATAAAGCGATGATTAATCAGTTGCCGCTCACTTTTGAAGGTTGGGTTCAGATAAATGAAAACAGCAATGAAATAGACCTGAGTTTCCAAACACCTTCTTCAGATTTTAAAAACTTCCTGGCAGTTATTCCCGAAACCTATGCGAAGAACATAGAAAATGTAGAAACCAATGGAGATTTCATCGTAGAAGGAAACATTCAGGGAACCATAGATGAAACCTATATTCCAAAAATGGATATTAAAGTGAGTTCCAGTAACGCTTCTTTTAAATATCCAGACCTGCCAAAAAGTGTAGAAAATATCAATATAGATTTAGAGATATTAAATAAAACCGGACTTTTAGATGACACTTATTTAACCTTCGATAATGTAACCTTTAAGATAGACCAGGACAGGTTTGCCACTCACGGTAGTGTTAAAAACCTAATGGGTAATATGTTGGTAGATATGGCGCTTAAAGGCACCCTTAACCTGGCAAATTTAGAAAAAGCATATCCCTTAGAGCTGGAACAAGATCTTAACGGCATTCTTAAAGTAGATGTCACTACACAGTTTGATATGAATACTATAGAAAAAGAGCAATATCAAAATGTGAAAAGTAGCGGTACTGCGAGCATTGAGAATTTTAGTTACAGCTCGCCAGAAATCCCCAACGAGGTAAAAATCGCCACCGCGAAAATGATTTTCAATCAAGGGAATGTAAAGGTGCCCGAACTGAAATTAACAACCGGGCAAACCGATCTCTCAGCTTCCGGAAATATCCAAAACCTCATGGGTTTTTTATTTACAGACCAAAAATTAAAAGGAAACTTTAAGGTAAATTCCAATGTTTTTGCGGTAAACGATTTTATGATTGCCGAAGAAGAAACCACTTCGGAACCCGGTAAACAGAAAGAAAACAAAACCGAAAAAGCTGCGGAAGCAGTTAAAATACCTTCTTTTCTCGATACAGAGTTAGCCTTTCAGGTAAACACTTTAATCTATGACGACCTAAAGCTTAAAGATGCTAAAGGCACCATCATATTGCGCGATGAAACTGCTACGTTAAAAAATATCACCACCAATATTTTTGATGGTAGTATTGCGCTAAACGGAAAGGTTTCTACGAAAGGAAAAACTTCAAATTTCGATATGGATTTGGCGTTAAATGCGCTAAATATCGCGGAATCTTTTGAAGGTCTGGATATGTTAAAAGGCCTTGCTCCAATAGCCCAGGCCTTAGAAGGTAAACTACAAACCAATCTTAAGTTAAACGGTATTCTCAATAAAGATCTAACGCCCCAGTTAAATACATTGGCCGGTAATGCACTGGCTGAGATTCTCACTGCTGAAGTAAATCCCGAAAAACTACCGCTACTTTCCCGTTTAGACCAGGAAGTAAAATTTATAAACCTTAAAGATATTGACCTCAGCAACCTAAAAACCCGTCTCACTTTTAATGATGGCAAAGTAGAAATTGAGCCTTTCAAATTTAATGTGAAGGGAATTAATGTAGAGGTTTCTGGAAGCCACGGATTTGATATGGATATGGACTATAAACTCAATTTGGATGTACCGGCCAAAATGCTTGGCAGCCAAATAGGAAGCACCCTTAGCCGTTTGAGTGGTGATGAACTTCAAAACACGACAGTAGCCTTACCCATTGGCCTAAAAGGGACTTTCCAAAGTCCGCAGATAAATATCAATATGGAACAAGCGATTTCTAATCTTACGCAACGAATTGTTGCCAAACAAAAAGAAGATTTAAAAGAACGCGGCCAGGATGCCATAAGAGATATTATTAACAAAAATACTGGGAAACAGCAGCAAAAACAAGACACAAGCGCTGCTCAAGATTCTATTAAAAGTCCAGAAAAACCAAAAACCCAGGAAGAAGAGGTTAAAGACGCTGCAAAAAATATCCTGGAAGGGATTTTTAAGAAAAAACAGCCCAAGAAAGACACCACACAAAAGTAGTATTAGAAATAATTCTCACAGGTCACCTTCCAATCACAATTGGGAGGTGACCTGCTGAGGTTTTTTTGAAAATTAGTTGCTATTTTGCAAAAATTTACAAGGAACACTTTGCGTTTCTTAGCGCTTTTTACTTTGCGATCTCTGCGTGAAACATTCTATTGGTAATGAATTTAATACAAACACCGATGTTCGTTAAATTAAATTCTGTCTTTTTTTTGGTCTTTAATGTTTATGATTATCCGTAAAGGCGCCTAAAAATAAAAAAAGCTTAATTTCCCTTGACTCCAAAAATGAATTACATAAAACCGTTCTTTTCAAAAGAAATAAAATTAAAGGATACGACTATGAATGCTTTCAATCTAATAAGGAAAAATTCCAATGCTTCGCATTTTATGACCTTGCTGTATCTTTGTGATTTTGTGCCTTAGTGGCAAAATTTTGAAAGTTAAAAATAATTCCTGCTCAGGCGCAAATACTCCAAAACACTAAGTAATTATTAGGTATAGAACCAGACAATGCTTATATTTTATACAGCAATCAAAAAGTTGCGAACGGACTCAGAATAACGCTTACTATAATCATTGTCATTTTTTTATATTCTAAAAAAGCTTAATTTCAGGTAAGGATTTTTTATAAAATAATTTACCGGAATTTAAAATATGCTTTTTTAATTCTTCATTATCAAGCTTTTGAAAAACCAACAAATCTATCATGTAGGCCAGATCAAGTTTATCAAGTTTTCGCTCTATCTCCAATAATTTATTGAAATCTATTTTGTTTGAAAAAACGGCGAGGTCAATATCAGATCCCGAACGATAATTACCCATCGCTCTCGAACCATATAAAACAACCTTCTCAATTTCCGGGAATTTAGAAAAAACTTGATTTATATTAGTAATTACATTATCGGAAAGACCATATTTATGAGACATCCTTTAAAGTATTAAATTTATCTTCCAAACTTCTAAATTCTTTAAAAAAAAGCTTCCTTATCTCTAAAGCAATCTCATTGGCAATTTTCTCATTATAGGTGTGCGAAGTTTTATTTCGGCTTAAAATCATATTTATCCAAACTTCTCCATTTTCAATTAAACCATAACTAAAAGCCTGCTTGGTAGCATCGCGCGACCCATAAACCTCGAAGTTTCCTTTTCCCCTTAGAAAATCTTTTATGGTTTTCCAGGCTAATTCATGAGTATATTCAAAGGCCTGTATAAGGCCTTGAGTCTCCAATTCGCTTAATTTTCGGCTCTCAGCAAGATTTACGGCATTTTCTAATTGTCTCACCGCTTTCTTATAATTCTGAAATCGCTGCTGCCATCTTTTTTCTTTACGCTCCATCCTTCTAATTTACACATAATTCTCCACTACTTTACCTTCACCTCTAATTCCACCACAAAACCTTCGTGTGCGCGAACATTAAAAACAGTACCATCTTCAAAAATTAAATATTGACCTTTAATTCCTTTTAAAACTCCTTCGTAGAATGGATTTTTACTCAAATTCAAAGTTTTTATTTTCTTCGGAAATTCCAAAACCGGAAAATCGATTTCCAATTCCTTTTTATCTGCGAGATAATATGCTTTAGCTTCTTCGGGAATAAAATCTTTTAGTTTATCCCGTTCTTCTGAAAGATTAAGGTCTAAAATNTCATTGGTCAGCATTTTTCGCCAGTTGGTTTTATCTGAAACGTGTTCTTTAAGCGCCACTTCGGTAATTCCGGCTAGATAACGATTGGGAACTTCAACAATTTCAATAGCTTCGTGCGCGCCCTGGTCTATCCAGCGCGTAGGAATTTGAGTCTTGCGGGTTACTCCTACTTTTACATTGCTGGAATTGGCCAAATAAACGATGTGAGGTTGTAATTGCGAACGTTTTTCAAATTCCAGGTCCCGATCTTCTTCCTCTAAATGCGCTTTGCTTAACTCTGGCTTCATAATCCAATCTCCGGCCTGGGGGATAGAGGTAAAGCAATCATAACAATACCCTTGCCTAAAAATTTTCTTTTGCAAGCCACAGTTTAAACATTGAAAACGTAAGAAATTAAGGCTGATTTTCTTATTGAGAATTTGGTTCATATTAATAAAATCGTTCTCAAAAAGGAGATAATATTGAACTTTATCCGTGATTTCGGTTCTCATTTTTCTAAACACCCCTTCGTATCTCATCTTTTTTTTACTATTTTTAACCGAAGTTGATTTGCAAGCTTCGAAGTTTAAATTAATTTTATCCAGCCAACCAAAGCTGAAACATTATCAGCGTATAAAGATATAAAGAATAATGCCAATCCCATTAGTAAACTCCGTTGCTTCATGGTTTCTCAAGAAGCGAATTCATCAAATGGAGTTGTTTATAAAGTACCCTCACGAAGTGCAGGAAGAGCTGTTGCGAGATTTGCTTTCTAAAGCACAAAATACGGAAATGGGCAAAAAATACGGTTTTTCAGAAATTAGAAATCACCAGGATTTTGCGAACAATGTGCCTATTCAGCAGTATGAAGATTACGAAGCCTGCATTGAACGAAGTCGCCAGGGAGAAAATAATATCTTTTGGCCCACCCCTATAAAATGGTTTGCCAAATCTAGTGGCACCACTGGTGCTAAAAGCAAATTTATTCCGGTAAGCGAAGATTCCCTGGAGCAATGCCATTTCAATTCGGGCAAAGATTTACTCTGTATGTATCTTAACAACAATCCCAACTCTCAACTTTTTACAGGAAAAAGCCTAAGGTTGGGTGGTAGCAAAGAAATCTATAAAAACAATGGCACCGCCTATGGTGACCTTTCGGCAATTCTAATTGCGAATATGCCTTTTTGGGCAGAATTTAGCAGCACTCCCAGCAATGAGGTTTCTCTAATGCACGACTGGGAAGTAAAAATGCAGGCCGTAGTTAATGAAACTATCAAAGAAAATGTAACCAGTTTGGCCGGTGTCCCCAGTTGGATGCTGGTGTTGCTAAATAATATTCTTGAAACTACCGGTAAAGGAAACCTATTTGAAGTGTGGCCCAACCTGGAAGTGTATTTCCACGGTGGGGTAAGTTTTGATCCGTATGCGCCACAATATCAAAAAATACTGCCTAAAGAAGATTTTAGGTTTTATGAAATTTACAATGCTTCGGAAGGATTTTTTGCCTGCCAGGATCAAAATGATTCCAAAGATCTTTTACTCATGTTAGATTATGGCATTTACTACGAGTTTATTCCTATGGATCTTTACGGAAGTGAAACAGAAAAGGCCATTCCTTTGGCTGAAGTGGAAACCGGAAAAAATTATGCAGTCGTTATTACCACCAATGCGGGTTTATGGCGGTATAAGATAGGTGATACCGTAAAGTTCACTTCTACAAATCCTTATCGGATAAAAGTAACCGGCAGAACCAAACATCATATTAATGCTTTTGGGGAAGAACTTATTATAGAAAATGCCGAAGAAGCTTTGAAGAAAACTTCTCTTGTCACTAATTGTGAGATTGTAGATTATACTGCAGCGCCTATTTTTATGGAAGGTAAAGAAAAAGGCGCGCACGAATGGATTATAGAGTTCAAGAATCCGCCGCGGGATTTTGAAAAATTTAGAAGAGAGCTAGATTTGGCCTTACAGGGGGTAAATAGCGATTATGAAGCCAAACGGCATAACAATATGACGCTTAATTTACCGAAAATTCATCAGGCGCGTAAAAAACTGTTTTACGATTGGCTAAAGAAAAACGATAAACTGGGTGGGCAACATAAAATCCCCAGGCTTTCCAATTCCCGGGATTACGTAGAAGAATTACTAAAAATGAACCGTTAAAAATCAGGCCTCACAAATCTCGTCCCGATGACAATCGGAGTGATACGGGATGATTTTAGGAGATCTCTGCTAAACTTCAATATTATTCTTCTTATGTGTATATTGGATAGCCTGCTCGTTTTTATGGTCTATCCAGTTCTGGCCCTTCCATTTTCGCATAAAATTATCAAAATTACGCATCACCACCAGATTGTAAACCGCTTTAGATAAATTGGTTAAATTTCTGGGGGCAGCCCTAAGGCTCATGGAAAATCCCGGGGTCAAATACGTCATTTGGTGCCAATACCCTTCGGGCATATATAAAGCTTCCCCATGGTTAAGCTCGGTAATAAAGCCTTTAGCCTGTTTTAACGCTGGGAATTTTTTAAAATCGGGATTGGTGAAATCTATATCTTCTCGTGAGATTAGCGCATGCGGCACTTTGTACAAATACCTACTTTCGGAAGGTGGGTAAATAATACATCGTTTTTTTCCGTGGAAATGAAAGTGCATAATATTGGCATAATCAATATCATAATGCATAAACACCTTAGCATCCTCGCCGCCAAAAAATAAGGTGGGCAATTGCTTTATAAATCGAATCCCGAGATCGGGAAATTCAAAATCTTTTTGCAACACCGGCACTTCTTTCAACAAATGATAGAGAAAAATACGATAATTGGTAGGGCCGGCTTTTAGCAACTCCATATACTCGGCCATCTTCATCTTAGAATGTGGCTCGTTAAATTTTTGATCTGAAGAGATGGGCCGACCATCATAAAGCGGCACCACTTTATCCCCGGCCACCTTTTTTATATAATCCAGGTCCCATTTTTTGGTTGCTGGCCAATCATCTACTAAATGTTCTATTACTACCGGCCTTTGCGGTTTTACATAATTCTCCCTGAAATCTTTCTTCGAGATATTCTCAACTCTTGGAACTGGAGCTAATTGCATTCTATCGTCTGTCCTCATCATTCAATTCCTGCCTTTTTATGCGTGTTTTCAACCGCTTTTCGGTTTTTATAATCTATCCAGTCCTGGCCTTTCATCTTCCGCATTAGATTATCGTAATTTCGGGTAATAATAAGATTTTTTAGAACTTCTGCTATGCGTTCCGGCTTTTGCGGCAACGATCTTAAAGTCATAGACAGGCTGGCAGTCTCATATTTTATAAAATGCCACCATTTACTCGGAATATAGAGCGCTTCACCATGCCCAAGCTGGGTTTCAAAACCCTGTGCTTTTGCCAGCGCAGGATATTGCTCAAAGTCCGGATTATCCATATTAATAGTTTCCATACTCACAATAGAATGTGGCACATGATATAAATATTTCGTCTCTGAAGGCGGATACAAAATTACTCTTTTTTTCCCTATAAAATTGAAGTGAAAATTATTTGCAAGATCCATATCATAGTGCATCACTACACTACTACCCTCACCACCAACGAATAAAACCGGTAATTTTTTAAAAAATTTCACCCCTAAATCTGGATACTCAAAATCCCGGATTAAATCTGGACAGTTTTGCAGCAAATTAAAAAAGAACATCCTTAAATCTGTAGGTCCTTTTTCCAGCTTATCAATATATTCTTTCATGGGCACCTTCATGGCGGCGCCGTGGGAACTTTCATCAGCCTTAGCCGGTTGTCCATCGTAAAGCGGTACTACCACCTCTCCCGCTTTTTCCCTGAAATAATCGAAATCCCATTTTCTAGTTGCAGGCCAATCTTTGGAAAGTGCTTCAAAAACCACCGGTTTTTCAGGAATAAAATAGTTTTCCAGGAACGCTTCTTTTGAAAGGTTTTTAACCCGTGGAATGTCTTGCAACGCTAATTTCAAAACTATAAGATTTTAAACTTTGGTCTTCGCTTTCTGCTGCGCCTCTAGATTACGTTCAATTTTATGTTCGGGACGAGACCATTTTGGTTTCTCCCCTAAATTTTGATATTGAGATTCTTCAGCTGAAACACTCTCGGGCTGTGTTTTTTTCTCAAAAGCTTTTTGCGGATTCAAGCCTAAAGATTTAAACAATTCCATATCCTCATTCACATCGGGATTTGGCGTAGTCAATAATTTGTCGCCAGCAAAGATGGAGTTTGCTCCGGCAAAGAAACACATCGCCTGCCCTTCCCTGCTCATTTGCATCCTTCCGGCAGAAAGCCTTACCTGGGTTTCTGGCATTACAATTCTGGCAGTAGCAACCATTCTCACCATTTCCCAAATAGAAACTGGTTCTTGTTCTTCCATTGGCGTTCCTTCTACCGGAACCAGAGCATTAATAGGTACAGATTCTGGCTGCGGACTCAAAGTAGAAAGTGCTACCAGCATCCCCGCACGGTCATCTGCGCTCTCCCCCATTCCAATAATGCCCCCGCTGCAAACGGTAACATTGGTTTTTCTAACATTGCCAATAGTATCTAACCTATCCTGGTAACCACGGGTAGAAATCACTTTTTTATAATATTCTTCTGAAGAGTCTAAATTGTGATTATAGGCATACAACCCAGCTTCTGCAAGTCGCTGCGCCTGGTTTTCGGTAATCATCCCCAGGGTACAGCACACTTCCATATCCAATTTATTAATGCTTCTCACCATCTCTAAAACCGAATCAAATTCTTCCCCATCTTTCACGTTTCTCCAGGCCGCTCCCATACACACACGTGAGCTTCCGGAAGCTTTTGCGCGCAAAGCCTGGGCTTTCACCTGGCCCACACTCATTAAGTCGTTTCCTTCAATATCTGTGTGGTAGCGGGCCGCCTGTGGGCAGTAGCCGCAGTCTTCGGGACAACCGCCGGTTTTTATAGAAAGTAAAGTAGAAACCTGTACCGTATTGGGGTCATGATGTTCCCGGTGCACCGTGGCCGCTTCATAAAGCAGCTCCATTAAAGGTTTGTTATATATTTCGAGGATTTCTTCTTTAGTCCAGTTATGTCTTGTTGCCATAAAAATTGATTTATATTCAAAAATAAATAAAACTCCGCTTTAAAAGACCTTAAGCAATGAAAGTTTTTCTGACTTCTTATGGAAATTTAAATTCTGCTCACAAGGATAGAGACCGCATTGCCCCCAAAACCAACGGCGTTTACCAGAATATTTCGCAATTTATCTGGAGCTTTACTCATGTTTGAAAATGGAACTTCAATAAATTCCTGATTTTTAAGCATCAATACCGCCAGCTCTAAATTTAAAATCCCCGAAGCCGCAAAGCTGTGTCCCAGTTTCCATTTATTACTGGTCATGGCCGGCATCTTTTCTCCAAAAACCGCTTTTATCGCATTCACTTCCGAAAGGTCCCCTTTTATGGTNCCCGGCGCGTGCATCACCACCGCATCAATTTCAGATAAGTTTTTATTGCCAATGGCCATTTTCATCGCTTTCTGAAGGGATTCTCCTTTTTCTGAAATGGAAACACTGTGTTTTAAACCTTCCGTAGCATAACCAATTCCGCTNATTTTTGCCAGAACATTTTCTGGAGCGTCTTTCTGAAGTGCCAAAACCCCTGCCGCTTCTCCCAGTACCATTGAATTTCGTTTTTTCTGCAGCTCCAACGCCCTGCAGGGAAAATCCGAATCTTCGGAGGCATAAATTTTCATCGCTTTCATTTGGGCTATGGTAAATGGCGTTAACGCGGCTTCGCTTCCGCCGGCAAAAAATTTATCGGCAAAACCCGCTTGTATCCAGGCAATCGCGTTCAATATAGCATGTAAACCGGTAGAACAGGTTACGCTATGTGAAAATTCAGGCCCGGTTAAATGAAGGTCTTGTGACACCCACGAAGAAATATTTCCCAATGTGGTTGAAGGTGATGCCTGGGTTGCCGCTTTTCCGGTTTCTATAAATTCTTGATGATATTTTTCAAACAAACCGGTAGCCCCGCGGGAACTCCCAAGATTCACTCCTATATTCTTTTCTTTATGCCAGTTGGAGGTTTTTAAGGCTTTTCTACCGGTAACTAAAGCATATAAAACCGAATTATCCAGCTTTTTATAATTAGGATGTTCCGTTTTTAGTGTATTTACTTCCTCCTTAATATTTTTAGGCAGAAAACCGGCAAAAGCCTTATTTCCCCCAAATTCATGTTTTGTAAGAAAATGTTCTGGCTTTTTATAATTCGCCCAAATCTCATTTTCTGAAGCGCCTAAAGCGGAAATTGTGGCCAGAGCCGTAATGTATATTGGTGTTTTCAAAAAGGTACTTTTTAGCAAAAATAAGCGCTAAGATGCGGTAGAAATAAAATTTCGACTAAAACTTTTCCAGCGCCAATTCTATAGTTTTATAAATTTTGTCAAGCTCAGCATCTTTAATAGTAAACGGAGCCAGGATATAAATGGTATTTCCCAGCGGCCTTAGAAAAATGCCATGTTCCATAAAATGTTTAAAAAGTTCGTTCCTAAGGTTTCCATAACGTTCCATTTTCACATTAAGATCAAAAGCGTAAATCACGCCTAATTGTCGGCGGTTAATTACTTTCGGATGGTCTTTGATGCGGGCATCAAAACCGCGGTGTGCGTATATTACTCTCTGAATATCCCCCTGAATTTCTTCGGAAACCAATAATTCAATTCCTGCGATTGCGGCGGCACAGGCCGGCGGATTCGCAGAATAGGTATGCCCGTGGAACAAGCCTTTTGCGATATCTTCATCATAAAAAGCATCATACACCTTTTGCGTACAAGTGGTTAAGCCCATAGGCAATAAGCCGGCCGTTAAGGCTTTGGAAAGGCACATCACATCGGGCTTTGTTTTTAGGTAATCTGAAGCGAAAAATTTTCCCGTTTTTCCAAATCCGGTCATCACTTCGTCGGCCACGCAAATAATGTCGTTTTCTTTACAAACTTTCAGGATTTCGTCCAGACCTGCGGCATCGTGCATTTTCATGGCCGCAGCACCCTGCACTAAAGGTTCGTAAATAAATCCGGCAATATTATTTTCTGAAATCAATTTTTTCAAACGCTCAAGAACCTCCCCATTATTTTGTCCGGTAGGCACGGGAATGCGCAAGACTTTAATAAAGTGTTCTTTAAAAGCGCCATTATAAACCGAAAGTCCCGATACCGACATCGCCCCAAAAGTATCGCCGTGAAAACCTTCTTCAAATGCAAGCATTACCTTGCGGTTTTGGCCTTGATTGTGATGGTATTGCAACGCCATCTTAATCCCTATTTCGGTCGCGGTAGAACCATTGTCATTAAAGAAGAGTTTTTGCTGATTTTTGGGTAAAATTTCTATCAGCGCTTCAGAAAGTTCTACGGCCGGTTCGTGCGTAAATCCGCTAAACACCACCTGATCCAGGTTTTGCATTTGCGCGGCCACTTTTTCGGTTATAAATTCATTACAATGCCCATACATGGCCGTGTACCAGGAAGCGATGCCGTCTATGTATTCTTTGCCATCTTCGGCGTATAGAATACTTCCTTTTGCTTTCACAATAGGTAAAGCATGTGGTGCAATTTTATGTTGTGTTAAAGGGTGCCAAAGGTGCTTTTGGTCGCGAACCCGGAGGCCCATCCCCTCGATCCCCTCCCCAAAAGGAAGGGGAAGCGCTTCTTTACTTGTTTTGGAATTCGACATATTATTTGATTATTGGTGAAATTGGCTGTCTCAAAATAGTTATTATTCGTTGCGGGGCACAAAGCAATCTGTAAATTATTGGTGTTCAAGTTTGAGATTACTTCATTTCGTTCGTAATCACGTTCATAATTTTAATTGTCGTTTAAACCTCACAGGTTTTTAAAACTTCGTGAGGTTTGATCCTACTTAAGTTTTTCTCTAAATATTTCGGCGTATTCTTTTACTACGTTTTTATCAAAATAAGGTTCCTGATCTATTCGCCCCAGAATTTTCACTCCGCTCATTTTTGCAATAATACTTTCGGTAGTTTTATTTTCTTCTCCAGAAAAAATAATTCCGTAGCATGTTAATCCGCGGGATTTTAATGCTTCAATACTGAGTAAAGTGTGATTAATACTTCCTAAATAATGTCGTGACACCAAAATTATTCGATCTTCGGAATTCATCAAATCGACAATGCATTCTTTTTCACTAATAGGCACCAGTAATCCGCCAGCTCCTTCTATAACCAGATGATTATCAGTTATAGGTCTTTTTATTGCTTCAGAAGTAATTTTCACCCTATCAATTTCCGCGGCCGCATGCGGGCTCATTGGAGTGTTTAGGGCAAAACTATTGGGATGAAAAACGGTAGATTTATTGGAAACTAATTTCTTCACCTTATGGCTGTCGGAATTATCGAGATCTCCGGCCTGAATTGGCTTCCAATAATCGGCTTCCAGCGTCTCAGTTAGGATTGCCGAGACTATGGTTTTCCCTACTTCGGTCCCAATCCCGGTTACAAAATAGGAGTGTTTCATTTTAGATTAAAATTCTCTTCGCAGTTTTCACAATGATAATCATAACTGGTATGAATTGGAAGGGTAAAGGTTAAAAATGAAAACAAAAACGCAAAGAAAGATCGCACATCTCTTATGTGGGTATAAACCCTAAGCTTGGTGCTATTGCAATTGGGACATAGAATTGGGTCGCCAGTATCGTCTATAGAATAATTCTGGATTTCTTCTAAAATAGCTTCAGCCCTCGCCGCATCTTCGTTCCGTACATTCAGTTTTATTCCGCCAATAGCCTGGCTAATCAAAGGATCTGTATCGATTAAAACCTGATCTACCATAAAAACCTCAATCCCTTCAGACTGTAGTTTTCCTTTTACAATTTGCGCTTCAGAAGAATATTGAAACCTGGCGATAGTTACAAAAGTGTTTTTCATAATTTTAAGATAGCAAGTTTTTTTAAAACTTCCCGTATTTCCTTTTCAGAATTAAATGCATGTACACAAAACCTTAATCTTTCTTGTTCTTTGGGAACCGTGGGAGAAAGAATTGGTTTTACCTCAAACCCCATTTCTCGCAAATTTTTAGCAATAGATTTTACGTTTTCATTTCCGGGAATTACACAACTTTGTATCGCCGAATCACTTCTAATAAAATCGTTCTCCAGAGCGTTTTTAGAAATTTCTTTTTTAAAAAACAGAATATTTTTCTTCAAGTGTTCAATTTCCGCAATTCCAGAAGCCAATTCCCTGTACACGGCAAGAATAGTAGCCACCGAATGTGGCGGCAAGG
>JGI1221J11331_1000178_pt1 | contig 20074 bp, 26 predicted proteins | sample LakVidmifraction_4_FD_11331 | JGI IMG/M metagenome (IMG submission 11331) | reverse complement strand
AAGAATTGAGAAAACAACAAAATTCATTTGATTTTGATATGGACATTGAACACGATTGTTATTGTAAAGCAAATTAATTTTAAAAGAGCGTTGGGAAAAAATTATTAAAACGGTGTAAATGGCACGAATTTAAATTTTAGCAGTATCGCAGCACTTGCACACAACGCCAATATAAAGTTAAGCGTTAGCGACCCGAAGGGTTAATTTTATAAGGTGTTATCAATTAGGTAATTACTGAGATTTAAAGCCCGCTAATCACGGGCTTTTTTTTGGTTCAAATGTTAAATTTTAAATTAATTATAAAAATAAGTGTACAAATATTTGCACAATCAATAAGTGTTCATATATTTGTACACAACAAAGGGAATGATCCCGTAACAATTAAAAATTTGCGACATGAAAAATTCAACAAAAATTCAAAAAGTAGTAGTATTCCACGTAGGTAGAGGTGGAAGGTTTAATAATCAAGGACACAAGACCTGTAAAGGTATGTTTGATAGTTTTGACGCTGATTACTTTGGTATCAACATCTATTTTGAAGGTGATGTAATTAATGATGATTCAGGAAACCAAGTATGTACACTATCAGAATATGAATCGAATACGGGTACAATGGACATTGATGGAGATTACGACACTTACCACTGGATGCCAGTTAATGAGATAGATAAAGACGATGCTGAAATCATCGTAAGAGATATGAACGGCTATTCAGCTGATGAAATCATTGAAGAATCAGGACAATTCTTAGAAAGATTTGAAATTCACAATGAAGCATTAGAACCAGTTTTAAAAACTTACTCAAGAACTATTTCTGAAGAGCATCTAAGTGGTTTAGAAGATGAAAACGAAGATGTAAGGTGGTCAATTTACGATGCTGTAACAGGGAATACATTATAACCCTCCGCTGTTTCCGCAAATTCAGCGGAGAACAAAGCCCCTGTGAGTTTCGACCGCAGGGGCTTACGTGGTATGGATGATTACACAAAAAAAGCATTAGAACTTTTCGGCGCAGCAATACAAATGGCAATTGACGAACGAAATATTAACATTTCAGAACTGGCATCGAAAAGTGGAGTAAGTAGAAACACACTCTATGCCATTTTAAGAGCCGAGAAAACTTATAGCATAGATTCTTATATCAAAGTGGCCAGAGCGCTACAGATACATATATAATTCAGCCTAATGAGCGCTGACAATAACATCCATACGATGGGTGGAAATAATCCAAATATGAACTAAAACCAATAATTATGAAAAAGTTAACATTAACAATTGCATTAGCCGCACTTATGGTAAGTTGTGGAGGTAACGATCAAAATCAGATGTACAACAAAGCAACAAAATACCTTGATGGTAAGATTAACGATGAAAAGGAGAAAGGCTCAATGGATTTTCTATCTTTAGATACACTCGTTGAATTATCATCAAGAGATTTAGAATCAGTTAAAAGAATGCCTTTAATGAAGGAGTATAAACAAGCTTTAAAGGCTTATGAAGGCTTTAAAGAAATAGACGATAGGTATGACACTGGAGAAGAGAATTCAGAAACTATTCATTATCGAAAAAAAGCTATAGAGTTAAATGACTCCCTTATTTCTTGGTTCAAGAAAGATGCAGCTTTAGACTCTACAAACGTGGCTGGTTATATGGTAAGAGTTAAAGCTGAAGCAACTGAGAAAGCTACGGGTGCTAAGGTTAAAGATTTAAAGTTTGAAGTTTTTTTTGATAAAGACAAAGATGTAGACGCAAGGTTGAACGCTTCTTTATATGAATAAGTTGAAAGCATAACTTTATCAACAACGCCCAACTTAACAACTTGGGCGTTTCTTTTTAACAATCGCATCAAAAAAGCATTACCTTTGATTTCATGCGAGGTCAGCAATCACTATTTTCTTCAAAATTCATTAAAGAGGTCGAGCCGCGTGCAAAGCAAAGACCACGCAATGTCTTCCAGCCAATGAGGAATAAAGCGTTGATAGCGAGGTATTACTTCCATGCAGAAATCAACCGCTACCGTTACGATGATTGCATATCGCTACTTGAAAAGGAATTCTATATAACAAGCCATAGAATCATACAAGTACTCAGCGATCACACGCACAGAATAAATGATCTAATTCAAGAAACACCAAGCAGTAAGGATTTGGCGGAAAGGCATCCGCATTATAATTGGAAACAACGTTAATCATGAATGCAGTAGAAAAATTTACTAAAAGACTTGGCAAAGCTAATAAGGAAGCATGTAGGAGATTCAGCCTCATCTATCTAACAGATGATGAAATCAAGACATCGTGTGAATATACACTCGAAGGAAATCTGATTGTATTGGCTTTCTTCAATAACGGAGGTAAGTTTGGAACAGAAGAAAGACTTGATGAGTTTAGATTTACCTCTGATGAATTGCTTAAATTATTACAAGATCATAAATAAAGACATGACTGGATTTAATCACACTGATGAGCAACTTCCTGATAACCTTCAAAGCATAATCGTATTTGAGCCGGGCTTAGATAAAGAAATCAGAAGAGTTTTTTATCTTGAGTTTTGGAACGATTATAAAAGGATATTGTATTGTATTCATCAATCAAAATATTGGAAACCCCGTTAACAATTAACCATTAATTAATATTCACATTAAAAGGCACATTCACACTTTGCCCTTCATCAATCCCACTCCCATCATATAAGTGAGCTCTAAAAGTAATCTGCGTTACTTTCACTTGATCATAACGCTTAGGCATATTACTTTCACTTCTCAACATCTCCGTTGTAATTTGATGGCCATTAACGTCCATCATATCCTTTCTTTGCAATGCTTCATATACTTCTTGCGTAAATTCTAAAGCTGGCACTGGAGAGTCTTTCACATCGTAAATCACACAATGCAATCTTACACTAACATCTCCACTTTGTCCTGGAGTCATTTGATCCCAATTTACAGGATCAAGTATTTCAATAAATACAGCTCGTCTTGGAATAGCTTTTTCGCTCTCGTAATTTCGATATTGCTCATTGAACCAATCAATCAACTTGATACTTTGAACAGAGTTTAACCGCTCTTTAATTGCTGTGTAAAGTGTGTTATATATAATCATCTCATTATCCTTTTTAAATCCTTCATTATCTTTACCTCAATCTTCTTATTCAATACTTTTGATCTTCCCATGAATTGCCGTTTTGGCATCGTTGCAGAGTGCTTGCCAAATACTCTCATCGCTCCTCCTTCATTAATCAGTTGCGCATATTTTGTGTTGGCTGTGACGTAAACATTCCTTCCTCGCTTTGTCCACCGAATGCCATTCATCAAGTTATCCGTTTCTCCGCTTAAAATCTGTCGAGAAGTTGCAGCTGGAGAGTAGTTCGTATATAATCCACTCTTCCTTTGCTTTTTTCTTGGATTCTTAGCGGTTCCTTTGTATTTAAATCCATACCAAGGACTTTCAGGCTTTCGTCTTTCTACTTCATCCCACTTTTCTAAAGAACTGTCCGTAAATCCTTGATTCTCGAAGCTCTCTTTAAAATGGTTCACAGATTCAACTCCAATTCTTGTCTGAATATCATTACGCATGTATTCCTCCAGTTTCCTTATTTTCTCATCCCATTTCTTGAAATCAGCCATTACATCAAGTCTTTTGAAATCTGATTCACAATACCATCCAATGACAAATCACGTTGCATAATTGTTGTTTTCTTGTCATTTCTAACAATCACAAATTTACAAGCTTTGTTGTCTGTAAAGCCTGTCAGAATGTTTTGAGCGATTCCTTTTAAATTGTTCCTGGACAGTTTTCCCGAAATTTCAATTCCAAGAAATGAAGACTTCAATTTCTCAAGCGATTTACCTTTGTCATACTTATCGAATAGCTTCGTCTTTTTGGCAAACGTTGACAAGTCACCATCTACTTTGTTATATCGGAAAGGCACACTGTTAGCACCTTTCAATTCAAATGTCTTACCGTTGTCCATTGTTGCGTTATAAGCAAAATCTAAACGTTCTTTCATTCCTTGTTTCGGATGCGTTAGACTTAGTTTCACTTTTCCCTTCCCAACTTTGCTCTCAACGAATTGATCATTAAGATGCTTCTCGGCCATTGCATTACTGAAGCTCTCCACTTTCTTTTTTTCAGGTTTGGGAACATCAGCAACATAAGGATGCTTTTTCGAATAGATTTGACCTGACTTTCCTGAATTTCCTGCCACGCCATCAATTGGAAGAGGAGCTTCAACTGCTCTATCATCTGCTCCTTCATCAGTATTTGTAACCCAACAACTACATCCCCAATCAAGTGGCGGAGTTGCTGTGTCCCAAAACGCATCATCAATTGGTTTGATCACTCCGTAATATTGCTTATGGCTTTCTCTAGGTTCTGCCGAACGACTTGGCATATACTTTAAGTTGGGATAGAGATTACTGTCACGTTTGAAATCTTGCCATTGATTTGCAGCTGCAGATTGCTTTTGTGCGATGTTATACTCCGCTCTCAAATAGTTGATGTTGTACTTTGAATCTACTTTATTATACTCCTTCAGAAACTCATCGAAAGAACGCTTATTCCCTTTATCATCGGTAAGATTAGTTTTCATCTCGTTGTTCATTCTATAAGATTTGAACGCAGAAAACACACCAACATTCTCATTCAACTGCTTCACCGTGTCAAAATCTTGCACGTCATATCCAGTAGTTCCATATCCAGCAGTCACACCTTTACGGAGTTGTTTATCCGTTTCCTTCCAAATCTCCTCAACAACTTTGTCTGTCTTTCCATCGAAGTAATCCTTGGCCACTTCCTCAGATTTCGACTTGGTAAACAAACGTCTGTTGCTACTCATCACCGCATGATCATATACCTCTCTCAACGATGCCCCGAACGCAGCTTCGGGGCTTAGTCGAAAAAAGACCCCGAACCTAAAGCTTTAGCACCGCTATTTTCTGCAGGTGTAACTGCATCCATTTTCTGCTCCAAAACAGGAACACCAAATGTGTCTTGAATGTATTCAGGATCAACGGTGAAGTGCGTAAGAATTCCACTTACAATCTTCCACTCTGCCTGCAGGTTCTTTTCTCGGTTAAATTCGAAATGAAGATTTACAAATTGATATCCCATTTCAATCATCTTAGGCAACCACTCCTCATTAATGATGCGCTCCATCCATGTTTTGTCACCATTCCAAATCTGCTGCGACAAATCCATTCCTACTTGCTCTTTGGCTTTTGAACCTCCTTCAGATTGCTCTCCAATTACAGAGCCGTTCAATAGTTTTGAAATCTCGTTGGCTGCGATGTTAATCAAATTCTTATACAGTGATCCATCAGAATTTGGTACTTCCATAGTATCGAACACTTCATCCGTTCCAAATACTCCATAAGTAGAAGTACCCATGTCTCTCAACATGATTTCTAACTTATTCAAATGTTCAGCATCTCTACTGGGTGTCTTAACGTATCTTGGCGGCACTCCGAATATCTCCGTAAATTCACTAAATGAAGCTTGAGCAAATCTTTTGTAAAGAACATGCGGCACAGTTTTATTAAGCAACCCTAGATCATAGTCGTCACCAATCTCAAAAAGCCAAGGCGTGTATTTTGGATTCTCTTTATAATCCTCTCCACTCTCGTCACCAATCTTCTTAATGACAATTCCTTTCTCAGGAATCACGTGCCAACGGTTAACCAAATTCACATCTCCAATTCTACCTTCAGCAGTTAAATCTGTTATTTCTACCAATGAATAGCCCCACATGCGAGATTCCCAAGCATACTGCAGTAATTTCGTAAACCATCCTTTGTTCAGCATTGCTGTAGCTTCGGGATTTGGCACGCCATTTTCATCCATCAAATCAAAACTACTCTCCAATAAGGAGTTCATTCGTTTGTTGATCTCTGCAGATAAGTGCGCATCAATCATGATGTCGTTGTAAATTCCGTATAACCTTGAACGGTTAGGATTCTCAACATTTTCAGCCGAACGCAATGCAGTTGTCCAATCTCCAATTTGGCGACGAGCTCGTGCTGTTGATGTTCTTATAATTGTGTCCAGTACCTTGTTAGGACGTTTCGTTAATGCTTGTTTATTTTCTGCCATTATTAAAAGTAATTATCAGATTTAGGAAGTTCAGAACCAAAGCGCAAAGGCGTTGTTGCTTCATCTTCTAGTATTGGAAATGCTGGATTAATAAAACCGTCTGCAATCTTCTCAAGATATTCAATTGCATTGTCTCTACGAGTTGTGCGAAGCTCAGGAATGTTATTTGGAACAATAAGCGCAAATGCATCATAGAGAATCATATCGACAAGCTTTCTCTTAAGAACTCCGATACTAGCATTCTCTGCGTCGTCAAGAGACTTCTCTGCATCGTAACGGACCGCCAAGTAACCTTTCATTTCGTCAATTGCATCACCTTCCAAATCTTGAAGCAATTCCCAACCTGCCATACTTAAATCACCAACAACATCTTCCAACTCTTCGCTGTCAATGATTTTGGAGTAATCTCCTAATGTTAATATCATAATATTTAGTATTTACGTGATGTACGTGATCCTCCTAATCTTCCACCCGAATGAAAAGAAGATCCTTTGTATCTGTCCAATTCATCGAAAGCATATTTGTCTGCATCTGGAGCATCGTCTTTTGATTTGTAACCCGGCTCAATTCCTTTCAATTGTGCAATTCCTGTCTGCGTGTCGTTGTGCCCTTTCAATTGTCGGTTGTAGAATACTCTTCCGTTTTGATAATCGGGAAGCATCTCACACATAGCATCATACTTATTGCCTCGTCTGCGCTCCATTTTAATTAGATTCAAACGGAAACCTGCCTCCTTTTCAACTTCTTGAATGGCGTCAAATATTGCCTCGTTCCAAAATTGTGCTTCAAACCCAACTTGAACTTTCACACCTCGTGGAAGTCTCGACTGGAAATCCTTAATCCATTGCACAGCTTCACGAACTACAGATTGCTTCACATAGCAATCAATCAGGTACTTCACATTGTCTTTCAAGCCCCAAATACGGATGGCATTGAAATCACTTGTTTTCGTTCCGCCATAAGCAACATCCCAAGTGCCTAAAATAGCATCAAAGTGATCTATGCGTGGAATCTTCGCAAATTGAATATATTCGTCCTTAAACATTGTACCTTCAATGTGCGGTGTGTTGTTGTATTCTGCCAACGCTCGAATAGTTCCCATTGTTTTCTCCTGCAGTTTGAAGAATTCAGGATCATACTTATCTTTCCAAATTGGTTCGTAGGTTACAGCATCATAAGCATCAACTCTGTCTTCTTTCCATTCATCGTTGCCATCAACAACAAGGTCAAATATCATTTGAGGATGAAACTTGTTTTGAGCAATCAACACACGTCTATTCTTATCATCCATTGTAGGAATAACAGAACGCAAGAACCATTCAGCATACTCTTTCTGTCTCGCTGCATTCTTAGCGGTGTCTTTGGTTTCCCAATCATCTGCAACAATCATATCAGGCCTATCAGCACCAACACGTAATCCACGAGGTTCTTGACCCATTCCAAGTGCTTTGGCTTTGAATCCTGATTTAGTTGTGAAAAATCCATCTTCCCAACTTCCGAGTTGTTGTTGTTTTCCAAAGTCATTAATTATCCTTTGATTGTTCTCAAATTCAGCTTGTAAATCTCCAAGGAGTATCTTTGCCTTGTCTTCGTTTTGTCCAATTACAACTAAGAATTTAATGTCATCATTAATCCACAACCATAATGGCAGTAGTACAGTAGCCACTACAGATTTCGCATGTCCACGTGCCCACTTCAACCAAGCTTTGTAAGTCTTAGACCTTTTTACTCGTCTAGCAATGCGCACGTGAAATTCAGGGGTTTCAGAATCGCCATAGTGTGGAAAGTAATATTCAACAAATCGCTTAAAATCACCCTTAAATCCTTTGATTCTCTCCGCTTTATTCTGAATGCTTTCAAAGTGATCAAACCCTGTACTTTCAGAAATCCTTCTACAAAGTTCTTCGTATCTTTTCTGAGCTTGCTTGTCTTTCTGTATGTGTGGTCCTGCCATTTATCGCTCTTTTACAATTTCGTTAATAAACAGCTGAGACAAGGATGCCCATTTTGAAAGCTCCTTTGGATCGTTCTTAGATAAGAATTGAATAAAGTCTTCAAATACTTCAATGTATTTGTGAATTGGTTGGTTAGATAGAATCTCTATTTCCTTACGCAATACACCTTTAGCATCGCTCAATTCTTTGTTAGGCACGTTTCCAAAATCATCACGAATCTTTGTGTTAACGGCTTTTAATTGAGAATAAGCTTCAATCAATAATTGCGGACGAGTTACTTGAAGCGCATCCTTCATTGTATCCCACTCTCCATCAGTTATCCAACCCCTCAAGGTTTTCTCCGTAACCCCAACCTGCTCTGCAATTTGCTTTCGTGTAAAATCCGATTTCACATATAAACTCTGTGCGAGTTGTTTCTTTTCAGCCATCTTCATAAGTCCAAAATTCGTTATTAAATGACCTATAAAAAAGCATCTTATTTATAATGGTATTCGGCTGAAACCAATATGCTACAGTGGGTTTACCGTTGTTTTTTTGCCGTTTTTTTAATGATAAAAAAGCCCCCAAATTTGTCTCAAACGAAATGGAAATATGATATTCAATTCAAGCGGAGACACCGCAAAATTATATGGAAGAATATGGGGTGGAGATGGCCAGTACATCACTAGTCAACTTTCTGCTTTTTTGAAAGGCAGGAAATCCGCAACTATTCACATGCATTCACCAGGAGGCTCAGTGTTCGATGGAAATCTAATCTATAACACTTTAAGAGCATTTAAAGGTGACTTAACAATTGTGATAGATGGCATTGCTGCAAGTATGGCGACTATTATAATGTTGGCCGCTAACAAAATCAAGATTGCAGATAATGGTTGGATCATGATTCACGCACCATCTGGATCAGTTGAAGGTACAGCCATTGAAATGGAGAAGTACGCAAAGGTGCTCAGAATTTTAGAATCTCAATTCACAGCATACTATATGAAACGAACGTCCAAGACAGAGGAAGATTTGAAAGCATGGTTAGAAGGAGATAATTGGTTTTCTTCAGATATGGCGTTAACGGACAACATCGTTGATGAAGTTGTTGATCCTACACTTTCTGATGAAGATATCAACGCCTACCATGACATGGCAAATATTGCCGCATGTATGGAAAACTTCGCATCAGACGAAGACCTAAAATCACGTTTCTTCCAAGCAGAGGAGAAGCCCCAAAATAGTAATACCCCCAAAACAAATAACATGAAGTTAAACGCAAAGACGATTGTCGCTCTTGGATTAGAATCCGAGGCAAAAGACGATCAAATTACTGCTGCCGTTGAAATTGTTATTGCTAGAAACGAAGTGTTAGAGGCGAAGGTCACAAGCATGGAGAAAGCGCAGAAAGATGCGCAACAGAAAGCAGTTACAGATTTAATTGCATCAGGAAAGAAATCAGGCAAAGTGACCGCTAAGAATGAAGAGCGCATCACAAAGTTGGCTGAGTATGACATTCAATTGGCTACTGAGACAATTGATGGTATGCCAGGCAAAGAAAACCTAACTGCAATTGCAGGAGGTGGAAAGCCAACAATACCAAACGCTGATGGCCGTGACGCATGGTCATTCCGTGATTGGAAAAAGAAAGATTATTCAGGGCTGTTAGCGATGAAGGACAATGATCCTGACCGTTACGCTCAAGTTGTTAAAAACTCAAATTAATAAGTGATGAAAAAGATATTTGGATTTATTCCGATCGCCTTAATGGCGTTCACAGTGACCTTATTAACAGGTCTCCCAGTTCTAGCAGCAGGTGCTGGACTAATAGCCTTATCGGCTCTTACCCCAACAATTAAAGGTGCTGCTTATGCAGGATTGAATAAGGAAGTTTGGTTAGATGAAATCATTGAAGATTTCTATGCTGATGACATGTTCTTGAGTGAAATGCGTGATATGTCGCCATTTGTGGACAATAACACAATTAACCTCGCAGAGGCGGGAGATGACCCTGCAGTATTGCTTAATAACACAAGTTATCCCATTGCTGTAGCTGAAAGAACTGATACAGCTATTGCTTTGGCTTTAGAGACCTATGACACGGAGACAACTTTATTGACAGCAATGGAAAAAGCAGAATTAGCTTATGATAAAATGAAATCTATTGCAGATGGCCATAAGAATTCCTTAAGAATGTTCTTCATGGAACGTGCAGCGTTTAATTTAGTGCCTGCTACAAATACGGCAAACACGCCAATAATCAAAACTACTGGTGGAAATAACGGAAATGGAAATAAACGACTGTTGTATGCTGACATCGTAAAATTGAGAACTGCATTCAATAATTCAGAGATTCCTGAAGAGGGTAGAATATTGATTCTTTCAAGCCAGCATCAAGAAGATTTGGAAAATGAAGATGTAGACAGATTTAACAAAGTACTTGATAAGCGCATGTTGTTAGGATTCAAGTTATACTTCTTAGCAGACAAAAGACTTCCGAGATATAATAAGACTACTGACGCTAAGGTTGCTTGGCAAGCAGCTGCTGCAGCTTCAACTGATGTGAGAGCTTCTTTCGCATTCCATAAGAATGAAGTGATGCGAGCGCAAGGAACTCTGGATTTATTTGCAAACCTACGAGATGTAGATGTACGTGGTGATAAAGTCGGATTCCAAATGAGAGGTTTATCTAAGCCTATCAGAGGGAAAGGAATTGCAGCGATCTATTCGCCAGCAGTATAGTATTATAACCCAACCCAGAGAGAGAAGAACGAGCCATGAAAAAGCCATTGATTATAATAGACGCAGGACACGGGACGTTTGATCCTTCAACTGGTAGAGCTATTAATCCAAGCAACGCTTCTCGCATAGAGGTAGATGGCTCGTTTTATTACGAAGGAGTTGGGAATAGAGTTTTCGCTCGTGAATGGGCTGAAACTCTCAGAATTTACGGTTATGAAGTTGAGTTTACTGTGTGCCCATCAGAATGGAAAGACATCTCGCTCAATGATCGTGTGAAGAGAGCAAACGAGCTTTCTCGAAATAGGGATGCAATTCTATTCTCTATACATTCTAATGGTGCTAAATCTTCCAGTGCGAGAGGTCATGAAGCATTTACTTTCTACGGAAATACAGAAGCGGACATAATTGCCGATCTGTGGTTGAAAGGTTTCAAAAATAATTTTCCAAAAATTCCATTACGCACAGATTTGAGCGATGGATACCTTGGGAAGGAAGCCAACTTCGCAGTTGTGCGAGATACAGTGTGCCCTGCTATTCTTATTGAATTAGAATTTCACACCAACGATGAAGGTGTACGCACTTTGAGAAATTCAGATTTTCAATGTCAAACTGGAGTGTTGCTCGCTGAAACTCTCAATCAATACTTAGAGATGAGATGAATTACGAGAACGAAATAATCGTGGGAGTCATTGGTGCTGTAACAACAGCTGCAGGATGGATGCTTGGCGGGAAACAGAAGTCGAAACGTGGAGACACGCAAGTACTCGCTGAAGGAGCTGAGAAGCTTCTTGCAAGTTCGCAAGGTCTATTGGATTACCTGACCAAAGAGCGTGAAAGCTCTGACAAAAAAGAATCTGATTGTCGTGTGAAATTGCGAGAAATGTATCATGTTCAGGATAAGCAGGAGTTCAAAATCAAACAACTCTCAAGACAGCTTGAGAAATTAAGTAAAAAAATAGGATGAGATATTTAATGTTCATAGTTGCCATGATTGCGGCGTTGTCAATTTCCTCTTGCAAGCTTTCAAAAAGCATTGAGAAGACGAAGGAGACAACGCTTGATCATCGGGATTCAATTTCATACACGAAAGTTGTAAAACTTGATACAGCTGTATTTGAAGAGCGCAACAACAAGCTTGAAGCAATGCTTCAAGAACTCATCGAAAAAGGCGAAATATCCAATTCTTCAAATGGTGTTAAAACTATCATTAAGTATCGAGATAGTACTATTACGGCAGAGTGTATTTGTGAACGAGTTGAGAAGCTTGTCATAAGTTCAATGGAGAAATGGTATCAAAATCAAAAAACAAATAAAGAAGTAATTCAGCAGGAAGCCATCAAGGAGGTGGTAATCAAACAAAATTGGACAGCTATTCTAATCTTATCTGGTCTGCTGATTTTCATCATAGTATTTATTATTCTAAAATCAAAATTATGGTAACGAAGTATAAAAAAGAGTTAGAAGATTTTTTCAAAAATTATAAAGAATCAGAGGAGTGTGTGATCACGTCAGATGGTCAGATTTTCGAAAAGAAAGCAGAGATTTGGGCGAAACGCCATGCAGATGACAACGGCTTGAAATTAGAAACCATTCAGAATTCTGATTTATCTGAAAAGAAAAAGGTTGATCCTTCAAAAGAAGATCCTAAAGCTTCAGCAACTGAAGCTTCAAAAGAAACTTCTGATGTTTCAGAGATTGAAGCTCCGAATCTCAAGAGAATGAACAAATCTCAATTGATTGAATTCGCAAAAGAGAATGAAATCACAATTGATGAAGAGGCAACAAATCCAGTAATTGCTGAGACAATTCAAACGTTCCTAGACACTCCTTTTAATCCTGACAATTTAAACGCTGGAGAGGAAGGTGAGGAAGATTCAGAAGATGCAGACGCTGACGATTCAGATGAGCATAAACCAACAAATTCATAAGTTATGTCATTGAACGATGTAAAAATCATTAAAGTCCGTGGAGGTCTTGGAAGACGAGAACCATCTACGGACATGATTAGCGGTTTAATCGCTAATGGAGTTACTGTTGTTGGCGGTGCACAATTAGACATTGTGTATATGTTAACAAGTGTAAAAGAAGCGGAAGTTTTGAAACTTGATGCAGCTTACGACACAACCAATACTGTTTTGGTGTACGAGCACATCAAAGAATTCTTCCGTGTTAATCCAAACGGTGAGCTTCATATTCTATTGGTAGCACAAGCAACTACTTATGTTGATTGTGTGAAGAAAGCACCAACGCTTCAAGATGGAGCAGATGGAAAGCTGAACCAAATTGCAGTTACCTACAACCCAACGGTTGCGGTTACAGATACAACTGATCTATTGGCGGCAGTTGCAGAGGCACAAATACAAGCAGCAGCGTTGTACATTGGTCACAAGCCTGTGTTAATTGTATTGGAAGGAAAAGGATATGATATCGACACTCCAGATGATTTCAGAGATTTAAACGCTGAGAATGTTGCAGTGATGGTTGGTCAAGATTTCGCAGTTGCAAGTCAAGACACTGCCTTTGAAACATACGCAGCAATTGGAACAGCTTTAGGAGCAATTTCAAAAGCGCAAGTTCATGTAGGAATTGACTATGTGCAAGACTTTAACATGCAAGGAGGAACATTGAGCATTGGTTCAATAAGCAATCAGAAAATGTCCGCAATTACCAATTCAAAATTGGAAGCAGCGAATACTGGAGGTGCAATATTCTTTAGAAAGCATGTAGGAATCGCAGGAGTTTACTTCAACGACACGCATACATGTACAGCGGCAACAGATGACTTTGCATACATAGAAAGTGTACGTACTATTAACAAAGCGACTAGAATCGTAAGAGCAACATTGCTACCTGATCTTGGTGGGCCAGTTGCAGTTGATCCAACGAGTGGAGAATTGGATGCAACTTTCGTAATGGCAATGAAAGCGAAAGTGGACAAAGCAATTACTGAACAGATGCCAGGCGAATTGTCAGGTTTCAAATTCTACATTGATCCTGCTCAAGATGTTCTTGCAACATCAATCATCGACACCCAGTTGTCATTAGTTCCTTTCGGTAAAGCGAGAGAAATAGTGGCTAACATCGGATTTATTAACCCAAATTAAAACATTCACAATGGCACAACCATTTATTAACGGCGTACAGCCAAGCTGGGGATCGATCAAAGTAAATCTTTTATCGAGAACTGTATCTGGAATAAAAAAGATCACTTATGCAGACGCTCAGGCAAAAGAGCACATTCGAGGTGCAGGAAATCATCCAATTGCAAGAGGTGATGGGAATGTTGATCCTACGGCATCAATTGATCTTCTTGAATTTGAAACAAGAGCAATTATGAATTCTTTAGCACCAGGTCAAAATCTTCAGGACATTCCACCTTTTGATATTGTGGTAACTTTTCAACCAAAGAATCAACAGCTTTTAAGAACAGACATTATTCGTAACTGTCAATTCAAAAGCAACGGGATTGATGTTTCTCAAGGAGATACAGAGATGATGCATTCACACGAGTTAATCACGTCTCACATTGATTACAACGTAATATAATCAAAATTAAAATAAACTAGAAGCATCCCTATCAACGGGGTGCTTTGATTCAATAAATGCAACTATGGCAAAAGAATTAGTAAAGAAGAAAGAAGTGAAATTGGTATTCATTGGAGAAGCGACAGAGGTTCAACTAAACAAATGGAGAAAAGAGCATGGAACTAGATTTAAGAGGTTTGATGTTCCTGATGGAGAGGAAGTTCATATCGGTTATTTTCAAAAGCCAAGTTTAGAAATCGTTCAAGCAGCTGAGCAATTGCACCCGAATGATGCAGTCGCAAATAATCTATATTGTTACGACAATTGTCATTTAGGTGGTTCGGATGTATTCACCAAAGATGATGAATTCAAATTTGCATTGGCAAGAGGAATCGCTAAGTCATTTAGAGTTCTGACTGGTGTCTTAAAAAACGGATAAACTCTTCATCTATACCCCATGAAGAGGGTAAGGCAGATATCAGGAAGCTCGGCGTCTTGATTCGGTCACACTTTCAAATTGACCCCAAAACCCTCTCAGAGGAAGAGTTTTCAATCTTAGCCGCTGATGCATTGTGGTTGAACCATCACAATTATTCAGAACAAAAAGCCGCCGTGCGAGATGGAGCATTGGAGGCATACACAACAGTTTTAAAAGCGAAAGGAGCAAAATAAGAAATGAGCGATGCTAAATTTACAATTGATGTAGAAGGTAACATCTTCAAGGCAATCTCTGATATTCGCAAGGATACAGGAAAGCTAAAGGGAGATGTTAGTGAGATTCAAAAGACCTCAAAATCTTCGTTTTCCAATATGCAAAAACATATTGCGAACATCTCATTTGTAAGCATAACGCAAGGTTTAGAGAACACCACAAGAGCACTTTCAGAAATAGCAGGACCAGGACTAAATTTTGAAACATCAATGGCGGATTTATCTGCTATTACAGGATTAACAGGCGATAAATTAGATGAACTCGGAGAAAAAGCACGAGCAAATGCGAAAATATTTGGAGGAGATGCAGCGAAATCTGTTGATACTTTCAAATTAATCCTTTCGCAATTAGGCCCTGTACTTGCAGATCATCCTGAGACGCTTGATTTGATGGCTAAGAATTCTGAGAAGTTAGCCAAGACAATGGGTGGTGATGTAGTTGGAGCAACGAATGTTCTTACAACTGCAATGAACCAATATAAAGTTGACCTTACGGATGCAGCAGGAGCAAATAAGGTGATGACGGAAATGATGAATTCAATGGCCGCCTCAGCCAAAGAAGGATCATCAGAGTTGCCAGTTTTGCAAGCTGCAGTTAAGAATGTCGGTGGAGATGCAATGAGGTCTAATGTGAAATTTGAAGAAATGTTGTCTTCTATTCAACTACTTGACAAAGCTGGAAAGAAAGGTGCTGAAGGTGGTATTGCTTTGCGAAATGTACTTGCAACACTTAACCAAGGTCGTTTCCTTCCAAAAGATGTTCAGGAAGAATTAGCGGCTGCAGGAGTAAATGTTGACGCACTTTCAGATAAATCACTTTCATTCACGGACAGATTAAGAAATTTGGAAAGTGTGTCGGGAGATGCTGCATTAATGTCTAAGTTATTCGGACGTGAAACACAAGGAGCCGCACAATCTTTGATTCAGTCAATTGACCAGCAAGAAGAAATGACTGTTGCAATTACTGGTACAAATACAGCAATGGAGCAGGCGGAGGTTATGATGGACACGGGAGCCGAAAAGCAAGCCCGCATGATGGCCTCCATTGATGATTTCAAAGTTTCAGTATTCCAAGCAACAGGAGGAGTGTTTGCATACTTAGAGCCAATATCAGATGTTGCACGTCAGATGTCTGCATTCGTGCCAATTGCAAGTGCCGCAGCTTCGGGAGTGAAGTATTTAGGGAAATCAAAGATCATTGCATCAGTTGCCACAAAAGCAGTTACTGCAGCACAGTGGTTATGGAATGCCGCAATGACTGCTAATCCTATTGGGTTGTTGATTGCAGGAGTTGTAGCGTTGGGGGCAGGTATTTATGCACTATCTAATTACGTTAGCAGTGGCACAAACGCACAGAAAGCAGCAAACGCAGTTCATGAAAGAGCTGTTGATATAGCTTCTGAAGAAATTGCTGAAACAACTATTCTTACCAATAGAATTAAAGCAGCTAAAGAGGGAACTGATGAGCGTAGGAAAGCAATTGAGGACTTAAAAAAAGAATATCCTGACTTGCTTAAGATGTACACGGAGGAGCAGTTAACCAACGAAAAGATTGACGAAATTCAAGGTAAGATTGCTGACAATGCAATGCTTCGGGCGAGAAAAGAAGTAGCTGCAGAGATTTACAAGGAGAAGTTGAAGGAGCAAGTTCAAGCGGAGCAAAAAGCACCAGGATGGTATGAAATGCTGATTTCTTTAAATTCACTTGGTGTTATTTCTTCAGATGATGTTAAAAATGTTCAGGTAAATGAAGCAGCTAAGGAGTCTAACAGGGCTCTTCAAGAAAGTATGAAAGCCGATAAAGCTTATGAAGATGCTGGTTTAGTTTCTTCTTCTAAGAATAAACAATCTTTTACTGATAACAATAGCGTAAATACTGATCCAGTAACGGGAGGTGGTGCATCAATTCCCAACCGAGACAAAGTAATTCAAGGTTCAGGAGGTGAAATGAAAACGATTAATGTGCGAATTGAGAATCTTGTGAAGAATATAACTTTAAGCACAACTAATTTAAGCGAAGGAACAGGAAGAATTAAACAACAAGTAACAGAGGCAATGGTTGCCGCTGTACGTGATTTTGAAGTAGCAATGTAATGATAGTTAAGAATTATAACATACCAGAGTTAATTGCAAAGATCGGTGGAGGAATGAATTACCGACCTGAAGCAGCTTATGCATTAAGCGCATTGATGCAAGCTGCTAATCGAATTGAGTATAATACGGCTTTAAAAGAAGTTACGGACATAGTTAATGGTTATGATTCAATTGCTGAAATTAACAAAAAGGATTATGGCGAATCTTCCAATCTTGCAGGTGCTCCCCTCTTTCAACCAATGACACTTTCAGCTGATGGAGTTGATGATATTTTGCTAGAATCGGCCGTGATTGATTTCACAATGCCAAGAAATATTGTTGAAACTATCATTGATGGCCGTGATAGTTCTGTGAAAGAATTCATCAACAACGGAGATGTTGAAATCTCTTGCAATGGTGTTTTAGTTAATTCCGAATATGGATATCCACTTCAACAGGTCGTTGATTTGTGGTCAATGTTCAAATTGAAATCAACATTGAGAGTTACGCACGAAGTGTTGAATGCAATTGGGGTTTACGAAATCGTTATAATGCAACCTACGATGGCGAAAACACCATATATTAATTGCCAGGCATATTCTTTCACTGCCAAAAGTGATATTCCATTAGAATTAAATGTTAACGAATTATCAGCATTAACGCAATGAAGGTAACGCAGACACATATCACCATTGGAAATTTCGATTTCGACTACGTTCACGAAGCTGAGATCACAAGCGGTTGGGAATCTTTGACAGATACTGCAGTAATTAAATTACCGGCTAATCTCAAGCTTGACAAAAACAAATTAAAGGATCTCATCAAGAAAGGTGATGCTGTAACTATAAGTTATGGATATGAACCAAACATGCATTTAGCATTCGCAGGATTTGTAACGGGAGTTAAACCAACTATTCCAATTGAGATTGAATGTGAAGATTTGATGTGGAAATTAAAGCAAATTCAAGTAAACGACGTTGCTAGAAACGAAACGATTCTTTCGTTCCTACAGAGAAATCTTCCAGATTTCGAAATCGATTCTTTTGAGGTTGATTTGCCAAGGTTTATCGCTTCGAATATTTCCGCCGCTAAACTGTTAGATCAGATCAAATCAGACTTTGGATTGAGGTCTTTCATTCGTGATGGAAAAGTAACAGTCGGAAAGCAATATGATCCTGAATTCGCAACGAAGCACTTTGTTGTTTTGAATGAAACGGTGAAGGAAGATGATTTAGAATACAAATCTGCCGATGATGTGAAAGTTAAGGTTATTGGAATTTCTAACATGGCAGATGGCCAGAAGCACGAAGTTGAGATTGGTGACCCTGACGGGGATTCAAATACTTTGAATTTTTATAATATTCCAGTAAGCCAATTAAAAGCACTTACAGAAGAGGAAGCGAAGAGACTAATCTATGATGGTTGGAGAGGTGGTTTAACGCTATTTGGTGAGCCATTCGTAAAACAAGGAGACATTCTAACTATCCAAGATAATGAAGACAGTGACAAAGTTGGAAGCTACTGGATAGACGAAGTTAATTATACAGTTGGAGTTAACGGACACCAACAGGGAATTAAATTAGGAGCAAGAACATGAATTTACAGGACGCAGTTTTAAGAATCATCCAGCCTTTTCTAGGAGCGGAAATCTTCACAGGAGTTGTGACTGCATTTGATGCAAACGACTGGACTTTGACATGTAAAGTTGATGGATTAGAATTGGACGGTATTCGTGTAAAATCTGTGATCAATACAAATGTGACAGGAATACTCGTTGAGCCTAAAATAGGAACTCAAGTGTTGTTGGCCAAGATTGAGAATAAGAAAGAAGCGTTGGTTGTATTGCAATTTGATGAGATAGTTAAATACCAATTAAACGCCGATAAAATAGAGTTTAATGGAGATACATATTCGATTGTAAAAGCGGAAGAGCTTCAACAAATCATGGCAACGAACAAGGCGTTTATTGATGCCTTGAAAACAGTTTTATCAACTCCAATTCCTGAACCCGGCAATGGAGCACCGAGTGCGTTTCAAACTGCATTAAATGGAGCATTGGCGTCATTAGATTTTGGAGACGGAACAGGAATAGAAAACGAAAATATTAAACATGGCTAAGGACTTTATATTAAAAGACGGTGATCTGCAGATAGAAAACGGAGATTTTGTTGTTGGCCATTCAGACCAACAACATGTCGAAGATTTGCTTATTGCTCATAAAGGAGAATATACGCAAAACCCTGTTTTAGGGATTGGCATCTCTGCATATTTGCGTGCTCCGATAGATTCCAGAGTGCGTGAGAAGTTGGAGAGAGAAATCAAACTCCAAATTGAAGCTGATGGAGGAAAGAAGGTGAAAGTTGCCGTTAAAACCATTGAAGACATTGAAATAACAGCAAGTTATGACTAAGATTAAAGTTCAGGACAATCAAACGATTTTTGATATTGCTCTCCAGTATAATGGGAGTGTGGATAGCGTTATGGATATTTTGTTGCATAATGGGAAGTTGAACGATGTGTTGTTGATTGATGAGATCATAGAAATTCCTTATGTTGTCAATAAGGCGATAGTTGATTATTTTGAAGGATTGAAGCATGTAATTGTAACGAGTGGTGATGCTTTGGATAGTGGTGGGTATGTTCCTGTTATTAATCCTAAATTGGTAAAGCTTACAGTGAATGGATCAGCATATATCGATTTATTTGCACCAGATGTTTTCAATGTGAAAATTGTTGACAACAATGATGATTTGGTGGATTTAACCATTGAGAGTGGTGTTTTGAAAATTCCAGCATTACCATGTAGCGGACCAGCAAACCCAGCAATAGTTAATATTTTTCAATCAGATTCTACTCTGTTGCATACATTCGAAGTACCAAGTGGAGATGTTGAAAATTGGAAAATCGCAGATAGTGAGATAACTGTTGGAGGTCATTCGTGGGGCGTGAAGTCAGAGGATGACTTGGATGTTTTGATTGTAGATAGCGATGACAATTCGGTTG
>JGI1221J11331_1000176_pt1 | contig 20179 bp, 16 predicted proteins | sample LakVidmifraction_4_FD_11331 | JGI IMG/M metagenome (IMG submission 11331) | reverse complement strand
CTTAGTTGTTTTCGTCTTAGAGCTGCTTCAAAACGCTCCTTTTCCAACTCGGTTTCTGGCTCTATGCCGGGCACTCTTACCGGGGCACCGGTTTCATCTACCGCTACAAATGTGTAAATAGCCTCATTGGCTTTAGATTTATTTCCACTTTTGCGATCCTCTACCCAAACATCTATAAAAATTTCCATGGAAGACTTAAAAGCACGCGAAACAGCGGCTTCAACAGTCACTACACTACCTAAGGGAACTACTTTATTGAAAGCAACATGGTTTACCGATGCGGTAACCACAATGCGACGGCTATGTCTTCTTGCAGCGATACTGGCGGCACGATCCATACGAGCTAGTAATTCACCTCCAAATAAATTGTTGAGTGGATTGGTTTCGCTGGGTAAAACCAAATCGGTTACTATGGTTCTGGATTCTTGTGGGTGTTTTGCCTGCATTTTCATCTATTTTGGGCAAAAATAAGGTGCTTTGAGGAATTTAACGCATTAAAAGCTTATTAAAGTTTTTGCACCAATAGCCAGGCTCCTTCGTTACTTCTTTTTATCCTTCTAAGCATATTTATAGCGTTCCTTCTGCTTTCGTGACTGGCGTAAACTACCTGGTGCAAGCCGTATTTATTTGCGCCAAGTAAGCGGGCTTTGAAACCTTCAGCTTTAAGTTCTGAAACTTTCTTTTTGGCGTTTTCTTCTACCCGAAACGCACCGGCAACAATATGATAATTTCCGGTTTGTTTAGCGACATTTAGCGTAATTGCCGGCAATGGATTATCTATCACAAAAGTAGCCTGTTGTATTTGTTGCTGAAGTTGTTCTTGCGCCTGTTGTTGCTCTGCAATATTGTGTTTGGAAACCTGGTTGCTGTAGAAATTTAATCCAACAAAACCAGAAAGCCCTATAGCTACCAAGCCAATCGCGGCATATTTTAGGTAAGCCGGAGTTTTCCTTCTCTCGGGAGTGAAGTGAATAGGAGCTTTTTCTTCCAGCTCTTCTACTTGCTCCCTATATGCCTCACGGCTAACTGCTGAAGCATGAAAGCTATCTAAACCAAAAGAATCGGTAAGATAATTTACCTGTGCAAAAGGTTCAAATTGCAGTCTTTCTTCAGAATAATAAAAACGGCCAATATTTTCCAGCTCTACTTTTCCATCTTCCTTAAAAGACTCTTCCAGTTTTTTAACAAAGTTGGCAATTATTTTTACCGAAGCAGTATAGGAAATTTTTTGAACCTCGGCTATGTAATTAGCCAAAAGTCCATCGTTTTTCCTTAACTGGGAATTAAAGGAAACCACCTTTTTGGGTGGGTAGAAAGTACGGTTTTCTTTATTTATAGATGCCGGCTCTTTTTGGGAAAGAAATGCCCCAAAACCTGGCAAGATTACGCATTCGTAACGATAAAGTAAATCCTGGATGTGTTTAGCTATCTTCATTGGCGCAAAAATAAGAGGTTATTTTATTCTTTCTAAAGTTAATCAAAGAAATTTTATTAACAAACCTTTTTTTCTGTAATTTTAATGAAAATCCAAATTAGAATCTAAAATCCTTTTATGTCTTCTGAAGAACTACAGTATGTTTTGGCGCTGCAACATATTTCAAATTTGGGAGATACCACTGCCAAAAAATTAATAGGGCATTTTGGTTCGGCAAAAAATGTTTTTCAGCAAAAAAAACAGAATTTGCTTAAGATTGATGGGATTGGCACTTACAGATTACGGGATTTTTCTATTAGTACACATTTAAAGGCCGCGGAAGAGGAGCTCAAATTTATTGAAGAAAATAATATAAAAGTCCTTTATTTTAGGGATGCAGACTATCCCGACAAACTGAAGCATTGTATTGATGGCCCAGTTTTGTTGTTTCAAACCGGAAATATTAATTTAAAAAATCAGAAAATTATAAGCGTGGTGGGTACCAGAAAAATCACCCAAAGCGGCATAGCCTTTTGTGAAAAATTGATTGAAGATTTAAGTGTGCTAAATCCGATTATAGTTTCGGGTTTCGCTTATGGAGTAGATATTACCGCCCAAAAAGCAGCGGTAGCCAATAACCTGCAAACTATTGGATGCCTGGCGCACGGGCTCAACCAAATTTATCCGAAAGTGCATAAAAAATATGTGGCTTCAATAGAAGAGAACGGTGGCTTTTTTACCGATTTTTGGAGTAGTGATGAGTTTGATAGAAACAATTTTTTAAAACGCAACCGTATTATCGCCGGCTTAAGCGAGGCAACCGTGGTCATAGAAAGTGCCGAAAAAGGCGGCTCGTTGGTTACGGCCGATATCGCCAATTCCTATAACCGGGAAGTTTTCGCGGTACCGGGCAGGCCTTCAGACAAACTGAGCAAAGGTTGCAATAATTTAATTAAATCTCAAAACGCACATTTGCTAAATTCGGCTGCAGATTTAGTGTATATGCTTAATTGGCAACCAGAAAAAGAGACAAGACCAGTTCAGAAACAATTGTTTATAGAGCTGGAAGAGGAGGAGAAGAAAGTCTTCGGGTTTTTAACTAAAGAAGGGAAAGCCGAATTAGATAGTATTGCGCTAAACTGTAACTTTCCCACTTTTAAAACCGCGGGGATTTTAATCAATATGGAATTAAAAGGTGTGATACGACCACTCCCCGGAAAATTATTTGAGCTTATTTAATAGCCTATTTTTTTTCTAACCCTTTCTAAGACCGTATTAGCCACACTTCTTGCTTTTTCTGCGCCTACTTCCAGAGCTTTGTCAATTTCTTGCGGGTTATTTATATAATACTCATATTTTTTTCTGGGTTCTTCAAACCGCTCTAAAAGCAATTCGTATAAAGCTTGTTTTGCATGGCCGTAACCAAAACCTCCGGCTTCATATTTCTCGCGTAATGCCGTCGTTTGGCCTACTGAAGCTACCAATTTATAGAGTGCAAAAATATTACAGGTATCTGGGTTTTTTGGTTCTTCCAGGGGCGTACTGTCGGTGTCAATAGCCATAATTTGTTTCCGCAGCTTTTTATCGCTTACAAATAAATTGATGGTATTGCCCTTAGATTTACTCATTTTAGCGCCATCGGTGCCGGGAACATACATCGTATTTTCCTGAACTTTCCCTTCAGGAATTACAAAAACTTCCCCCATTTTTGCATGAAAACGGGAAGCCACATCGCGGGTAATCTCCAAATGTTGAAGTTGGTCTTTTCCCACAGGCACAATTTCTGCATCATACAAAAGAATATCGGCGGCCATTAACATGGGATAACTGAAAAGTCCCGCGTTGATATCTTCCAACCTATCAGATTTATCTTTAAAGGAATGCGCCAGGGTTAAGCGTTGAAAAGGAAAATAACAGCTCAAATACCAGGATAATTCAGCGGTTTTTGGGATATCACTTTGCCGGTAAAATACCGTCTTTTCTATGTCTATACCGCAGGAAAGCCAGGTTGCCGCTACAGAATAGGTGTTGTTTTTTAAGGTTTCAGCATCTTTTATTTGTGTGAGCGAATGCATGTCTGCAATAAAAATAAAAGATTCATTATCAGGCTTATTGGCCATTTCTATGGCCGGCAGGATTGCACCTAATAAATTGCCTAAATGTGGGGTTCCTGTACTTTGTACCCCGGTAAGAATTCTGGACATCTGCTTTTGTTATTTTATGCAAAGATACTTTTTTTGCGGAATTCCCTCGGCTCAATTTAGTACTTTTGGCTTCTATGGGGATTCTGAAGTCAGTTCTTACCGTCTTATGGCGAATTTGGTTTTATGCACTAATGGTAATTCCAATTTTGCTGATGTTGCCTGTGCTTATTATTTTTACTTCTGCTGAAAGGTTTTATCCGCAGTATTTTGTTTGCGCCCGTATTTGGGCGAAATGTATTTTATACGGAATGGGATTTTATCCTGAAATAAAGCGAATGCAAAAGCTGGATCCGAAGCAAAATTATATGTTGGTGGCCAACCATACTTCTATGGTAGATATTATGTTGATACTAATTGTGGTAAAACAGCCTTTTGTTTTTGTAGGAAAGCGGGAACTGGCTAAAATTCCAATTTTCGGCTTTTTTTACAAAAAGACCAATATTACCGTAGATCGAAATTGCACTAAAAGTAAACAGGATGTGGTAACCGAGGCCCGGCGAAGGTTAGATATGGGCGAGAGTATTTGTATTTTTCCCGAAGGGGGCGTGCCAATTGACCGGTCTTTGGTTTTAGATAGCTTTAAAGATGGTGCTTTTAGATTGGCTATAGCCCACCAAATACCCATTGTACCCATTACATTTTACGATAATAAAAAAAGATTTTCTTATAAATTCATTTCCGGAAGTCCGGGGAAACTTCGGGTTAAAGTTCACAATTTTATAGAGACCAAAGGAAAAACACAAACTGAAAGACGGGAATTGAAAGAGCAAACAAGAGAAATGATTCTGGAAGATCTCACTAAAGACCTGGAAAAAAGATAAATATGAAGGGAGAATTACTTTTGAAAAATTGAAAATAATTGATGATAGTCTCATTTATTAGGAAACTTACCTTCCTAATTTATTTCCTTAGCTTAAAAAATTTCTTAGATAGATTGTTCTAAAACTTACGAAAACGAAATATTTTACCGTATTTTTGAGTTCTTTGTTTCATAAACTATTTCGATAGAAAGAAAACAAAGGGAAAAAGAAGATTAGTCATTTTAAGAAGAAAATATATGAGTGCAGAAAGCAAGATAAAAGGTCCTAGTCTGGTTATTTTGGCAGCCGGAATAGGGAGTAGATATAATGGGTTAAAGCAATTAGATACTTTTTCACCGCAGGGTGATACGATAATTGACTTTTCAATTTATGATGCCATCAACGCCGGCTTTAAGAAGATTGTCTTTGTGATTAGAGAAGAATTATTGCAGGATTTTAAAGAGGTCTTCGAACCTAAAATAAAAGATCGAGTTGAGGTCGCGTACGTTTTTCAGGAATTGGATAAAGTCCCTGACGAATTTGTAGATAAAGATAGAAAAAAACCCTGGGGTACAGGCCATGCTTTGATGTTGACGAAAGAAGTGATTAACGAGAATTTCGCGATTATTAATGCCGATGATTTTTATGGACGCCGGGCTTTTGAAACCATGGCGCAAAGCTTAAAGCAAACAGATCCCGAATCTTACAAATTTAACATGGTAGCCTACCGGTTAAAAAACACAGTTTCTGAACACGGCTATGTTTCCCGGGGAGAATGTGAATTATCTGAAGAAGGATTTTTAAACGACGTAACCGAGCGTACCCATATAGAGACAAAGGGAGACGAGATTCTTGTAGAGAATGACAAAGGAGAATTGGAAAATATTGATCCAGATACCTTTGTTTCGATGAACTTTTGGGGGTTTACTCCTAAATGTTTTGAATTTGGATGGGATCTATTTACAGAATTCCTCGAGCAGAATAAAGGGAAACTTAAAGCCGAATTCTATATTCCCAGCCTGGTTAATGAGATGCTGAAATCTAATAAAGTGACTGTGGAAGTCCTCACTACAGACCAAAAATGGTTTGGGGTGACTTATAGGGAAGATAAACCTATCGTGCAGGCGGAAATTAGCAAACTGAAAGAAGAGAATATATATCCGATTAAACTTTGGGAGTAATGAATAAAGAACATATTAAAACGGTTTTTGAGCAATTTGCGCACAATACCAGCTTTAAAAATTTAAAAGAATTCTCTAGCGGACATATTAATGATACCTATTTTATTGATACCGAAGAAGGAGAGAAATTTGTTTTGCAACGTATAAACAATGATGTTTTTAAAGATGTCCCGGCTTTAGTGGCCAATAAAGTGAAAATAAGTAAGCATTTAGCCGCTAAACTTCCCGATTTACCTGAGGCCGAGAAGAAAAGACGGGTGCTTAGCTTTGTGCCCGCTTCTACTGGAGATTACCACTATGTAGATAATTTGGGGATGTACTGGAACCTCACTAATTATATTGATGGAAGTAGGGTTTTTGATAAAGTAACCGAGGAAAAAGTAGCCAATGAAGGTGGAAAATTATTCGGGGATTTTATAAAAGCAACCAACGATTTTGACAGTTCTCTTTTAGTGGAGGTGCTCCCCGGTTTTCACGACATGAAAAATAGGTTGGAGCAATTTGAAAACGCTAAATCGAAGGCAACTAAGGAAAGGTTAGATCGTGCCGAAACTTGCATTCAACGGGTCTATGAGTTAGAGGAAGAAATGGTGATTCTGCAAAACCTGAAAGAAGATGGACAGATTCCTGTTCGGGTTACCCATAACGACACAAAAATTTCTAATGCACTTTTTGATAAAAACAACAAAGGCTTGTGCGTTATCGATACAGATACCGTGATGCCAGGAATTGTGCATTATGATTTTGGAGATGCTATCCGCACTATTTGTAATACGGCTGAAGAAGATGAGAAGGACCTGGACCTGGTCACTTTTAATGTAGATTATTACAAAGCTTACCTGGAAGGTTTTTTAAAAGAATTGCACTTTTCACTTAATGAAACAGAAATTAAATACCTGCCCCTGGGAGCCAAAACCATCATCTTTATTATGGGCTTGCGTTTTCTAACCGATTACCTGTTGGGCGATATTTACTACAAAACCACTTATGCCGAACATAATTTAGACCGGGCAAAAAATCAATTGAAATTAATTGCGAGTTTCGAAGAACAATACGAGCAAATAGAAGATGCGAGTAAGTCTATTTTAAGCAAAATGAACTAGCGGAATTTCAGTTTTGTTTTTTATCAGCGCCGGGGTTTACCGGGGTTTTAATAAAAAATCATAAGGTGGTTTTTCCGGGTTTTGCTGAAATTTAAAAGCATAAGTAGCTTCAAAAGTTTAAATTTGTAGTTCTCAGTAAAGTAGTTTAAACCAACCCGCATAGATTTATGTTAGATTTTTCCGCAACTTATACAGATCAGTATCAACTGGCCATGTCTCAGGTGTATTTCAAACAAGGCCAGAAAGACCATACCGCAATTTTCGATTATTATTTTAGAAAACTACCCTATAATGGTGGTTACGCAATTTTTGCGGGACTTCAGGATTTGGTGCAGGTTATTGAGGGGCTTAGATTTAACGAGAAAGATCTGGAGTATCTTGGCAAACAGGATTTTGACGAAGATTTCCTGGAATATTTGAAGAATTTTAAGTTCCGCGGAAATATTTATTCAGTCTTAGAAGGAGATGTAGTCTTCCCTACGCGTCCCATTTTGCAGGTAGAAGCGAATATTATCGAAGCCCAGATTATAGAAACCATCTTGTTAAATTTACTCAATTTTCAAACTTTAATCGCAACTAAAGCCAGCCGTATTAAATTGGTTTCGGGAGAGCGAAGCCTTCTGGATTTTGGCTTGAGACGCGCCCAGGGCCCAGGCGGATATTACGCTACCCGCGCCGCTATAATTGGTGGTTTTAACGGCACCAGCAATGTGATTGCCGGCCGGGATTTTAATATTCCGGTTTCTGGAACTATGGCACATTCCTTTATCCAGAGTTATGACGATGAGATTAGCGCATTTAGGGATTTTGCCGAAGGTAGGCCCAAAGATTGTGTTTTGTTGGTAGATACTTACGATACCTTAAAAAGCGGGGTGCCCAACGCGATAAAAGTCGCCAAAGAAATGGAAGAACGAGGCCAAAAATTAATGGCAATTCGTTTAGATAGTGGAGATTTGGCTTACCTCTCTAAAGAAAGTCGTAAAATGCTGGACAAAGCCGGTTTGGACTACGTGAAAATCGCGGCTTCCAATCAACTGGAAGAAGATGTAATTAAAAGTTTGCTTGAACAAGGTGCCCGTATAGATATTTTTGGAGTTGGAACTAATTTGGTAATAGGCAGTCCAGATGGTGCCCTGGATGGGGTGTATAAACTGGCTTTTTCAAACAATAAACCAAGAATAAAAATTTCAGAAAGTATCGTTAAGGTGACGCTTCCGCATAAAAAACAAGTGTACCGTTTAAAAGATTCCTACGGAAATTGTGTAGGAGGGGAGCTCATAGCCCTTGCAGAAGAAAAAGATATTAAAGAAATGATCCATCCTTTTGAATCTTATAAACAGATGAAAGTGGATAATTTAAAAAAGGAACCTCTTTTACAACCGGTAATGATAAACGGAGAAAGTAAACTGGAACAAAAGTCGCTGCAGGAAATTGCCAAATATAGTGCAGATCGGCTGTCTGAAATTCCTTTGGAATATAAACGTTTTAATAATCCGCATATTTATAAAATAGGAATAAGTAAAGCTTTAATGCAAGAACGGGATAAGTTAATTGCTGCATTTAAAAAATAACTTTTATGAAGACTTTAATTATTGTAGATCCGCAAAACGATTTTATGCCCGGAGGCTCATTAGCTGTGCCTCAAGGCGACGAAATTGTTCCCATAATCAATAAATTTCAGAAAGAATTTGAGTTAGTCGTGGCAACCCAAGATTGGCATCCCAAAGCTCATGCAAGCTTTGCCAGCACTCACCAAGGGAAAAACGAGTTTGAAACCATAACTTTAAATGGATTGGACCAGATAATGTGGCCAGATCACTGCGTGCAAAATACAGCTGGGGCAGCATTCCATAAGGACTTGGATACAGCCAAAATTGAAGCTATTTTTAGAAAAGGAACTAATAAGGAAATTGATAGCTACAGCGGATTTTACGATAACGGCCATAAAAAATCTACCGGGCTTAAGGGATATTTAAAAGAAAAGAAAGCTACGCATCTTTATTTTTGCGGACTCGCCGCTGAGATTTGTGTTTATTTTAGCGCTAAAGATGCTTTAAAAGAAGGCTTTAATGTTTCGATAATAGAAGATGCCACCAGGGCATTGAACGAAAAAGAGTTTAAAAAGCTGAAAACGGAATTGAAGGAAATGGGAGGAGAGATTATTTCTTCTAAGACTATTGAAAATTAATGTAATAAACATAACCCACATTGATCCAAAAAATATAATCGTTGTATTTATTCTGTGGGGCGTGAATATCTAGACCATCTATCCAATCGTTGCCATAATATTGCCAACGTGATTCAATTAAAAGGTCGTGTCTAAATCCCAGGCGGTAGCGCAGGCCTAAAGTTCCAACTATAGAAAAAGTGCTGCCGCGATTAAAGTCCATGCCGTCTTTAAAAGTGGGGAAAACGTTTTTTGGGTTTTCGAGGGAGCCCAAATCAGAATAAGCATCGGCTTTGTAAGAGACAAAATGACCTCCCAAACCAATGTAGGGAGAAAACATATAACCGCTATGCGTGAAATCCCTAATGCGAAAAGGGTGATATTCTAAATGGATGCCGCCTTCTATAATTTCGCTTTCCCCATGCATGGCCCTTAATAATTGGCCACCTAAGGTTTTTTTGTTTGCTACAGGCCCGTAATGCTCTAATTTCGAGTAAAAATAATCGAGCTCATTCCTTATTCTAAAATGATCGCTAAAAAAAGATTCTGTTGCCCGATAGTTGCATTTATCACTATAGGCAAAATTCATATAATGGGAAATTCCAATCCCATAACCGGCATTGCTAAGATTATTTTTAATATTCCAGCGTTCTCCATAATCGGTAAAGAAAGAAGCAGGCCCCGCTTTCACTCCTATTTCGTGCGCAATACCAAATTGCGCATTTCCTTTTAACGGGAAAATGAGGGCAAAAAATAGAATGTGCAAAAATATTTTGCAATAACGCATGCTTGGGACTTGTAGGTGCAACAAATATATAAAAACTATTTTAACAAAAATTATAGATTTATTAAAGGAATTTAAGACTGAGAATAAGTTCTTAATTTTATAGGAAAACTTGTAAATTTGAGGTGTGTTTTTATAGAAACGCTATATTTGTAATATAAAATAGAGCATTTTTAATAAACTATTTGTAGTATCACACATTATGAAACAAAAGATTAAAAAATTCCTGGATGAAGTTTCAGAAAGGAATCAAAACCAACCGGAATTTCTACAAGCCGTACACGAGGTGGCTGAAGCGATTATTCCCTTTATTGAAAAGAACAAAAAATACCAGAATATGAAACTTCTGGAGCGTATGGTAGAACCCGAGCGTGTGGTCATGTTTAGGGTAACCTGGCAGGATGATGAAGGTGAAATCCAGGTAAACCGCGGATTTAGAATTCAAATGAATTCTGCGATTGGGCCATATAAAGGAGGTTTACGTTTCCATCCTTCGGTAAACCTTAGCATCTTAAAATTCCTTGCTTTTGAACAAACATTTAAAAATAGCCTTACCACTTTGCCTATGGGCGGTGGAAAAGGAGGTTCCGATTTTAACCCAAAGGGAAAATCTGATAATGAAGTTATGCGCTTTTGCCAAAGCTTTATGTCAGAGCTTGCCCGCCATATTGGTGCAGATACAGATGTTCCGGCCGGCGATATTGGTGTTGGAGCCAGGGAAATAGGCTATCTTTTTGGTCAGTATAAAAGGATACAAAATGAATTTACCGGTATTTTAACCGGAAAAGGTCGCTCTTACGGTGGGTCTTTAATTCGTCCGGAAGCCACCGGGTATGGAAATGTATATTTTGCCGAAAATATGCTAAAAACCAGGGGAGAGTCTTTTAAGGGAAAAACCGTGGTGGTGTCGGGTGCCGGGAACGTAGCCCAATATGCGGTAGAAAAATCATTAGAGTTTGGAGCAAAAGTTCTTACCTTAAGTGATTCTGGAGGATATATTTATGACGAAGACGGGATTGATGCCGAGAAACTGGAGTTTGTTATGAATCTCAAAAATGTGAAACGTGGCAGAATTAGCGAATATGTAGAAGAATATCCTTCAGCAAAATATTTTGAAAATGAAAGACCATGGAGTGTGAAATGTGATGTGGCGATGCCCTGCGCTACTCAAAATGAATTGGATGGAGCCGATGCGAAGAAACTTATTGAAAATGGTTGTTTCTGTATAGCCGAAGGTGCTAATATGCCCTGCACTACAGATGCAGTAGATGTTTTTCATGACGCAAAAATACTTTTCGGAATAGGGAAAGCTGCCAATGCCGGGGGTGTAGCCGTTTCGGGACTCGAAATGAGCCAAAACTCCCTTCGCTTTTATTGGGATACAGAAAAAGTAGATGGCAGACTTAGGGGCATTATGGACGAAATTCACGAGCAATGTGTACAATATGGAACCGAGGAAGATGGTTTTATAGACTACGTGAAAGGAGCCAATATTGCCGGATTTGTAAAAGTTGCCGATGCCATGCTCGCCCAGGGCGTAGTATAAATATTTGATTACCCGAGGCTTGCCTCGCAATTTTTAAAAGTATTTTCCGATTCATACCTCATGGGCCCGTACCGTTCGGGCGGGCTTATCCCGAGGTTATTGATGAGCAAAACTTTTATTTTTTGAAGTTTAATTCGAAAATGCTGCTCCTGTCTGGAGTGGCATTTTTTTGGCTTTAAAAAGCTTAAATAATTAAAATTATGCTCGTTACTACTCCCGCAATTGTTATTAGTGCGCTAAAATATGGCGAGGCCGATCTTATTGTGAAAGCCTATACCTATAGCGATGGATTGAAAACGTACATGCTTAAAGGAGTATTGAAATCGAAAAAAGGAAAATTTAAAGCTTCTCAATTTCAGTTACTCACCCAGTTGGAAATCGTGGCAAATCATCGTAACCGTGGTAAAATGGAGTACCTGAAGGATGCGAAAATTCTGCATACCTATACCAATTTACACACCAATATGGTAAAGGCTACAATGCTTATGTTTCTTGCCGAAGTTTTGAAGAATGCTATCAAGGAAGAAGAGCCGAATAAACCGCTGTTTAATTTCCTGGAAAGCGCTTTAATATGGCTGGATCTAAACGATAAAATTGCCAATTTTCATCTTTTATTTCTTCTGAATTTAACCCGATATCTAGGGTTTTATCCTGATGCAGCTGCTAAAGACCTACCTTATTTTAATCTATTGGAGGGAGTTTTTGAATTAAAAAGTATAAATAATTATTGCATAGACGGCCGAAATATTGAGGTTTTACGGCAATTATTGGGCATAAATTTTGATGCTCTCGGTNAGGTAAAACTAAATCAGCAATCCCGCTCAAACTTCTTGAATATGCTACTCTTGTATTATGAATTGCAATCTGAAGGTTTTAAAAAACCAAAATCTCTTGCAGTACTTAACGAAATCTACAGCTAAATGCGAATTATTACCGGAGTGATACTCCTTTTATTTACGATTAATTGCCTTCAGGCTCAGCAAATACAAGTGCTTAACGAATCTAACCAGGAGCCGTTGCCCGGTGTAGCTTTGCATAATGTATCAAAAACCAAAGGGGCGATTACCAATTTTGATGGGGAAGCCGATATTTCTGTTTTTGCAAAAGAAGAAATTATAATATTTACGCATGTTAATTATGCCGAAAAAAGACTTAGCAAAGCTGAAATTGTTAAAAAGGGACTAAAGGTCTATTTAAGAAGCAATGAAAATGAGCTGGAACAGGTAGTGCTTTCTGTATCTAAGTTTAAAATGAATAAAGCTGAAATTCCGCAGAAAATAATCAGTCTATCCAAAAGCGATATTCAATTAGCGAGTCCGCAAACCTCGGCAGATCTTTTAGAAAGTAGTGGACAGGTTTATGTTCAAAAAAGTCAGATGGGCGGCGGCAGCCCTATGATTCGTGGTTTTGCGACCAATCGACTTTTAATTACTGTAGATGGAGTGCGAATGAATACCGCGATTTTTAGAAGTGGGAACTTGCAAAATGTGATTTCCATAGATCCTCTGGCGGTAGAAAATATCGAGGTGATTTTGGGACCCGGTTCTATGGTTTATGGGAGTGACGCTGTGGGCGGCGTAATGAATTTTTACACTTTGAAACCCAGGTTTTCTTTTGAAAAAAACACTTCAATCTCCGGGAATGCTTATTCCAGGTATTCCAGCGCAAATAACGAGAAGACTATTCACACCGATTTCAATATAGGGAGGGAAAATTGGGCTTTTTTGAGCAGCGTGACCTATGCTGATTTTGGGGATTTGAAAATGGGAGCTCACGGTCCAACAGAATATTTAAGAACTGAATACGCGACCAGAAAAAATGGGGAAGATATTATTGTAGAAAACGAGGAACCCAGGCTGCAAAAACCCACCGGCTATAATCAATTAAACTTATTGCAGAAAATAAAATTTATGCCCCATAAAGATTGGGATCTCAATTTGGGACTAATATATACCACTACTTCCAACTTTCCTCGTTTTGACAGGCTGTATAGAAAAAAGGAGGGTCGGCTTCGGGTAGCCGAATGGTATTACGGCCCACAAGATTGGTTTATGGGGAATTTTAAAATCAATAAAAAAGGTCACGGATCGCTTTATGATAAAGCTCAATTAACCGCCGCCTACCAGTTTTTTGAAGAAAGTAGGCACGATCGTGATTTTGGAAAGGATTGGCTGTATCATACCAAAGAACAGGTAGATGCTTATTCGGTAAACTTCGATTTTGAAAAGGATTTTCAAGAAAGTAGGCTGTTTTATGGGGTGGAATATGTGTATAATAAAGTACATTCCGCAGGAAACAGGGAAAACATAATCACTGCCGAAGAAAATATAACGCCTTCTCGATATCCCGATGCTTCCTCCTGGCAGTCCATTGCCGTTTATACTACCTACCAGTGGAAAATTCAGGAGAACCTTTCCTTTCAGTCTGGTTTGCGGTACAACCATATTTTGGTAGCTGCTGAATTTGATGAAACGCTTTACGATTTTCCGTTTCAGAAGGCTAATATAAACACAGGAGCCTTAACCGGAAGCGCCGGAATAAACTGGCGACAAAATCGGTTTTTGGGATGGCGACTTAACTTTTCTACCGCCTTTAGAGCCCCAAATATAGATGATATAGGCAAAGTATTCGATTCGGAACCGGGAGCTGTGGTGGTTCCCAACCCCAACCTTAAACCGGAATACGCCTATAATGGGGAGCTTGGTATAGACTGGCATCCAGCAGAGAATATAAGTTTTACGGCTACCGCATTTTATACCTATTTGAATGATGCGATGCTGCGAAGGGATTTTAGTATAGACGGAAAAACCGAGATCGATTACCAGGGAGAACCCAGCAGGGTGCAGGCCATTCAGAATGCCGCTCACGCCCGGGTTTATGGTTTTGAAGGAGGGGTGGAAATAGATTTTTCGGTCGCTTTGCGTTTTAGTTCCAGAATAGCGATTACCAAAGGCGAGGAAGAACAGGAGAATGGAGAAACAGCTCCCCTTAGGCACGCAGCCCCAACATTTGGGAATACGCATTTAACCTGGCACAAGAAAAGGTTAAAGCTCGATCTCTTTACAGAATATAACGGGCAGTTTGATTTTGAAGATTTAGCCCCATCCCAAAAAGGAAAGCCTTATCTTTTTGCGAGCGATGAAAATGGAAATCCTTATTCCCCTTCCTGGTACACCATAAACCTTACCGGGCAATATGAGCTCTCTAAAAACTTATTGGCTACGGCTTCTTTAGAAAATATAACCAATCAGCGCTACCGAACCTATTCCTCTGGAATTGCCGCTGCCGGTAGAAATTTGATTCTATCGCTGCGATACAATTTTTAAAACAAACTTCAAATCTTACAGGTTTTCAAAACCTATGAGGTTTATTCCAAAATAGGCTCCTCCACTTTTTTTAAGGGGAGGTGGCTTTTGCGCTTTTTCAACGGGAAAGACGGAGGGGTTTTTTTAATAGCTACTTTTATTTTAAATCGAGACTTGGTTTAAACACTCCTTTTTTTCAGCAGAAAAGATGGAAGGCTGCTCTGGAAGTTAATTTTCCTAAATCAAATTTGTTGAAATCGTGTTTTTCCATTTTTCTATCCCGCTTTTTTCCCAAATTTGATTAATTTCGCAGCTCATTGGAAAAATTGACAAAATGAGCAATAAGTTCCCTGAGTATAAAGGACTTGACTTACCAAAAGTAGCTGAAGAAATCTTAAGTTACTGGAAGGAAAATGATATTTTCGAAAAGAGTGTTTCTACGCGGGAAGGCCAGGAGTCTTTTGTGTTTTTTGAAGGACCGCCTTCAGCTAACGGGCTGCCGGGAATTCACCATGTGATGGCACGCGCCATTAAAGATATTTTTTGCAGGTATAAAACCCAAAAAGGATATCAGGTAAACCGTAAAGCCGGATGGGATACCCACGGGCTGCCGGTAGAACTTGGGGTGGAAAAAGAATTGGGAATTACCAAGGAAGATATTGGAACCAAGATTTCTGTAGAAAAATATAATGACGCCTGTAAAAACGCCGTGATGCGTTACACCAATGTGTGGAACGATCTAACCGAGAAAATAGGTTACTGGGTAGATATGGAAGATCCATATATTACCTATAAATCGAAATATATGGAAACAGTGTGGTGGCTGCTTTCCGAAATTTATAAAAAAGACCTTATTTACAAAGGCTATACCATTCAGCCTTACTCTCCTAAAGCGGGAACAGGGCTAAGCTCTCATGAGCTCAACCAACCGGGAACTTATCAGGATGTTACCGATACCACCGTAACCGCAATGTTTAGAAGTCCCCTAACCCCCGAAGGGGGAACTAATGGGAATTCCATTTCAAAAGCTTTTGGGTTAGAACCTTTATCAAGTTCGCTCCCTTCGGGGGATTTGGAGGGGGTATATTTAATTGCCTGGACCACTACCCCGTGGACTTTACCTTCCAATACGGCCCTTACGGTTGGGAACAAAATAGATTATGTGTTGGTAAAAACCTTCAACCAATACACTTTTAAGCCAATAAACATAGTGGTTGCTAAAGATTTGGCAGATAAGCAATTCGATAAAAAATTCGAAAAAGTAGATAGCGAAGAAGCGCTTCAACAGTTTACAGAGGGCGATAAGAAGATTCCTTATTTCATCACTGAAAAGGTGGTTAAAGGAAAAGATTTAGTAGGTATTAAATATGAGCAATTAATGCCATTTGCCAAACCGGCAGAGCATCCTGAAAACGCATTTCGTGTTATTGCGGGAGATTTTGTAACTACCGATGATGGTACGGGAATTGTGCATACCGCGCCCACTTTTGGTGCAGATGATGCCCTGGTAGCAAAACAAGCTTACCCGCAAATTCCGCCAATGTTGGTGAAAGACAAAAATGGAAATTTAGTGCCTTTGGTAGATCTCCAGGGGAAATTCCGTTCGGAAATGGGGGAATTCGCAGGAAAATATGTAAAGAATGAATATTACAACGATGGTGAAGCGCCAGAGAAATCTGTAGATGTAGAGCTGGCCATCAAATTAAAAGAAGAAAATAGAGCTTTTAAAGTAGAAAAATACGTGCACAGTTATCCTAATTGCTGGAGAACCGATAAACCTATTTTATATTATCCGATGGATTCCTGGTTCATTAAAGTAACCGAATTCAAGGAGCGTATGCACGAGCTTAATAAAGGGATTAATTGGAAGCCAAAAGCAACCGGGGAAGGCCGATTTGGAAACTGGTTGGCCAATGCTAACGACTGGAACCTTTCCAGAAGTAGATACTGGGGAATTCCATTACCTATTTGGAGAACTGAAGAAGGGAAAGAAGAAAAACTTATAGGTTCTATCACTGAGTTAAAGGAAGAAATGACAAAAGCCGTTGAAGCTGGCGTAATGGAAAAAGATATTTTTGAAGGTTTTGAGCCCGGAAATATGAGTGATGAAAACTATGAGCTAGTTGACCTCCATAAAGATGTGGTAGATCAGATCGTTTTAGTTTCAGACTCCGGAAAACCGATGAAACGCGAAGCCGACCTTATAGACGTTTGGTTCGATTCTGGCTCTATGCCCTACGCACAATGGCATTATCCTTTTGAAAATAAAGAAAAAGTTGAAAATGGAGAGCGGACGGCCGACTTCATAGCCGAAGGCGTTGACCAAACCCGTGGATGGTTTTATACTTTGCACGCCATCGCTACCGTGATTTTTGATGACGTAGCTTATAAAAACGTAGTTTCTAATGGACTTGTTTTAGACAAAAACGGACAAAAAATGTCTAAACGTCTTGGGAATGCGGTAGATCCTTTTGAGACCCTGGCGGCTTATGGCCCAGATGCTACGCGCTGGTACATGATCTCGAATGCAAACCCCTGGGATAACTTAAAATTTGATATTGAAGGAATTGCTGAGGTGCGCCGAAAGTTCTTCGGAACTTTGTATAATACCTATTCTTTCTTTATATTATATGCAAACATTGATGGTTTTTCTTATGAGGAAAAAGATGTTCCGTTGGAAGAAAGACCCGAAATAGATCGTTGGATCCTTTCAGAATTACATACACTTATTAAAAATGTAGATAAATTCTATGCCGATTATGAGCCTACACGCGCAACGCGGGCCATTTCAGAATTTGTACAGGAAAACCTAAGTAACTGGTTTGTGCGTCTTAGCCGAAGAAGGTTTTGGAAGGGCGACTACCAGCAGGATAAAATCTCGGCTTATCAAACCCTTTACACCTGTTTGATAGAGGTAGCCAAATTAAGTGCGCCTGTGGCTCCGTTTTTTATGGACAGGCTTTACAAAGATTTAAACCAACGGACACGAAAAGAAAGCTTTGAATCGGTACATTTGGCTGACTTCTCGAAGTTTGATGAGAAATTTGTTGATAAGTCTTTAGAGCGAAAAATGGAAAGAGCTCAAACCATATCTTCCCTGGTTTTATCGCTTAGAAAAAAGGAAATGATAAAAGTACGCCAACCGCTACAAAGGGTAATGATACCTGTGCTTGACGAGCAACAACGTGCAGAAATTAAAGCGGTTGAAGAGCTTATAAAATCTGAGGTAAATGTTAAAGAACTGCAACTTATAGACGATGCTTCTGGGATTTTAGTGAAGCAAATAAAGCCAAACTTTAAGGTGCTTGGCCCTCGTTTTGGGAAAGATATGAAGCTGGTTGTTAAGGAGATAAACAAGTTTACTTCTGATGATATTTCTCAGATAGAACAGTACGGGGGAAAAGAAATAGAAGTTAATGGAAAATTGATTATATTGGCCGTCTCAGATGTTGAAATAACCTCCCAGGATATCGAAGGCTGGTTAGTGGCAAGTAGTGGGAATATTACCGTAGCCCTGGACGTTAGTATTTCAGAAGAATTAAAAAAAGAAGGTATTGCCAGAGAATTGGTGAATAGAATTCAGAATATGAGAAAGGATTCTGGCTTTGAAGTTACCGATACAATTAATGTGACCCTACAAAAAGACGGCGTTGTCGAGGATGCCGTGAGTGAAAATATAAATTATATAAAAAATGAAACATTGACTGCAAGTCTCGAATTTGCAGCGGTAGTTGAAAAAGGTACAGAGATAACTTTTGATGATATTACCACTAAAATGTTTATTAAAAAAAATTGAAATTATGTCTACTGAAGTGAAAGAGCGTTACAGTGATGCTGATTTGGCAGAATTTAAAGCTTTGATTAAAAGCAAGATTGCCAAGGCGCAAGAGCAATTGGGTATTTACCAGAATGCCTATAAAAACGATGGGAACAATGGTACAGATGATACGGCTCCTACGTTTAAAGCCTTTGAAGAAGGCAGCGAAACGATGAGTAAGGAGGCAAACTCCCAGCTGGCCATTCGGCAGGAAAAATTTATCCGCGATCTTAAAAACGCGTTAAATCGTATAGAAAGCAAAACTTATGGTATTTGTCGTGTAACGGGGAAATTAATTGCGAAAGAGCGTTTAATGCTCGTTCCACATGCTACTTTGAGTATTGAAGCTAAAAATTTGCAGAAATAAATATTTTTGAATTGATATAGAAAAGCGTCCCGTTGTATTGGCAAAGGGGCGTTTTTTTAAATCCTAAAACCGCAACAGAAGCTTAATAAAACTAAATAATATTAGTATTTTAGCGACGTTTTAAATTATACCGAGTTCATGTCCTTAAAAAAAGCGGGTTTTATAATCCTTGTGGTGCTTTTAATAGACCAAATTTCCAAATTTTACATCAAAACAAGTTTCACTCTTGGCGAGGAAATTCAGTTTTTTGAATGGTTTAGAATTCTATTTGTAGAGAATGAAGGCATGGCCTGGGGCACAAAAATACCCGGGGAATATGGAAAACTTTTTCTTACCCTCTTTCGCCTGGTGGCCATTGTGGGAATCGGATATTGGTTATGGGATTCGGTTAAAAAGAGAGGTTCCAGAATTTTAATTACCGCGATCGCCCTTATTTTTGCCGGTGCTTTTGGCAATATTATAGACTCTGTTTTCTACGGGATAATCTTTAACGATAGTTATGGCCAAATAGCCGGATTTATGCCCGCAGACGGTGGCTACGGCACTTTGTTTCACGGGAAAGTGGTAGATATGCTTTACTTCCCGTTATGGCAGGGAAATTTACCGGAATGGGTTCCTTTTTGGGGTGGAAATTACTTCACTTTCTTTGAGCCGGTATTCAATATTGCCGATACTGCAATTAGCGCAGGTGTAATACTTCTACTACTTTTTAATAAGCGTGCTTTTCCTAAAGAAGAATAAACTACTTAAGCGGCTGTATTTTTATTGAAAATCTTTTCGAATTTTTTTAGTGCTATCGGTTTAATGAGGTAATCTGTTACCATTTCAAAAGATTTTGCCCGTTCTAAATCTTGTGGATCTATAGACGAACTCACCACATAGACGCTTATTTTTTTCTCAAAGTTATTCCTGATTTTCATAAACTCATTTAGAAATTCCCAGCCACCCATTATCGGCATATGGAGATCGAGGAATATGATATCTGGCAGTCTTTGTTCTTCCACAGGGCTATCGGGATTGGGAGAATTTGAGATTTGTTTAAAGTGATTCAAGGCTTCCATGCCATTTCTAAAAACAAGCAAACCTTCTGAAAGTTGTTTAATTTCAATAACCTTCTTAATAAGGTGTACATGTATTTTATCATCGTCGATAATGCATGCTAATTTCACTTTTTTTTTCATTTTCTTGAAAATTTTAATGTAATATAGCGAAATAAACTAAAGAAAATCAGGGTCTTAACTAGTATTCCTTTAGGTTTGGAATTGAGCTAAGAATTATGCGTTTTCCCGATTTTTTAAAAAATAATTGAAGCTATTATCTCACTTTTGCTACTTGGTGGGAAATTTTTTAATGAACCGCAAGTTAAAAATGGGCGGTGAGAAAATTCCTATTCTAAATCATTGTTGTCCGGTAAAGTTTTTTTGATTTGATGGAATATGAATGATGAAGGGCAATTCGGATGTTTTTCATTATCCATACCTTGCTTTTGAA
>JGI1221J11331_1000173_pt1 | contig 20202 bp, 18 predicted proteins | sample LakVidmifraction_4_FD_11331 | JGI IMG/M metagenome (IMG submission 11331) | reverse complement strand
TATTAAAAAGCATGTTGAAACGCCGGTATGGCAGGATTATTAACATCGTTTCACTTTCGGGCTTAAAAGGCAATCCCGGCCAGGTAAATTATTCGGCGGCAAAAGGTGCTGTGGTTGCGGCTACTAAAGCCCTGGCCCAAGAGATAGGAAAGCGAAAAGTTACCGTGAATGCTGTAGCGCCCGGTTTTATCACTTCAGACATGACTGCCGATTTTGATGAAAAAGAACTCAAAAAAATGATTCCGCTTAATCGCTTTGGTGAAGCGCAGGAAGTTGCCGAGCTTGTAAGTTTTCTGGCTTCTAAAAAAGCTTCCTATATTACCGGGGAAGTAATCAATATTAACGGCGGACTCTACTCTTAACCATGGCAGACTGGAAAGGACAATCTCGTGGCACTGTTTTAGGTCTGCGAATTTATGTTTTTATCATAAAAAATTTTGGTCTTCGGGCTTCCTACTTTCTATTGGTTTTTGTTGCTTTTTATTTTGTCTTTTTCGCTTTTAATTCTACCAAAAGTGTTTACTATTTATTTAGAAAACATCTTCACTATAGCGGCATTAGTGCAGCTTTTAATATTTATAAAAGTTATTTTACCTTCGGAAGAATTCAAATAGATCGCCTGGCTATGGCTGTTGGTTTAAAGCAAAAATATAGCTTTGAGTTTGATGGCATCCATAATATTGAAAATCTTCTGAGGCAAAAAAAAGGTGGGATTTTGCTTACTGCGCACATTGGAAATTTTAATTTAGCAAAACATTTTTTCGATAAAGAACATCATCATACCAAGGTAAATCTGGTAGTGACCGATTTGGAGCACGAGGAGATTAAGAATTATTTGGAGTCGGTGACCGGAAAATCGACCATTAAATTAATTGTAGTGAAAGACGATCTGTCTCATATTTTTGAGATGAACAAGGCGCTGCAAAACAATGAATTGCTGGTTTTTGCCGCCGATCGTTATACGGAAAACACAAAACCTTATACCCATAAATTTATGGGAGAAGATGTGAAATTTCCGCAGGGACCATTTAAATTGGCAGCGCGTAATGAAATTCCCGTGCTGTTTGTACATATTATGCGGGAGAAGAATTTTCACTATCATTTTTATGCCAGAACCTATAATCCTGAAAAAAATGATGCAAAAAATCTTTTAAAAGCTTATCTTAATAATCTGGAAAGTATGTTAAAAAAATATCCGCATCAGTGGTATAATTATTATGACTACTGGAACGATTTCAGTTAAATGAAACCAGCATGATGCTGGACCCAAAAATGGGCAACGTACAGGAGGATGATTAAAACCTGTAGCCATTTACCCAGCTTGAACCTAGAATAAACAGATGAAATAATGGCAAAAAATTTACTCAAAGAACCAATTTTAGAATTAGATCGAATTTTACAATTAATTCCGCAAAAACCGCCATTTGTAATGGTAGATAGCTTGCTGGAATACACCGATCTTACCGGGAAAACGGGATTTAAAATTTCTCCGGATAATATTTTGGTAGAAAATGAGATTTTTTCTGAACCTGGGCTTATTGAGCATATGGCGCAAAGCATGTCTCTGTGGAGGGGTTATCAAGGTTTTGCAAGTGGCCTTGAAAAGCCAAAAACCGGATTTATTGGATCGATAAAGTCGGTTGAAATTATAAGCCTGCCAAAAGTTGGAAGCCAGGTTTATACTTATGTAGAGATTTTACATGAAATTATGAACGTGACTTCTGTTGGAGCCCGCACCGAAGATGAAAATGGTAAACTCCTGGCCACTTCCGAGATGAAAACCGTAACGGTAGATTAGCTATGTTGGAAAAATCCTTACATACACTTACCAAATTAAAAGTTCGTTTTCAGGAATGTGATTCTTTGCAAATTGTATGGCACGGTAATTATCTGAAATATTTTGAAGAAGCTCGGGAAGATTTTGGTAGGGAACACGGTATTTCCTATCTGGATGCCCAGGCCGCAGGCTATTACACGCCTATTGTGAAATCCTGCTGTGAACACAAATTACCTTTAAAATATAGTGATGCTTTTAGGGTAGAAACTACCTTTAGGAATAGTGAGGCCGCTAAAATGATCTTCGGTTACAAGATTTTTAAAGGAAAAGACCTTATCTGTACCGGCGAAACAATACAGGTTTTTCTGGATGAAAATCGGAAATTGGTCTTAAATAATCCACCGTTTTTTTTAGCCTGGAAAAAGAAAATGAATCTGCTTTAATGGAGAAACTTTACCTACTAGACGATGCTATAATTTCCCCACTTGGTTTTTCTACCGAAGAAAATATGCAACATCTTCGAGCAGGAAAATCTGGTTTAAAACTGCAACAGCGACCAAAACTTAGTTCAAGGCCTTTTTATGCGGGAATGATCGATAACGCTAAATTGAATAATGCTTTTTCAAGTCTTGACGATGATGGGCAATTCACCAAATTAGAAAAAATGTGTTTGTTGGCTATCAATGGGGTTTTAGAAAAAAATCCCAACTTAAGCTTGTCAGATACCGCTTTGATTATTTCTACTACTAAAGGAAATATAGATTTATTGCAAGGCCCGCAAAATGTTAATAAAAACCGCGTGGTTTTAGCGGAATTTGGAAAGTGTATTGCTGATTTCTTTGGTTTCAAAAAAACGCCAATTATTATTTCTAATGCCTGTATTTCTGGCGGATTAGCACTTGCAGTGGCAAAAAGATTAAGTGCAACCAGAGATTTTAAAAACGCCATTGTTTTAGGAGCAGACCTGGTGAGTGATTTTGTGATTTCGGGTTTTAATTCGTTTCAGGCTTTAAGTAGTGAGCCGTGTAAACCTTTTTCAAAATCCCGAAACGGAATAAATTTGGGGGAAGCTGCAGCCGCAATACTGGTGAGTCGTATCAAACCGGAGCATGATCAAAGTGTGAGTTTAATAGGAGAGGCCACCATCAACGATGCAAACCACATCTCTGGCCCTTCCAGAACCGGCGAAGGCCTGTTTAGAAGTATTCAAAAATCTCTACATGTTTCTGGGATTTCAGCAGAAAAAATAGATTATTTATCGGCTCACGGTACCGGTACACGCTATAATGATGAGATGGAAGCCATTGCTTTTAATCGGACTGGCTTGGGCAAGGTTCCCGTTAATAGTTTGAAAGCTTTTTACGGGCATACTTTAGGAGCTTCCGCTTTGCTAGAAAGTATTATAACCAAACAAAGTATGCTGAACAATGAATTATTTGCTTCTAGGAATTTTGAAGAAATGGGTGTTTCCAAGCCCCTGAATATATTACGGAACAACACGAAAGTCGAGCTCAATTATACCTTAAAAACAGCTTCGGGCTTTGGAGGTTGTAATCTTGCGCTGGTTTTTAAAAAAGAGACTTTATAGGATGCAAGATCAGTTATACATAAAACATTGGGTAAAGATAAAAGCCGGAAAAGTTTTTGATGTTGAAGCTATGATTTATGAAGCTGAAGAAAGCGATTTAAATACATTTTTAAAATCGGTTTATGATGCTCTTGAAATGACTTACCCTAAATTCCATAAGATGGATGGACTTTCGAAATTGGGAATCCTGGCAACTGAAATTATTTCTCGTAAACATATATTTTCAAAAGAAACTGCCCTGGTTTTTTCTAATAATGCCTCCAGTCTTGAAACCGATAGGGAATTTCAAAAAAGTATGGATACTATTGCTTCACCTTCTACTTTTGTGTACACCTTACCCAACATAGTTTTAGGCGAACTCAGTATAAAACACAGCCTACAAAGTGAAAACGCGTTTTTTATAAGTCCGAATTTTGATGCAGAATTGCTGGTAGATTACAGCATAAGCCTTATAACAGCAAATACATCTCCCCAAGTGCTTTGTGGGTGGTTAGACTTGCAAAGTGGGGAATATGATGTATTTTTGTGCCTGATTTCTTCAGAAGGAAATACCCTGTTTTCTGAAGAAAATCTGAGAAAAATATACTATGCTGAAAATGACAGACCTACGCACTGAACTTAAAGAAAGTATTATAGAGCAGCTTAATCTTGAAGAAATGGAACCTGCCGATATTGGCGATGAAGAACCGCTTTTTGGAGATGGGCTGGGTTTAGATTCCATAGATGCCCTGGAACTTATTGTACTTTTAGAAAAGGATTATGGAATAAAATTAACAGAACCAGAGCAAGGACGCGAAATATTTGTTTCCATTAACAGGATGACCCAATTTATTGAAGAGAACCGAACTAAATAAGTGATGGATAAAGGGGTTGCCGTTACCGGGATGGGGGTTATGTCTGCAATTGGCAGTAATACCGAGATGAATTATCAAGCTCTTATTTCTTCTAAAAATGGTATTAGTTTTCCTGAAATCCTACAAACAAAGCATACCCATTTACCGGTTGCTGAAATTAAACTTTCCAATAATAATCTGGCTGAAAATCTTAAGCTTGAAGAAGATCACCTTTTTACCAGGGCGGCTTTATTAGGCGTAACCGCTATTAAGGAGGCCGTGAACGAGTCGCAACTTAAAATCGACTCACAAACAGGGCTAATTTCTGGCACTAGCGTGGGTGGTATTGACGCTACCGAGAAGTTTTTTCGAGAATTCTCTGCTGGAAATACCAAAAATGAAAGATTTATTAAAGCGCAACATCCGGGGTTTACGACCGAAAAGATGGCTAAGTATTTTGGAATTACGGGCTATGTGAGTACTATTAGTACCGCTTGTTCTTCTGGTGCCAATGCCATTATGATGGGCGCCAGATTGATTAAAGCCGGAAAACTAACACGGGTAATTGTTGGCGGCACCGATTGCCTTACCAAATTCACACTAAATGGTTTTAATTCTTTAAGGATCCTTTCCAATGAGCATTGTAAACCTTTTGATCAAAATAGGAATGGTTTAAATTTAGGGGAAGGAGCAGCCTACCTAATTCTGGAAGCGGAAGAAGAAATTAAGGGAAAGAAAGTGTTGGGCAGAGTTTTAGGTTATGGCAATGCAAATGATGCTTTTCATCAAACCGCTTCCTCAAAAAATGGACAAGGTGCATTTTTAGCGATGAAAAAAGCTCTACAAAAGGCCGGGATTTCTCCTGAAGGTATAGATTATATTAATGCACACGGTACTGCGACACAAAATAATGACGCTGCAGAAAGCGTGGCCTTAAAACGAATTTTTGTTGAAAACGTCCCTCATTTTAGTTCAACCAAATCTTTTACCGGCCATACCCTCGCCGCAGCGGGAGCTCTGGAAGCGGTGTATAGTTTGTTGTCGATAAACAAGAATAAAATTTTCCCTAATCTTAATTTTTCTGAACCTATGCAAGAAACTGGTTTAAATCCAGTTACTGCGTTACAGGAAAAAGAGATTAAAACAGTATTGTCCAATTCTTTTGGTTTTGGCGGAAATTGCACTTCTTTAATTTTTGCTGAGAATGAAAAATAAGATTTACATAAACGGAATAGGAAGTATTTCGGCGCAGACCAAAGATTTCGCTAAAAATCCTATGGTCTATGAACAGCTTATATTTAAAGCAATTACTCCCAATTTTAAAGAGTATATTAAACCCATGGTCTTGCGCCGAATGTCCCAGGCCGTTAAAATGGGAATTACCGCTGCCAATATTGCATTGAAGGAAGCCGAAATTAGCCTTCCAGAGGCGATAATAACCGGCACCGGCGAAGGATGCAAAAAAGACACAGAAAGATTTTTGGAAAACCTGTTAGATCAGGAGGAAGAATTGCTCAATCCTACTCCATTTATTCAATCTACGCACAATACTATAGGAGGGCAAATCGCTTTGCACCTGGGCTGTAAAAATTATAATGTGACCTATTCCCAAAATTCTGCTTCTTTGGAAAGCGCTTTGCTCGATGCACAATTATTTTTTGGCGAAGAAGCAACACTTAATTCTGTTTTGGTTGGGGGAGTAGATGAGATTTCAGAAAAAATATCGACTTTTAGAAAACTCGATGGACAATTAAAACCTGAAAGGATTAAAAATCTTGATTTATTAAACGAAGATTCTGCAGGAACGATAACTTCAGAAGGGGCACACTTTTTTGTGCTGTCTAAAGAAATTCAGGAAAATACCTATGCTGAATTTATGGATGTTTCAATAAGAAATGCAATTTCACCGCTCGATATTAGTTCAGTAATTGAAGAATTTCTTGCGATGAATAATTTGTTGCCGCAAGATATTGATGCGGTAATTTTAGGAAAAAATGGCGATAATCGGTTTGATCATTATTACACCAATTTACAGCAAGGTATTTTTAAAAACACAAAACAATTGGTTTTTAAGCATTTAGTTGGGGAATATGATACAGCTTCCGGGGCTGCGATTTCGCTGGCCGCAAATATTCTTAAAACCGGCGAAATTCCTGAAATTATAAAAGCGAATAAGCTTGCGGAAGTAAAGCCAAAAAAAATTCTCATCTACAATCAGTATCTTGGCAAAGATCATAGTCTAACTTTATTGGGTGCAATTTAAATTTGTAAATAATCTTATTATCCTGCTTCTTTTTTTAGGGGTGGTTTTGGCCTTTTTTGACTTCACCTCTTTTTGGGTGGTGCTTATTTTTATCTTTCTTTATCTCTTATTTTTACTAGTAGTTTCTACAAATGTTCGGTTTAATTTCTTTGTGAAATCACATAATGCCAACCCTAAAATAGATGATAAAAAAATAGGTATAAGCTTTGATGATGGTCCAACTGAAAACACGCTTTCCATATTGAATATCTTGAAAAAACATAAGGTAAAAGCCGGATTTTTCTGTATTGGTAAAAATATTGAACGGCATCCAGATATCTTTAATAAAATAATTATCGATGGGCATCTGGTAGGAAACCACACCTATAGTCATACCCGAAAAATGGGCACTCTTGGAGTTTCTAAAATCATCTGGGAGATTGAGGAATGTAACAGAGTCGCAGCAGAAGTGGCCGGAATTAAAATGAACCTGTTTAGGCCGCCCTTCGGAATTGTAAATCCCAAGACAAAAAAAGCCTTGCAAAAAACGGGATTAGTATCGGTGGGTTGGAGCATTCGTTCTTTTGATGCCATTCTTTCTTCGGAAGAAATGATTTTAAAGCGAATTAAGAAAAGAATAAAACCCGGGGCGGTTATTCTTTTGCACGATAATAATGCTAAAACTGTCAATATCTTGGAACAGTTGTTGCTGTTTTTGGACGAGAATCAATATGAGGTTGTAAGACCCGATAAATTACTAGAAATTAATGCGTATTCTTAGTCTATTTTTGCTGTTTTTAAGCCTGAATCTTGCCGCGCAAGAACAGCTGTCTAATCCTCAAATAGCCCAATTTCAAAAAGAAATTACAGCTAAAGCTAATAAATTGGAAAGTTTGGAAGCCAATTTTATTCAAACGAAAAGAATGAAAATGATTACCGGTAAAAATGTAAGCAAAGGAAAATTGTATTATCGGGAGCCGGAAACCCTTAAATGGGAATATACAACGCCCAAGGCCTATGAACTTCTTTTTATTTCGGGGGAATTACATATTAACGATGGCGGAGAAAAAAGCCTTAGAAATATAGGCTCCAACAAACTTTTTGATAAAATGGCCAAACTCATTACAGGGAGTGTAAATGGAAAACTGCTTCAGGATAATGAGAACTTCAAGATTTCCTATACCCGCTGTGAGGGGCAAATCCAAGCCTTAATTATTCCTAAAGATGAACAACTAAAAGGAATGTTTTCTGAAATTCATATGCTTTTTAATACTAAGGATTTAGTAGAAAAAGTAAGTTTGATGGAAGAATCTGGGGATGCAACAATTATTGAGTTTAAGGATATTAAAATGAATCAATCAATTCCCGCTTCAATATTTAACCCATAAAATTCCTAAAAAACAAATGAATTATTGGTGTAATGGGGATAAGTACCTATTTAACTCTTATTTTAGTCCTCAAATTTCAACCAACCGGCTATGCTTTTAAAAAACTTTTATTCCGTAGTTAATACTTCAAAGGAAAACGGGAAATATTTCACGCAAATAAAAATCAATAAGGATCACGAGATTTACAAGGGGCATTTTCCGGGAAGACCGGTAACCCCCGGCGTTATTTTGATGAATCTATTTAAAGAAGAAGCCGAGCGTCTTTCTAATTGCAAGTTGCAATTCATTGAAGGAAATCGTATTAAATTTGTAGCTGTAGTAGATCCCAATGTTGATGCATATCTCAATCTGGAAAGCGAAATAGCAGAACAGGAAGACGAAATTAAGCTTAAAGGTGTAGCAAAAACATCGGCGGGAATTTCTCTAAAGATTAATTCCCTTTATAAAAGAGTATAAACTAAATGCTTTAGGATATTGCGCTTTATTTTTTAATCATACTTTTGCACTTAAAGCGATTTTAATTTGAGCCAGAAACCTATTTATCAATCTAGATTTGAAGCTTTAAATTGCTGCATCCTCGTCCCTACCTATAACAACGAAAAAACCCTGGGAAGTGTATTGCAGGATTTACTCTTGTACACCTCTAATCTGGTGGTGATTAATGATGGTTCTACCGATGCTACTACAGAAATTCTCAAGAATTTTTCTGAAATAAATATTCATCATTTTAGCGAGAATAAGGGAAAAGGAGAGGCTTTAAAGAAAGGTTTCAAGCTTGCTGAAGGTTTAGGTTATGAATATGCCATTACGATAGATTCAGACGGGCAGCATTACCCCGATGATTTAGACGTGTTTTTATCTCAGTTAGAAAACAAGAAACCAGATACCGAAATCCTTTTGGTAGGAGACCGAAATATGGGACAGGATGGTATTCCCGGTAAAAGTTCTACGGGGAATAAATTTTCCAACTTTTGGTTTCTGGTGGTTACTGGCACCCAATTAACCGATACTCAAAGTGGCTACCGACTTTATCCTTTAAATATTATTAATAAGATTCCACTTTATACCAAAAAGTTTGAGCTGGAAATTGAAGTGATTGTCAAGACGGCCTGGAGAAAGGTAAAAGTAAGGAATGTACCCATTAAGGTTTTTTATGAAGAAGAAAACCGGGTAACCCATTTTAGACCGTTCTGGGATATTACCCGGATTACCATGCTTTATATTTGGTTTGTTTTGGTGAGTTTTTTCTACATTCATCCCAGAGATACCTACCAGGATTTTAGAAAAAAAGGCTATAAGCGTTTTTGGAAAGAAAACATTATTAAAAGTCAGGAGCCGGCTCATAAAAAAGCCGGGGCTATTGCTCTGGGAGTTTTTGTGGGGATTTTACCGTTTTGGGGGCTTCATACCTTATTGGTATTTAGTCTCGCGGCGATGTTGAGGCTCAATAAAGTGGTCGCATTTTTATTTAGCAATATTAGTATTCCTCCGTTAATTCCATTTATTATTTACGCCAGTTATCAGGCCGGATCTTTACTTACCGGACGTGGTTTGACCTGGGAATTACGCCCTGAAGACTTCGATTCTACCGCCGATATTTTTATGGGCTTATGGCAATATGTTATTGGGAGTTTTGCCCTGGCAGGAATCGCTGCGGTATTGCTGTGGATTGTGTTTTATTTCTTATTTTCGGTCACCAACCAAAAACAGGTGGTGAAACCCTAAATGCTTAAGTTTTTTCTTAAACTTTATTATTTTTTCCGAAGACAAAAAGCCATTGGTTTTTTGTTGTTGGGGCTTTTTATATGCTGCGGAAGCTATTTTGCCAGTAAAATTAGCCTGGAAGAAGATATCACCAAACTGATTCCCGCAGGAGAGAAACAGCAAATATTACAGAAGGTACTCGATCATACCGATTTCTCAGACAAGCTGATTATTTCTGTTTCTTCAGAAAATAAAGATCCCGACGCTCTTACTGCATACGCCGATAAACTTACCGATTCTCTAAACCAAAACCTTCCGCAATATTTTAGTAAAATTCAGGGACGGGTTCCGGAAGAGGGGATACTGGAAGTCTATGATTTCGTTTATGAGAATCTACCCTTATTTCTTAATTCAAAAGATTATGAAGAAATATCCCATCGGCTGGAGAAAGACAGTATTCAGGATAGGGTAGAAAGCGCTTACAACGATTTAATGTCTCCTACGGGCTTTGTTACCAAACATTTTATTTTTAAAGATCCTTTGGGAATAACCAATTTAGGCTTAAAAAAATTACAGGAATTACAGGTTGGGAAGGGTTTTAAAATCTATAATGATTATTTGATCACCAGCGATGAAAAGCATGTCTTGCTGTTTATCACCCCAGAATATCCTGCTTCAGAAACCAGGAATAACGAAGTTTTTATTAATGGATTAGATCACATTATTTCTGGGCTTAACGAAGAATCTCAAGTAAAGGGCGATTATTTTGGTGGGGTTTTATATGCCCTGGCCAATGCCAAGCAAATCAAGAAAGATATTCAACTTACCCTTAGTATCGCTTTTGGTATATTATTACTGCTTTTAATAGTGTATTACCAGAGACTCTATATCCCATTATTGTTATTCCTGCCGAGTATATTTGGTGCTTTGGTAGCGATTACTTTACTGTACTTTTTTAAAGGTAGCGTGTCTGTTATTTCTTTAGGGATTGGAGCTATCTTACTCGGGATAAGTTTAGATTATGCTTTGCATATACTAACTCATTTTAGAAATAACGCTAACGTAGAAACTTTATATAAAGATGTCACCAGGCCTATTTTAATGAGTAGTTTCACTACGGCTATTGCCTTTTTGTGTTTACTCTTTTTAGAGAGTGAAGCCTTAAATGATCTTGGAATTTTCGCTGCGGTGAGCGTACTGGCATCTTCGCTTTTCTCTTTGGTATTGATTCCACATTTTTATAAACCTAAAAAAGAAAAACTTGCAGTAAAACGTAATTGGTTGGACAGCATTGCTGCTACTAGATTCTATAAAAGCAAATTACTTTTAAGCCTGGTTGGAGTCTTCTTTCTCGTGGCTCTTTTCTTTTTTAGTAAAGTAAGCTTCAATAAAGATCTTTCTCAACTTAATTATAAACCGGATAAAATTCAGAAATCGGAGCATAAAATCAGGGAAATTTCCGGACGAACGAGTAATACTACTTATCTGGTTTCCTACGGAAATGATATAGAAAAAGCACTATTGGAAAATAATGAGTTGTACGGAAGACTTAAGGACTTTGAAAGTGATGGAAAGATAGAGAGTTTTAGTAGCATTGGTGGGGTCGTACTTTCTACAGATAAACAGCTTGAAAAGATTCAAACCTGGGATTCTTTTTGGAGCGAAAGTAAGATTATTTCTACTAGACAAGTGCTTATGCAAGAATCGGCTGAGTTGGGCTTTAAGCCGGCGAGTTTTAATCGGTTTTACAGCCAACTCAATAAAGACTTTAATTCCATTTTTCTAGTCGATTATCGGCAAGTACATAGCCTATACTTAGATGATTTTATAGATCGTAGTCCCGGTTTTTCCACTGTAACGAGTACGGTGAGTTTTGAAAAGCCAAATCGCCAAATAATTGCGCAGCTGGAGTCGCAAGAAGGGGTAATAGCCATAGATAGAAAACAAATGAACGAAGATTTTCTGGGCAATCTAAAAGATAAATTCAACAGGCTCATTTTTTTCTCTATTCTGGCGGTTTTTATAGTACTGCTGGTTTTCTATCGTAGTTTAATACTAAGCTTACTCACCCTTTTTCCTATTGCCGTAACCTGGATTATCACCCTGGGCATTATGACAGTTTTTAATATAGAATTCAATATTTTAAACATTATAATTTCCACCTTTATTTTTGGGCTGGGCTTAGATTACAGTATCTTTATCACCAATGCCTGTCTTAAGGAATATGAAACCGGAAAACCCGTCTTGAAAACCTATCAGGCTTCTATTTTGTTATCTGTAATCACTACTTTATTGGGAGTTGGCGCCCTAATTTTTGCCAAACACCCCGCTTTGCAATCGGTCTCTATAGTTTCTGTTATTGGAATTTTAACAGCGGTAATCGTAAGCTTTGTATGGCAAACAAAAATATTTGATGTCTTGTTCTTAAAACGAAAACAGCAACAAAAGCCGGCTTTTAGTATTTCTAGTGTTTTTGCTAAAAAAGGGAGTAAAGAAAAACTTTATTTACAGCAAGCCGTTTTGGGGAATTATAGATTTAAACAAATTTATCCTGAAGCCAAACGCGAATTTTTGTCGCATAGGGAACGATTTTTAAAAATGTCTGGATTTATTGCCGAAGAAGAGCAGGTTTTTATGCTGAATAATAAATTTGGAAGCTTTCCGATATTTTTGAGTAAGAAAAAACCTAAAGCAAATTTCTTTGTTTTTGATGCCGATAAAAATAACCTTGAAAAAGCCATAAATACTCCCGCGGCTAATGCCGAAAACCTGAACTTCTCAGAGAAATTACCACAAGACTTTAAGGGCTTTTCTGTATTTATCATTATTAAAAAGCCGGAACCGGAAATTGAAAAAATTCTAAGAGAAGCGATACGGCATAATGCTCAAAAAGTGATAATTTTGAATTCTGGTTTTGAAAGCAGATGGCTTTTAGATCTTAATTTTGAGATTACTTACCGTCAAAATAATATCCTGGTATTTAATAAAGCAGATTAGATGAAGGTTACCTGTAAGAAAATAGCAGTGCTTTTTATACTCCTGATTTTTTTTAATTCCTGCGGAATTAAAAAATCCATGCGACAAAGACCGGATATTACCGGGATTGAGAACATTGATGCCAGCCGCACTGTGCATAGCAAAACACATTATAGCATTGGCAAAAACTCACTGTATAAAAATAAGTACGGAATTTGGGAATTATATGTGGAGGGAGATGCCCTGGAACGCGGTGTGATAGGCGGAAGTTTAACCCGCGAATTGATGCATAAGCAGGAAACGGCTTTTATGAATAAAATTTACGAGCTGGTTCCCGGAAATACCAATCGTAATTTTCTCAAGAAAACCGTAGCCTGGTTTAATCGAAAAATGTACCTGCACGTGCCCGAAGAATACCAAAAGGAAATTTATGGAACCTCCCTTTTTGGTCTAGAAAAATACGACGATTTTGCCCCAGCCTACATTAGGATGCTTTATTTTCACGGTGCGCACGATATTGGTCACGCTTTGCAAGATTTTATGTTGGTGGGTTGTACTTCTTTTGCGGCCTGGGATGAAAAAACCGAAGATGGAGAGTTACTGGTGGGGAGAAATTTTGATTTTTATGCTGGAGATGAATTTGCTAAAGAGAAAATCGCGGCTTTTATAAATCCGGAGAAAGGGCATAAATTTATGATGTACACCTGGGCAGGCATGATTGGCTCGGTTAGCGGACTTAATGAAAAAGGAATTAGCGTTACCATAAATGCGGGNAAGAGTAGCATTCCTTTGCAAGCAAAAACGCCAATTAGTTTGGTGGCCAGAGAAATTCTNCAATATGCAGCCTCTACTCAAGAAGCTATAGCAATCGCTAAAAAACGAGAGGTTTTNGTTTCCGAAGCAATAATGGTGAGCAGTGCCAAAGANCNNAAAGCNATTCTTATTGAGGTGGCNCCCCATAACTTTGGGGTTTATGAGGTAGAAAATTCNNANCANCTAATTTGTAGTAATCATTTTCAAAGTGAAGCCTATGCCGGTGATAAGCGAAATTTAAAAACCATTAAAAATAGCCACACCCAATATCGTTTTGATAAAATGGAAGAGTTAATTACTCAAAAACAAAAACTGAACCCAAAGGAAGCGGTGACGATTTTAAGGAATAGAAAAGGTTTAAATGGCGTTAAACTGGGGATGGGCAATGAATTGGCCATCAATCAGCTACTTGCGCATCACGGGATCCTTTTTAAACCTAAAGCTCATAAAGTTTGGGTTTCAGCCAATCCTTATCAACTAGGCGCCTTTGTTAGTTACGATCTCGATGAGGTTTTTAAACGGTTTGAAGCGGGAAATGTTTCTGGAAGTGTAATGAATACTGAAGAAACCATCGCTAAAGATCCCTTTGTAGATACCAAAGCTTTTAAAGACTATGAAGCTTACCGAAAATTGAAGAAAGAAGTGAAACAGGCGATTTCTGAAGAGAAAGAACTTTCGGAAGAAAAAATAACAAACCTACAAAGTTTAAATCCATACTTTTGGGAAGCCTATGCGATTGCCGGCGATTATTATTTTGAGCACAAGAAATTCAAAAAAGCGGTAATTGCTTATAAACAAGCTAAAAGAAGGGAAGTACCCACCCTTGAAGACAAAGAATATTTAGAGAAAATGATTGAAAAATCCTACTCACAAATTTAAATGACAAACTGCTACAATTCAGATAACGAACTGCCGAAATTATTAAAAGATCAGCTTAAATATGTAGCTGCACATTCGCCATTTTATCAAAAGCTATTTAAAAATAATTCGATTGAGATTGAAGAAATTCAGTCGTATAAAAATTTTAAAAAGCTACCCATAACCAGGAAAGAAGATCTTCAGCTTTATAACGAAGATTTTATGGCCGTCCATAAAGCTGAAGTGATAGATTATGTAACGACTTCCGGAACGTTGGGAAATCCTGTCAGTTTTGCATTAAATGATGCAGACCTCAATCGACTTGCTGAAAACGAGCGGCAATCTTTTGAAATGATAGGCGTTAAAAAGTCTCATGTGGTACAGTTAACCACCACTTTAGACCGACGATTTATGGCCGGAATGGCATATTTTATGGGCTTACGTAAACTTGGTGCAGCGGTTGTAAGGACCGGGAGTGGGTTACCGGCTTTACAATGGGAGTCTATACAAAGGTTTCAACCCGAAGTTTTGGTGGCAGTCCCTTCGTTTTTACTCAAGATGATAGATTTTGCGTTTAAAAATAATATCGATTTTAAAAACTCTTCTGTAAAAGCCGCTGTTTGTATTGGCGAGCCCTTAAGAAATCCAGATTTCAGCTTGAACGTGCTGGGACGTAAAATTAAGGAATCCTGGGATTTGGAACTTTTTTCTACCTATGCCAGTACCGAAATGGGAACCGCCTTTACCGAATGTAAATTACATACCGGAAACCATAGTCTGCCTCAACTTATCTATACTGAAGTACTCGATAAAAATTTAGAACCGGTAGAAATAGGAAAAATAGGAGAGTTGGTGGTAACGCCACTGCAAACTCAAACGATGCCTTTAGTGCGTTTTGCCACCGGTGATATGGTGAAGTTTTATGGCGCCAATTGTGCCTGCGGAAGAAAAAGCCTAAGAATTAGTACGCCCATTGGACGTAAAAAGCAAATGATTAAGCTGAAAGGAACTACTATTTATCCGCAGCAAATAATCAATGTTTTAACTGCCTTTGGATCTTTGGAAGTTTTCATTATTGAAGCAAGATTAAACGAAACTGGTAATGATGAAGTGATAATTAAAATCCCGAAAAATTTTCAAGAAGTTTCGGAACTTCAGGAGCATATTCAGGCAGGTTTGAAGGTGAAAGTTAAATTAGAACAAGTTGCTAAAGCTAAAATAGAAGAACTCAAATTTCCCAAAGAAAGCAGAAAGCCTAAGATTTTTCACGATTTTAGGTAATGAAAAAACTAAATAATCTTCTTAATTACCCGAAGTTGATGGGTATGTCTTTTTAATTCGGCATTAAAAATTCCGGAGTGATCAAGACGATCTATTCTAACTTTTCCATCTACGTGGATAATGTAATTATCTTTCATCATAATGCCCACGTGGTTAATTACTCCCTCATTATCATCAAAGAACACAAGGTCTCCGGCATCACTTTCTTCAATAAAACTAAGAGCCTCGCCCTGTCTTGCCTGTTGGGCAGCATTTCTCTCTAACTGGTAACCATTAAGTTTATAAACCATTTGTGTAAGTCCGCTGCAATCTATTCCCAAGGGCGATTTTCCACCCCAGGAATACGGACTGTTTAAATACAAGAGTGCAGTTTTTACAATTTCCGATTTAGTCTTTCTTCCAGATATCGATTGTCCCTCAAACTGCTGATTTAATTCACTGCGTATATTGAGCGAAGACCCAATAGGAATGGTGGTAAGTTGCCCATTTTGGTCGGTGACAAAATCAAAAAGATCTGCTGCATATTGCGGAACAGCTTCTTCTAATTCCAGATAAATAGCTTCGGGGATTTTAAGCAATTGCTTATTGGAAATCCAAGCTTCAAAATTATCGAATGCAACACGAATCCTGCTCCATTGAGCGCGTTCTTCCAGTATTTTAAAATGTTCTCCATAAAGAACCTGTGAGGCCATTTCGCTTTGATGAGATGGAGATTCGCGTAGTGGTACGATGCTTAAGGGGCAAATTCCGTATTGCATTCAATAAAAAATAAAAAATTATGAGTTTCGCTCTATAACCATAGCAGATGCTCCGCCGCCTCCATTACAAATAGCTGCCGCGCCTAACTTCGCATTATTTTGCTGTAATACGTTTAGTAGGGTAATTAAAATACGCACGCCACTACACCCCAAAGGATGTCCCAGGGAAACGGCACCTCCGTGAACGTTTGTTTTTTCGTCACTAATGCCTAGAATTTTCATATTAGCCAATCCAACTACAGAAAAAGCTTCGTTGAACTCAAAGAAATCTACATCGTCTTGAGACACATTTGCATTTTTTAAAGCTAAGGGAAGTGCTTTTGCAGGCGAAGTGGTAAACCATTTTGGTTCTTGGGCGGCATCGGCAAAGCCTTTAATACTAGCCAGGATTTCAAGGCCTAATTCTTCAGCTTTTGTGCGGCTCATTAAAACTACGGCACCAGCTCCATCATTAATAGTAGAAGCATTGGCGGCGGTTACCGTGCCATCTTTACTAAACGCAGGACGAAGGGATGTGATTTTATCCATTCTTACGTTCTTGTACTCCTCGTCTTCTTTTACTATTTTTGGATCTCCTTTTCGTTGCGGAACTTCTACCGGTACCACTTCATTATCAAACTTACCTTCAGCCCAGGCTTTAGCCGAACGCTCGTAAGATTTTATGGCAAAAGCATCCTGATCTTCCCTGGAGAACTCGTATTCACTTGCACATAAATCGGCGCAAATGCCCATCGCGTTGTTATCGTAAGCATCTACCAAACCGTCTTTTTGCATACCATCTTCCATCTTCGCCGGACCAAATTTTTGTCCTTTCCTGTGGTACAAATAATGCGGAATTAAACTCATATTCTCCATCCCGCCGGCTACAACAATAGAAGTTTGGCCTAACATGATAGATTGCGCGCCTTGCATAACGGCTTTCATCCCGCTGGCACATACTTTATTTATGGTAGTACAGGGAACTGTATCTGGAATTCCTGCTTTTAAAGCCGCCTGTCTTGCCGGGGCCTGGCCAACTCCCGCCTGCACTACATTACCCATTAACACTTCTTCTACAAGTTGGGGCTTTAAATTAATTTTATTTAGGGCGCCTTTTATAGCAGTAGCACCAAGATCGGTAGCTTCTACTGTAGATAGGCTTCCCAGAAAACTGCCAATTGGCGTTCTAGCTGCGCTTACTATTACTACTTCGTTATTCATCACTTTTGTTTTTATTATTTCTTCTTTTGCGAATTTAGTGATTTTATAAGGAACTTAGCAACAGCGCTTATTTGACCGCTATTTTTTAGTACATTTGAGCAATAGCACTAATTATATGAAGAAATTCGTAAATAACCTGTATAAAAATCAGGCACTATTTTACAAGGTATTTTTATTCGCGCTTACCGCAGTGCTAATTGTTTACCTGCTTCCCAAGGGTGGGAATTTTAAATATGAAATTCCTAAAGGAAAACCATGGCAGTATGAAAACCTTTATGCGCCTTTTGATTTTGCCGTTTTAAAGACGGAAGAAGAAATTCAACAGGAACGTCAGGCGATTATGAACAACCATACGCCATACTTTATCTACAACCAGGAAATTGCCACAGAGACTCAGGCGAATCTTGAAGAGGAAGTGAAACAGGTTTTTTCCGATAGTATTTTTAAAATTAAGGGAAAAGAATTGGTGGATTTCGTAGGTAAATCGCTCGGCGATATCTACGAATATGGACTGTTACAGTCTAATAACCGGTTAAATCCGAATCAATTAATCTATTTACGTAAAGGAAATGAAGCTTATGAGATTCCTTATAAAAATCTTATAAAACAAAATGAAGTTAGGGATCTCGTAAATGAAAAAATAAAAAATGCGGAACTTAAAGATTTTGAAAATCAGTTGCTCGAGGTTTTCTTCAACACTATAGATCCCAATGTTACCTACGATAACGAATTTACCGAAAAAGAACTTGAAAGTAAATTAAGTAACATCTCCTATACCCGTGGCAATATAGAACAAGGGAGTCGCGTAATTGCAAGGGGAGAAGTGGTAGAGGGAAATAAATACAATATTTTACGATCACTAAAAAATGAATATGAATCGCAGGTTTGGAGTGGTAATAACTATAATTGGATTATTTTTGGATATAGCGTTTTAGTTGCCCTGGCACTTTTAATGCTGCTGCTTTTTATAAGGAAATATCGGGAAGAAATTTTTGAGAATAATGTAAAGGTTACTTTCATATTTTTCAATATTCTCTTTATGGTGGTGCTCACCAAGATTGTAGTTCAGTTTGATATTAACTATGTGTACGTGGTGCCTTTGTGTATCCTTCCGTTAACTTTAAAAGCCTTTTTTGATGCCCGGTTGGGAATGTTTACCCACATGATTACCGTTTTATTACTTGGATTTATTGTACCTAATAGCTATGAATATATGTTTCTGCAAATTATTGCGGGAATAGTAACTATTTTAACCGTTTCTGAACTCTATAAAAGAGCTAATTTATTTATCTCTGTAGGGCAAATTACCCTGGTTTATATTATTTCCTATTTTGCTTTTACCATAATTCAGGAAGGTAATATTACCGATGTAGATGCTGAAGTCTTGCTTACCTTTCTTTTAGGTGGTTTGGCTACGCTTTTTGTACAGCCACTTATTTATATTTATGAAAAGATCTTCGGAATGGTTTCCGATATGTCTTTGCTAGAGCTTTCAGATACCAATGCAAAATTGTTAAAAGAACTTTCAGAAAAAGCTCCCGGTACTTTTCACCATTCCCTTAATGTAGCCAATTTGGCTGAAGCCGCCGCAAATGAAATTAATGCCAATGCAATGTTGGCAAGGGTAGGAGCACTGTATCATGATATTGGCAAGATGAAGAATCCCACTTATTTTACCGAAAACCAAACTTCTGCAGTGAACCCCCACGATGAGTTGGAGCCAAAAGAAAGTGCCCAAATTATTATAGATCACGTAATTAATGGGATTGAGATTGGAAAAAAACATAATTTACCAGACAGGGTAATAGATTTTATTAGAACCCATCACGGCACCACCACAGTTTATTATTTCTATATGAAGGAAAAAGAAAATAATGAAAATGTGGTAAAGGACAATTTTAGATATCCGGGGCCAATTCCTTTCAGCAAAGAAACTGCTATTTTAATGATGTGTGATAGTGTGGAGGCAGCAAGTAAAAGTTTAAAGGAGCCTACTGCCGGAGTGATAGAAAATTTTGTAGAGAAAATTATTGACAAACAAATGGAGGAAGGCCAATTTTTAAATTCCAATATTACTTTTAAAGAAATACAGGTGGTGAAAAAAATCCTTAAGCGTAAACTTAAGAATATTTTTCACCTTAGGGTAGAATATCCCGAGTAGCTTTACTCGATAATCGAGATTTAAATGCTCCGAGGCTTGCCCGAATTGAATTCAGGCGGACCTGCCCCAGGGACTTTACCTTAACCTACTGCTGTTATGGTGTGCTCAGTATCGTTAAATGAGAACTTGTCTCCTTCTTTTTTTCCTTCCATTTCCGTATAAATGGGAGCTTCAGTAGATATCACGAAGACTGCACTTCCATCTTCCATTTCAATTTCTCCAATGGGAACCGCAACAAAATAAAAGTTGTTTTGGGTCTCTACTACACTTCCAAAACTAATTACTTCACTGTAATGTTCCTGGTCAATGCGACTTAAACTTTCTTTCATTTTTCGCGCATTATTTAATCTAGCGGCATTTTTTTCAAAATCCCCCAGAAGTTCGCCTTTATTATCTTCGTCGTAATCTGTCTTAACATCGTTGGCATCCATAGATTCTTTAATGAGATCCATCTCTTTTTGATACCTTTCAATTTGCTCATTAACCGCGTCTAAACATTTAAAATAAAGTTCTTTCTTATTACTTACCATTTTAGTTTGGGTGTACGACAAATTTCCGTTTTCAAAAAAAATAGTTATCTTGAGATCAAAACTGATGGATACAAAAGCACAAGCACTTGCAAT
>JGI1221J11331_1000169_pt1 | contig 20321 bp, 38 predicted proteins | sample LakVidmifraction_4_FD_11331 | JGI IMG/M metagenome (IMG submission 11331) | reverse complement strand
CCCATTGTGATATTTTAGCTTTAACATCATTTAAAGCATCGTAAATTTTACTCGGTAACTGAGCAAAGAATCCTCTAACACTTTCTATTATCTCTGGTATTTTAGTTTTCAAATACTTATACACATCTACTGCCCACTTAACAATTGTGCCAAGTGCAAATCCTAGACCATATGCTATTTTGTCTGGAAGTTCGCCAAACCAATTCTTGATGTTTTTTATTATTTCTGGAATAGCAATTGCCATTTTATCCTTGGTTTCCTTTGCCCAATTAACAACGCTATCTAGTGATTTACCCATTGAGGATTTTATATCTTTATATACATCACCAAACCACTTACCAGTATCCTTTGCCCAATCTCCAATATTGTCTCCTGCATCTGACATAGTATCTTTAATATTATCACCCATATCACCGAACCAATCTCCGACATCTCCGACTAAGTTTGGTATTGTATCGGTTGCAAACGAAACTATACTTTCCCATCCATCGGTGAAGAAATTTTTAACATCTTGTATTCCATCGGAAACTGCTTTACTAATATCTTTAAATGTGTCTGAGAAATACTTTTTAAATTTACCCCAAACTTTCACAGTATAAGCTTTTATTTCATCCCAATATTTATAAATATAGAGTCCCATAATTCCTAGAGCAAGTCCTATTCCAACTACAACTGCAACCATAGTGGAAACGGGCAGTAATAATACACCAACAACTATTAATATTGCTTCACCAACTATCTTAGCAAAGTTTTTAAATGAGAATGTTGTTTCGGCAAGTATATCTTTTATAGTTCCAAATGCAAGATATATTCCACCTAGTATTAGTAAAATTGCTCCTGCCAATATCAATTGTGGAGACATTAATTTCAAAGCACCAAATAACCCTTGTGAGTTAATCAATTGCATTGTTCGTTTTAATCCCAATGCTAACTCACTACCTCGTTTAAGAGCAACTATAAATCCTGCTATCTCCCAAGCTAAAAATGCAAGTCCTAGCCATTTCGCAATTTCCCATGCAGTTTTTAAATAAGGAATCATTTTGTTTTTTAATTCATCTATCACTGGTTTTATATTATCCATCAAGTTATCATATGATGGCATTTTCATTCCACCTAATATACTTCCACCACCACCACTACCACCACTACCACCACCACTGCCACTATCTGGAGTGTCTGGGGTAGCTGATGGTAATATATTTAACTCATCAAATCCCATAGTAGCTTTCTTCATTTCTTTAAGAGCCTTTGTTGTACCATCAACTTTCTTACCAGTATCAACTGCATTATCACCAAGACCACCCATAGAATTAGTAACACCATTCTTAACTTCTGGTGGCTCGTATCCAAAGAAAATTGCTACCCTATCAGCAAGTTCAATTAAAATAGAAACCAATGCATTTAGATATGGTAATACCTTTTCCAACATCGGAATGAACATACTACCTATTGACCTAGATAGAGTCTGGAATCTCTCTCCAAGTATTCTTAATTGATTTGCAGGAGTCATTATAGTCTTGGCAAAGTCACCTTGAGCCAACCCAGACATACGAATCATAGTAGCATACCTAAGTGCCATTTTCTCACCTTGACTCATGTTCCGCACTGACTTATTAATACCTTGTGCCATAGCTTCCGCCTTAATTCCTGCTTCTGTTACATCAATACCATACTTATAAACTGTCTCAGATTGTCCAACTAAACCAGACCTCAAATCCTTCATTACTTGGTCAATTGGAACATTTGTTAGTGATGATAAATCTATGGCTAATTTTGTAGTATTTACAGAAAGAGTTTGTGCTTGGTCTCCTGCCATACCCATAGACCTAGCTAATAGACCATACGTACCAACTGTATTTCTAAGGTTAGTAGAATCTAATCCATACATTTCTGACATCTTTTGGATAACCAAATCCGTAGACTCCGCCATCTCACCCATAGCAACATTAAATAGATTCACTGTTTCAATCATATCTAGTGAAGATTTTATAGCTGAACTTATCGCAGTTCCTAGTGCATACATCTTAGCTACACTTACCGCAGTTTTCAATCCTCGCATAGCCTTACCCATACCATTTAAGTCAGAACTTGCACCTCGTAGTGAACTTCTCAATCCCCTTGCATCGGCTTGTATATTTATTAATAAATCCTCATTCACTATTTAACCTCCTTTCCAAACTTAGCATTTATTTTACCCATTTGTTCCATAACCTTTGATTTAATTTCATCGGCTGACATACCAATTTTCTTAGGTTTATCTTTTGACATCATAGGTTTAGGTGGATATTTAGAACCTTTACTCATTACACTACCAATAGCCATTCTAATATACATTCCATGTTGCCATGCCACTCCATCATCATAAGTCTGTTTTAAAGCAAAAGCCTTAACGAAAGGTGATAATGATTTCGGATTTAATGTCCAAAATAATTCATAATCAACACCAATCATTAAGGCATTTGGCAATACTACATCATTTATATTATCTATGAAGGAAGTTTTCATATTAGATTGTTCATTCACATCTCCAAAAGCGGTAGGTGACTCTACTTCGTTTTCTTTTGAAGTGACTTGAAAAAATGTGACTCTTGAAGTAATGTCATTAATGTCTCAAGTAAATCTGTTATGGATTCTTCTTCATCCATATATTTCTCAATGAAAGCTTGTACATCTCCAAGTGAGAACTTTTGTTTAACACTAGAGTTAACTGCACCCATTAAAAGTATCTGTAACATCGGTACAATCTTAAATGGTTTATTTTCCATTTCCTCAATACCTTTTAAATCAAACTCTCCCATATAATTAAATGAGTTGAATGTGTACTTCAATTCTACGTCTTTACCTTTTATTTTAATATTCAATCCGACCATCTCCTACAATTTTATTTTAGTGAGGTATTTTCAAGTACCTCACCATAAACATAATAACCATTTTTAGATTAATTTAGTATATATATTCCTCAGACTATATAAACGTAATTGGACTTGATGCTGAAAGAACTACTGTCATTTTTCTAACCTCGTCAACACCACCGCCATTAGCGTAAATCTTAACTTGACCAGACCACTTAAATGCTCCATCTCCTGTTCCAAATCCTAACTGGAAGAAGTACGTTCCTGTCATTGCACTTATAGTTGCATAAGCAATGTCATCGTAATTACATTCAAATGTTAAGTCTGGGGCATCTTGTAGTCCAAGTATTGATGTTTTGAACACACTAGCTGATAAATCAGTTGTATCCAACTTACTAGGAGCAGAACCCATGTCTGGATAGCTTATAATGTCTACTAGTTTAGCATACGTTCCACCATCTGTTTCTGAAAACTTTAGAGTAGTTATTGCAGTTGATATTGCCATATTTTATTCCCCCTTATTCTATACGAATGTTATTGGTGTGGATGCAGATAATATAACTGTCATTTTTCTTACTTCATCTACACCGCCACCATTAGCGTAAATCTTAACTTGACCTTCCCAAGTAAAACTNCCATCAGTAGTTCCAAATACTAACTCGAAGAAATAATTTGATGCAGTTAGCAATTGTATTTCGTTGAATTTAACTTCATCATAATTGCACTCAAAAGTTAAATCTGGAGCATCTTGTAATCCTAATATGCTTGTTTTGAATATTGATGCTGATAAGTCAGTTGTATCAAGCTTACTTGGTGCTGAGCCCATATCTGGATAACTGATTATATCTACTAATTTTCCGTATTCTCCAATGTCAGTTAACTTGTAATTTAAGCTAGTTACTGCGGTTGAAATTGCCATTTAATTACCTCCTATAAACTTTTTTATTTTCGTCTACTGTGAAATCATATCTTAATGTGTATCTTTCTACACTAGTGTCCAAGTAATTTGGAGTGGGATTTGCAAAACTTCTATTCATCCTATATCCACTAGACATTACATCATCCACTAATTTTCTTATAGTTTTGATTTCTGTCAATTTAGCGTGACTATTGGAGAATATATTTACCTCAAAGGATATATCATTGTACTTTTCACCACCACTATCTACTGTTGACTCATTGGATGTGTTAGTTAATTCTGAAAATACTACACAAGGAAATGTCGGCTCTGTATCTGGGTAAGCGGTGAAGGTTGTTATTCCAACTAAACTTGCTTTTAGATTTGTGTAGACTTCATTTCCAATATCTATTATCATTATTTAATCCCCTTCACCTTTTTTATTTCGGCTCTCATATTCTTTCTTATTATCTGAGTAGCACTTCGCCTACCCCATAACCATGTGTTATACATGAAAGGTTTACTCTTTTGTCCTTTTGTCCAAGCATACCATTGTCCATCATGCATTTTCTTAGTTGGATTTGGGTCTGATTCATTTGTAGGATACATCCAACCTTGTTCTCCATGGGAATTTACATCGTACACCCAACCCTTGGGACTCGGATGACTATTGTTAGCACCTACAATACCAGTACCATATTCAACGTATAATGCAAACTTACTTCCAACGGATAGTGATATTCCATTTCCTGCTACTTTTACTCTAATATCATTTACTATTGAAGTGTCCAACAAACCATATAAGATTAAATTATCTATAAGCTTATCCTCTAATCTATCAGCTAATTCCTTTTCGCCCTTTTCAATACCTCTAATAACTGCATCTATATACCTCTCATAATGGTATATTCCATCTTGAATCCTATTAATATCCAAATCTAGTACGAAAGGTCTGTTTGTTCCAGAACCAACATTTGGTGTATATCCCATTACGTTCTATTCCTTAATCCATAATTATAACTATTAATACTATGCTTTATATGTGTTACTTCATAGTCATAGGTTGTCCCAAAATTACTAGTAGGCTCATTTAAAAATAATAATGACCTTTTATCCAATACAATATCAGTGCTAAGAGCAAGTAAATCAAGTGATATATCATTTCCAAATATTTGCTGAACAATTCTTCCATTAGATGGATATATATTAATTGCAATTTCTATTGGTGTAGAATATCCTACAGTTGTCTCTCCAGTATCGAAACCTTCACTATCCAAAAGTGGAACATAGGTTGTAGGAGAAATTAACCATAGATTCTGCATATTACGTTCTAAACTTCTCATATAATCACTTCCTCAACGATGACTCGTACTGCAGAGAAAGGTGTTCTTGCAATTTGTCGTATTTGATTAATTAACCTTGGAGAAATGTCAGCAGATTCATACATTCTACTAATCCCATTTTCACTATGAGATATTTGACCTTCCGCTCCTCGTTTACTAATTACATCCATTGCAATCTTTACTTGGATAGTCAAATACTGTTTTTCAACAATATCACTATTCCTCATTTCACAAATAATTAACCCTGCATCATCCAAATAAAATTGGAGTAGTGCATCACTCAGATTTGTGTTTCCTAGGACTTCTTTTAGGTTTGCTAACTGGCTCATCCTTCTTCACCTCACCTATTGGGAATACATATGGTATTCTGTGTAATTGAAATTTACATCGCACTTCATAACTAGTTAGACTCATAAAGTCATCAGCTAAGATTGTCTGTGAACCTTCTACTGATACAACTTTGTCGGAGTCAATGTTAACTCCGACTAATTGTTCACCTTCTTGAAGATACAATTTACCATTTTGATAAATATACATTCAAGCATCTCCTTTTTTACTAACCGTTTGTTACTACCTTAGCCATTAATATACCTTTTACTGGCATTTTAATTTCCCATGAAGCACTTGCAAATAATCCTACATCTGGAATACCTACGTCAGTTGTTACATCACCTTTGTAAGAGAAGCCATAAGGGGAAATACATTCTCTCATTCTAGTGTATATCATATCTACCCCACCATTCTTATTAGGGTCTCTATCCATTTCAGAAGGAATATCTACTGGTGCGGAAGCATATCTGATTGCTCCAAGTCCAAGTATATAAGTTACATAATCTGTCTCAGCAGAAGCAGTAGCATTTACACTAGTTGGTACTAGGTCATTTATGATTACTGTTTTACCATTGATTGTTCCAATTGGAAGGTTTCTTGTTATTCCACTAGCATCTGTATATTTACTAAATTCTAGTAATTGAAGATTCGCTAATCTGTTTGCCACTATTGAGTGCATAAGAGTAAGTGAGAAGTCTTGAGAGTTATCTCCACAAGCTTTTACACAAGCATCTTCTATAGTTGTGATTCCAATTTTGTTAGTATCATCAGCAGAAGTTGTAGCAGTTACCATTGAAGTAATATGCTTAGACCATTCTGCATTTCCAGTAATACCAAAGATTGCTCCAAGTATTCCTAGTAATCTAGTTTGTCTAGCCTTTATCCAAAACTTAGCAACTCCAGTTACAATTTGAGCCATAGGGTCTGCCCCACTGTTGAAATCTTTTATGAATGATTTAGCTGACCATTTAGCCATTCTGCCATAAACCACACCACTGTAACTTCCACCGCTTAATTCTCCACCAGTGAAATCAGTAGCACCATTGTATACGTCCTCTGTTCCTTCTAGTAAGTTGTAGAATGGTACTGTGAAAAAGTTTGAACCATTAGAAATCATTTGTGATATTTCTGAGTCATTTACTACCGCACCACTTTCAAGCATTGATGTTAATACTAAGTCTGGTGTATTTTTCCAATCGTAGTTGAATATTTCTGAATCAAAGGGAAAGCTTAAATTTGTTCCTGCCATAATATTTTGTCTCCTTTATCGTTTTATTTTTATTTCATAAACTCTTTATAAATCTCTGGACTAGTTTGCTTTAATTTTAATTTAGCACTATATGGCAAAGCTTTAAAAGACTCTTTAGTTATTGCATCGGCATTACCTTGTCCACCATTTGGCTTTGGCACTGTGCTATATTCACTTCTTATTCTCGTTTCAATTTCAGTTTTGTTCTCCGAGAACATATCTATGAAATTTTGAACTTGAGATTTAGTGATATCTGTATCATCTGACACAAGCATATTTATTACCTTATCATATTGTGATTTTGGGATTTGTGCTTCTGTAAGCATATCTCTTGCTTCAAGATTATTTGCCCTCTTCATCATTGCTACTTCTCTTGCGGTTAAATCCCCAAGTTTAGTTTCAAAGTCCTTCTTGGCAAGTTGGTCAGCAGTTAAATTTGCTTTATCAGAATACTCTTTTTCCCACTTTTGTTTTTGGGTTTCCAAACCTTTCTGGATACCACTCTCGACTCTTCTGTCCGATTCGGATGTAACTCTTTTCACCACATCTTCCTCTGAGAATAATCCTAATTTAGCTTCTGCCACTTTATCAGCTATCATTTTATCTATCTGTTCTTGTGTAAATTCTGCCATTAATAATTCCTCCTCAATACCATGTCATACAATTGCTTGTCCAACACATTATTATTCATATACATTATAACTAATTCTTTCCAATATTATTCGCAAGGGAGGAAGTTTTCTTCCAACCTTACAAATTTGTTATTATTTTGGTGTTTCAACTACAGTAGTTTCATCATTTGGAGGTATTACCTCAGTTTTACTAGGCTCTGGTATTGGCTCATTTCCTGCAAACCTCTCACCCCAAAATGATTCTCCTCTTGATATGAACTCATTTACATCAGAAACTAAATCTACAATAGTCAAGCAATCAGCAGGAGATATTGTTTTAGTAGCTAATAGATTCATATAACTTTGAGTTTTAATCATAAGGTTATTGTTTTTATTTCTTGTAAACTTAATATCAACATCCAATAATGATAGATTAATACCCATTTTATTATTCATTATCTTAAGGATAATTCTAAGTGCTTGTTTCTCAGACTTCTTGAACACCAATTCTTTATTCCTAGCAACAACTTCCAAATCTGCCCATCCATCTCTTAGTTCAACTGCTTGTCCAGTATCACCGCCACCACCAGAACGAGAATTTCTATCTGGGATTCCAACTAATGCATAGAGCATACCTTTTAATTCCTCAGAGAACATATTCATTCCTGCTTGGTCTAGTGTATTGGAGATGGATTCAACGGAACTTGGATTTCCAGTATTGTTCTTAAGAAGTACAAGTCCACGCTCTCGCATCTCATCATAACCATCAGTATCAATGTCAGCATTAATAAATACTAGCAGTGATTGGATAACTTGGTCGATATCATCTAATCTACCACTATGAAGACCATTAATTGCATCCATAAGACCTATACATAGTTCCCAATCTCCGAGTCTCCACATATTGTTCGGATATTCGATAATAGGTACACCACCAACATCATATGGAGTGAAAGTGTTATCATCCCCACTGTTAACAACCAGTCCATCATTATCAGTAATTATAATATGGAGTCCAAACTCAGTATACACATAAACCTTAGTTCCAATAACTACATTTTCCTCATCCAATACTGAATAATATGTGATTCCTGCAACTGGTTTTTCAGATATACTATTCTCATACACAACGTAAGTTGTAGCAGGATTCAAGCTTCTCTCCTCAAATGGAATTTCATCCGCAAACACTCCATCTGTATAAATTATTCGATAGCCTGTCCCACAAATACTTTGGAACTCACCTATTTCTTTATCAGTGGATGCTTTGTCCTCATAAGCAACATATCTGTTGAGCAAGTCAATAGATTCCTTTGCTTCTGTGCCACTTTGAATATACTGTATCGGAGTACCTAAAAAGTATCCAATAACGTTTCTAGTTATCATTTGTGCATGGTTTATTACTAATACGTTGTTAATTTCATCACGAACAACCTTCTCTTTATACAGAATAGGCTGATTACCATTTTTATATTCCACCAAATAATCTATATCAGCTTTGTTTAGTAAATGGATAGTTTTAGTTGTCTCAATCATTTTTAATAGATTTGTTCGGTCTCGTAAATCTTCCGAACTCAGTTCAGTTACTATTTTTCGTCTTCCTTTTAATATCATTTACATTACCCCCTTATAGTATTCCCATGTTAGAGGAATATTATTTAATTTTCCAGAATATTTCCTTTTTCCTTTACAAACTGAACCAATATGACTCCTATTTATATTGTACTTTATACTAGCAATTGTAATTGTATCAAACACTTCATTGGTGGTTATACATTTAACTTTATTAGACCTCCCATTTTTAATACCATTTCTATCAACACCACTAGTACCATCACCACCCGTAGTACCATTGTAACCGAATCTTCTATCATTGGTTTTATACTTGGCAATAAGATTAATTTCTAGTTGCTTCGCATCCTCTTCCGATAAATCTACAAATAATATAATATGAGTGATATTCTCCCATCCATATTTCAAAATGGCATTGAAGAAGTGAGGATGTCTTTTGTAACCATAACCATTTTTACCCCATCTATATTTTGGTGAATTAGAGGTTATACCAACATAACGTTTATTACTTGGAGTGGAGTGCATATATACTGAATATTCACCCATTATATACCCAACTTTCGTCTATCGAGGAATTTTACTGCATTGCAATTTAACTGTTGTATCATTTGAGCTAACATTGCAACACTATCGGGACTATCATCGTGCTTGTTCTTACCCTTTTGTGTCCAAGAAAATAATGCTTTCATAAACTTAGCATAATCACTATTAGGTGAATAAGTGCTTGGGTCTTTGAATATAAATGTCTTGATGACATAATCCGAGTATGTGATAATCTTTATCACCTTATTATTACCGCTATAGAAGATTCTTATGCTTGTATGACCGCCACCACTCTTGACTAAGGCTTCTAAATCCTCTGCATAGTAATTGCCACCATTATTCAACTCAACATCGGCTCGTATTACCTTATGCTTGAGCCATAAGTTCGCAACTAGTGGTCTAGTGACCTCTGGAAGTCCATCATTATATACAATATCCTCAATATACACTAAATCTCCATGTACATATCCAACTATAGAGGAAACATAATCCTTACCCATATTTTTACTATCGCAGATTGCAACTATGGTTTCTGGAGTATCTGTTGGTAAAGTGAAATAATATTGCATATCTTCTGCATGATATAGTAATCCTTCTCGTTCTATTGGCATTTGCTTGTATAATGCATCAAAACTAGCACTGTCCATGGTGGATTCTATGTCTTTATAATACTTGGTGGAGAATCCTCCGTTAAATTGGAAAGCACTTTCACCATCTTCGTCATAACAAGGTATATTAATGATTTTACATCTTGGGTTGTCCACATTTTCCTCTCCAAGTTTCGTTATAACATCATGTACTGACCATCTAGTGGCTAGGTGTATCTCTTTACATCCATCTTTCTTTCTTTGCTTACAATTGACTCCATATATTGACCATAACTTTTCCAAACGAGTGATTGACATAGCTTCTTCTATTCCAGATACCAAGTCATCGCAGTAGAGGTACTTTCCTGCTTCTGCTCTTCCTGTCATCGAACCACCTACTGGTACAAATGTTATTGATGGATACCTTTTAGCAACCTTGAGCCATATCTCTTCTCGCTTTGCATTTTGACTAATTAATGGTGCATCTGGAAAGCATTGTCCATATCTCTCATTAGCTATAATCTCCATGACTCCAATATAGAATGATGCGGTGATACTATCTGAATACGATGTTGCCAATTGAGTATATTCTGGATACTTTCCAATAATCCAAGCTAGGAATCTTATTCCAGTTGTAGTTTTTCCTGTCCTTGGTGGAAGGGATATTAACAATAGGTCATATTTATCGTACATCTCCATATCGTTAAAAGCTTCAAACATCTGTCCAAGATGATTCTTTCTTTGATGATAAAAGGCTTTCATAGGGGATGCATGGTCTTCGTCAAGTTCAATAAACTTGTTAAATGATTGGAAATTGAAGGGAGCAACTATTTTAAGCACATCCATATATAGGTTGTACAATTCTAGTCTACTCCTATCAGTTAAATCATCTTTTGCAAGTTCATTTTCAATATTCGGTATAACAACATTGACATATTGCTCTACCTCTTTGATATCCATTAAGCCATTTTCCATAAATCTTTACCAAGTGATTTTGCTAAAATGTAATCCTCTTTCCCATCGCAGTTTCCAAATAACCACACTTCTTCTGCTATAGTTAATGGTAGGTTATTGTCATTATAAGTCGCATCAGCAGAAAAGTAGAAGTTGTGTCCATAACCCTCTTGTCTTATGTCCTCCACAATTTTCTCCTTAGTGAATCCATTTCCAATGATAACGTATATATCTCTTATCTCCATAATAATCCTCCTTTTAGTTTACTCTCATACCTACATTATTGCGATTATCTATCCAAATTACTACTAAATTCAAGATTTATTTTAAAATCGGTAGTATTTATCCTCAATTCATGGTATACTATATGTAAAGACATAATAAACTTACAAGGAAGGAGGTGTCTCATGAAGACGATAAGAATTGAGGTCGAAGGTACTGATTTTAGGGTGTACGAAGACAATATAGAAATAAATAATGTGCTACAATTTATGGTCAAGGGAGGTAGAGAATATTGCCCAAGCATAGAATATGAATTAGCACTGGTTGATAATACACCTTTGTTAAAATAAGGAAAACTGTTATGTAAACTTTCGGAAATTTTTTTGAAGTTGTTATTATGAACTGTTCTATATTTTAAGCGGTTGCACGAGGGACTAACCCCATGTCGAAGGATGTCGAATAATAGGGGTACGCCCCCTTGTTTGTCGAACAGACACAATTCAGTTTATTGCAAGTTTTCCGTTAATTGAATATTCTCACAATTGACACAAATAAAAAAAGAAGGAATTTAATCCTTCAATTGTTTTTAACTCATACACAATTTAACAAGCTTGTATATTACTATTAATGGTAGGAATAATATTCGCCACACTATGAAACACCCCCCACCCTAAAATTATATTCATAGTATTATTATATGGGGGGATATGATTAATTATTACTATCTCGCATGAACTCCCCCAAGAAATACACTTGGTCGCCTATCATAAAACCCGCTTGTAATAGTCCGTCCTCATCCTCTGCGTATCCCGTTGCGTTGTCGTTGTCCTCATAATACTCTATTTCAGATTCCTCTATCTCACTGTTATTCTCGTCACCCCATTGATATTGGTATCTCACGTAATCCCCATTATCATCTATTTGTATTACAATTCCACCCCAATTATTCAAGCATAGACTTGCCGTATTACCCTTTAATATATTCATTTTATATTCCTCCTTTTAATTTTAGTAATCTGCAATTATAAATGAAGTTCCGTTTATATTAATAACTTGGGTATAATATTCTATTTCCTCCATCGTTTCGGCTTCATTGTTATAGTTATTATTGTATTCCTCTAAATCCTCATATTCAGTATAATCACAACATAATGCTATAACATCAAATTCTATAATCATATCGCAACTATCTTCTAATTCCTCTAAATAATTGAATAATGCTATTTTACCATCATATGAGAATTGGTCTTCTCTTCCTGCTTGTCTAAACCCTTCTATAAAATCATTTTGGTTAATTGTTTGCTTCATAATAAATACCACCTTGTAATTAAAGTATGGACATGAACCCACCTAATGACCTATTTAACCTACTTATTATATACCTCATAGAATATTGTATTTGTGTCTTTACTAATAAAATAGTATCGAATATTAGTGAACTTTAAGCATATATTACAGACGATATTATCATCTAAGTACATCCAAATTGTGTTACCATCTCGCTTAAATCTATCTATGTTAATACTCACGTTACTTCCTTGTATACATATTCTTTTGTCCATTATCTCACGTCCTCCTTGTTTTTCATTATTCTTATAACCTTCATTTTATCAGCTAGTATCCATGAGCCACCTTGGGACTCGGGTCTCGAATAAGTTTCGTATCCATCTACTAATACCTCTACCCATACCCTAACTTCTCCAGATGCTAATACTTCTTTAAGGTGTGGAGCGTGTGGAGTGAAACAACAATGCCATCCGAACCGCTCCGCAAAGCCCTTTGTAGGATGGCATTCCGCATCCAACCATTGACCCTTCATAGTCTCTTCATTCCTCGTGATGAATAGTGGATATAATTTCTTATTCTTAATTCTCATTAATTTATATGCCCTTATTACTTTGCTCATTTCGTTGTCCTCCTATGTGTTATTTGTTTGCCCCTTGCCACTACATATAGAATACCATATTGAAGTACACTATACAATGTATAAAGTGTAAACATATTGTTAACAAACTGTAAACTAGTTCTAAAATCAGAATCCTTCTAATATATAGTACGCTCACGAGCGTATGAATTATAAACTACATTATTCATTTTGTCAATAGCAATAAGAACGCTCAAATTTGCCCTTTTAAAGCATTTTATCAATTCAGCATATGATTACACCTAAAATCTAATTGCACAAAAAACCACTTAATGCAGTATTCAATACCTCTTACAAAAATCATATATAATTCATTTTGTCAAATTTTATTTCTAGTGGCACGTTTCAGTATTAATTATCATGTTATGTGATATCGAATAACTCTTATGGTATTTTTCAATTCTGCAAGTTGTAATATCAAAACTTGCAAATGAGTGATAATAATTATCATTTACATTGGAGATTCTGCCTGTGGATAACCCTGTGGATAACTTGTGGATAACTTTTCACCGCTGAATATAAAAGCACTTTAGCACTGTGAAGTGTTAACAAAACTAATTGTTGACTTTACACCTATTTTTATGATATAATGGAGTGAACGGTTTTTTTAATACTTTAGCACGTTAAAGTTCTACAGTGTATCACGTTAAAGTTCAGCACTGTAGTGTGATGAAGTGACCGCCCCACTTTAGCACGTTAAAGTTCAGCAGTTCACTGTAGTAAAGTGCAGGGGGTCACTTTAGCACGTTAAAGTTTAGAAGTGTGAAGTGTGAAATTGTCAGAATATTCTGAATTGTTTGTATTGTGTACACTATTCTGAATATTGTGAATACTGTGAATATTCTAAATATTGTGAATTTTTCTGTGCCTGTGAGTTTGAAAGTGTGCGTTTTTGAAAGGGAGTGCGTTTGAAAGTGAATCTCCTTGCAAATGAGACACTTTGAAAGTAGGGGTAGTGTTTGTACCTTTGAAAGCGTTAGGTCGCTCTACGGATGTCTCAGTGGTGTAGAATGCTTGTCCATATGTATATTCATGGGGGAGATGGGTGGCTTGTCCATATTGGATTTAGGGGAGATGAAGCAGAAGCCTTTTAGCCTTGCTTTTAAGACGTTCTAGATGTGCGGAGTGCAAATGTACCTTGGAGTCGGTTTGAAAGGTGTTTGAAAGGGANATGGACGGAAAAACACCACCCATTTCTGAGCGGTGCATCTTACTTCTTGTCCAATCCTAGCTTGTCCACCAAATCTTTAACTTCATCCGCACTCGTTATAGCCATTCCTGTGGCATTTACATCCAATTTGGAAGTCTCAACGTGTCCATGTGAAGTCCTCAGCAAGAACAAGTTGCTAGTAGGATATTTCTCTGACCTACCAATGTATTCTTGCTCCATAACATCATTAGCCATATTAATTAAGTCTGTTATTACCCCAAACCTAGCACTATCGGATTGCCATGAGTAGTATTGTGCTCGGCTTATTGCTAGATACGTACGTATTCCTGCCTTACATGGCTTTAATCCTTTCAATACACAATAATCAAAATAACCACTTATCTCTCTAGCCAAATCTTCCTCTGTCCAAGCTGATGTTCTCTTTGCTTTTTCAACACCTACTTTAAACATCTCTGAAAGATTTCCCATCAACTCATCGTCATCCTTATCTTTATGACTTTCATCAAACGCTTTTGACATATTTTTCACCCCACTTTTACTAGGTTTCGTATGACAATTTTTACTTTTATAATTTCTCATTAATCACACCACCTTTTCTATTTCATAATGTCCATTTTCTATCCAAAACATGACAAACGTTGATATTACTCGTGTGTAACCCTTGTAATCTACTTGTGTGACCTCTAGCCCTTTAAACAAGCCATTGTTACAAGATTACAAAAAAACAGCCCTTAAACTCTTCTATATATTTATATACTATACTATTTATATAACTTTATTTATTAAATAAATAGTATAATAAGAGAAGAAAAGAGGGTTGTAGAGTAGTGATAGCCTACGTTACACGCAGTTGTAATTTTCACTAAAAGTTGTAACTAGTAAAAATATGACATTCTCGCAGACCACTAATAGGTTTAAAGTTAGATTACATTTGAAATTACAAGTTAGTTACATTGTTACACTTAATTATAATTCTTTGTAATTTCTCACTGTTTTATCACCAACTCTAACCACTTTTGACACTAATTGTAATTCTTGTAAAATTAAAGTACCAATCCTCATTCTACTTTCTGCTAGGTGATTATGTCTAGCACACCAACTTATATACCTTAAATATACATCTCCCACACCCTTATCAGCAATATATGGATTTGTTTTTAACCATTCTATTGCCGAAGTATTTATAGCTACGATATTCTTTTGTGATATCACTTCATTTACTCTTATAACTTCTTGTTTATTAAATACTGTACCTTTTAATTTTTTTAACAATAACTCAAAATCAAAATAGAATCCATCATCTAGTCCCATTGTTTACCCTCTCTATCCAAACAAGCTTGTCCCAATTTTGCAAGTTGTAAATCACAATCTTGCATTTCTGTCAATACTCTCTCATAAGTCTTCTCAAATATCTCAGCTTTACATGGATAAATCTCACCATTCACACCTTGGATTATATAATCACCAACCTCACCTCGCATCACACCTTCAAGTGTTTGTATCATACAGTGAGGTTTTTCTGGTAAATAACTACCAGTATAGTCACAATTGTACAATCTTATTTCATCTTCAATTACATTATCCGTAAACCAATCTGGAATAGCATCCACATAAAACTTAAAAGCTTCTATTACTACTGGTAATTTCCTATATTTTCCCATTATTACACCATCCTATTTCTTATTTTGACCTAATACTTGTCTTTCAATCCTATCTTCAACTCGTCTATTCATCCACATGAGTGCTTCTTCAATATGAGTGAGTGCAACCGCATTATCTCTAGAAGAAAAAGTACCACCTTGGAATCCAATAAGCCTGTCCCTAACAATTTCTAACAAATCAGTATCTAGCACACCATGAATCGAATCTTCTAATAACCTAGCACCATTCTGGAATTGAATCAGAGTTTCTTTTGGAACATTGCATCCATAATCAGAAATTATTACATACTCGTGATTCGCACCACCATTTCCTTTTTCATCCACCGAATATACATCATTTAGCTTTTCCCTCTTTTGAATTGTTGATAATTTTACCATTATTACATCACTCCTTTGGCATTCTGCCTAATATAAACAATACAATTACTATTAATATTACCATGAGAGCATCTGACATTAACATCTGTCCAAATCGTCATCATATGAGAAGCAAGTACACGAATCCTCCAATTTAACATGGTCTCCAATATCACAATAACAAGTACCCTCACCCTTATCTAAACTAGTAATCATGCAATGCTCACACCATTTACAACAATCTTTATTCTCCATTTTATAATACCTCCGTCCAATTATTTGTGGTCATATAACACTCTATCAGTATAATTCACTACCCATGGGTCATTCAAAGGAAGGTGGCAACCAGAATCCCCTGTCCATCCTTCAAATGCATCAGCATACATCACCTCTTTTGCTATTTCTGGATAGTTTTCTTGTAAATCTACAAGTTCCAATGCCCATTCATCGAATTTAAAATCACTTATCATATTCTCACCAAGTTCATAATATAATCGTGAGTGGAATAGCATTTGGATTCGCCTTTGTCTGATACGTTCCTCTATTGTTTGAACATATTTACTCATTAACATATCTCCATTCCAATTTCTTCCCACCGAACTTCCCTGCATATCTCAGCTTACCCTTGCAACACTTGGATATGGTAGCAGGAACTATCTTATAATGGTCACTAGCTAGTTTAAGTGTAGCAAATTCTCGGTCTGTGGTGATGCAGTATACACCTTTCCTTGGTCTCTTACCAATTCCCTCTCCCTCTAGAATCTCCTCTATTTGAGTACGTACATTACATCCTCCACAAGCTGACCCATCACAATCGGAGCAGTACAACTCGCTTAATTTATCCACCAGTTTAATATTCATCTAACATCCTCCGTCCATATCTACTAATAATTCATATTCGACTATCTCTTCTCCAATTAGTGGCTCACTATATACTACAAGACCCCATGCTTTACACTCTATCCTTGGGATATATACCTTGGTGTCATATGCAAGGATGCTCACTAAATTCCTTCTTGGATGAGTACCTATGCTCGGTGGTCTTTGTGTTAAATAATAATTATAATTCGCCATATTAAACCTCCTCCTATTTTCCAGATATATCTTCCCAAAATTCTATTTCTCTTTGTCGTCAAGTCTTACACTTTTGACACACAATATTATTTTATTACTTCACCAAATTCTTCACGCATATATTTCTGAAAGTCACTAGCATTTTCATCATTATTTAATATTCGTACTAGCCACCATTTAGCATCTGATAGCTTTTCTTTTAATATTTTATTCTCACGCATTGCCCCTTTTGTTATATCCTCTTCCATTTACACAACTTCCTCCAAATATTCTTTCCAACAACCAGTACAATTATTAAAATCATTACACCGACCATTTCCAACTACTGCGGTAGGACACTTGGCTAGTGCAACCAAAATCCTTACCGCTTCACCCACTTGATGCTCTAACTCTTTTATATTACCATTCAGCTTTTGAATCTCAATCTTTGAGGTTATACTTATTAGCGTATTAGCATCCATATTAATCATCCTCCTAGTTATTTAGTGATATAGTTTAACTATGAATTAACCTTATTGTTGAAATTGTATATAATTTGTAATAACAACCTTATTAAATCCATTTTTTTTAGCAATAGCAATTTCAATATTACCTATATCACCCATATTTTTAATGGTCTCACTCAAGGTAATCTCTGTGTTTGCAATACCCCTTTCATGTGCATAACTAATAAAATATTCCATTCTTTCTCCTTTCAACTTCGTATTTTAATTATATTCTGAACAACTAACTTAAAATATAGTATACTCAGCATCCTCTTCCATATCATCCTTGGATACAATCTTCATACTCTCATTCCATATCCTATTATCCTCTTCCCATACAACTTCCTCTGTTACAAAATCCCAATTTATGTCTGTATTCATTATGTATTCCTCCTTTAAATTTAATTTCCTTGCCTATAATATATAGTATACTATAGACAAGGAGATAAAACAAGGCTTTTTGAAAATAAACTTTCAATTATTTCTTTTTCTTTTTCTTAGCATCAAGAAGTGCTTTCTTTTTCTTCTCAGCAGGAGTTAATTCTTTCTTCTTTTCTCCTTTTTTTGGAAATGGCATATACAATCACCCCTCTTTCAGATAAAATTTAGAAATTGACCACTTCCCTCCCACCCTAAATAGAGTGTATACTACCGACTAGCCACCTATAATTTTAAGCAATGCCCATATTATAAGAACTACAAACCAAAGTCCACCAGTAATTAGTATCAAGAACAAATTGACTAGGATTAAAAGAAACATCATACTATTCCACATCCTTTACAACATCATTATTACTATCATTTAGAAGCTTTATTACCTTTTTAAGATAATATTCAGCTTTTTCTAGGTCTTGGACACCGTTTTTGAACTTATACCGCATAGTATACTTGAGTACATTGCCAATACACACCGCTTCTATGCCTTGTAAACCCTTTGTAGCATCCTCGATGATATCTAGTACCTCTGTGCGATACTGATTGTAGTGTCTAGGCTTGTCTACATCATCATATTGAGGTTTAAGCTTGTCCATATTCTCATCTGGAACTTCTAGGAAAGCACTTCTTCTTGTTTCTGGAATAGAGCCTGTCCCATTTTGATATTTCATTACACCATTTACAATANCTACACCTACTGTTCCATCTACAGTAACTTTATTCATATCGCACATGGAATCATCTGGATTAAATATACTATTCACACCGGCACTCACTGCTATAAATCTATCTATGGAATAATACAACTTTCCACTAATACCCTTGAGAGAATATACACAGTTATCATCATGGACACTGTACCCTTGAATTACATAGTTATTACCAACAATCAGTGCTTCAAAATTTGGTTTGCTGATACTAACGCATTTTACAATATCACCCTTACTATATCTAAATCCACTCATATTATTTACCCCCCATTTTATCCATCTTAGACTCAATATCACCCATTATTCTAGTTACTATCCGATGGATTGATACCATCTCTTCCTCTGTCATGAAGTTATTTATATCTACGTATGGTTCTAAGCTTGAATTTACACCTATACCTATCACACCATCGGTCAACTGTACTGTGAATAACTCAACTTGACTAGTTTCCTCTGATTTAATTTCCTCTACCATTCTCTTCATGCCCTCTACCATCTTTTCAATTTTCATTATTAAGCACCCCTTTTATTAAATCTGCTTCACAGTTATCCATGAGTTGTTTTAATATCCTTAATTGCCTATTAACTTGATAGTTATACTGTTCAATGCTACCACTTTCTGTATCAGAATACCATCTTGAATGAGAATATACTCTAGGTGATTTTCTAGGAGTACCATCCTTCTTTAATTCATAAAAATAATCACCTTGGATTACACCTTTAATTGGAAGTTTCAGTAACATTGTAGACTTCTCATTGTATCCTTTGGCATAAGCACTTGCCCACACCACTTTACCATCTTCTGGTTGATTATTATAATTATATACCATTGTATCCCTCCTATACTAATTCTTTAATATCATATGATATACTATCAAGTGAACTTTCAATATTGTCCACTTGAGATTCTACTGTTGCAAAAGCATTTTCACAGTTACTTTTGGTATAATCACCCTCAACATCAACCATATCGTCAATAGCACTTCCCAACATATGGAGCATATATTTTAAATCACTCATTTTACTCATTTACAACATCTCCCCTGCTACCTTTTCTATTGCTTCACCTTGTTCAAGTAAGTAACTAACCATACAATCACTATCACAAAATGTTTCAGTATCATATTCCAAGTAATCCTCATCCATACAGATGTCACATCCACATTGCTTACATTGATATACTACAGTTTCCTCTGGCGGTGTTAAATATTCCTCTTCGGCTCTTGCAAAATTATTCATCATTGTATCCTCCTAAGTTTTGTTTGTTTTTGTTTGATTTGTTATACTCATTATATAGTATACATTTCACTATGTCAACACATTTTGAAAATAAACTTTCAATTATT
>JGI1221J11331_1000165_pt1 | contig 20534 bp, 24 predicted proteins | sample LakVidmifraction_4_FD_11331 | JGI IMG/M metagenome (IMG submission 11331) | reverse complement strand
GGTGGGTATTGAAAACAGACTGAAATCAAGAACCTCGGGGCGCAAGCCCACGAGGTATGAATTGGAGCATACTTTTAGGAAATTGCGAGGCAAGCCTCGGGGAATTAAACCCTCTGGAGGGATTAAAATTTCATTCTCGAAAACCCTATAAATTATAACATAAGGAAATCTCTTCAGCGGCACCTGTCTATAATTCTTTCTATTTGTGTTGAATAAAAAAGGATCAAAACGCAAAAGATCAAATACCAAATTAATTTCTTTTGAAAGTTCCTTACCTAATTCAAGTTTTTTTGAGGAGTACCAGGCAATAGCTTCCTCTATTTCTAACTTTGCCCGGGGTAAAATTCTTATTTCAAAATCCATATTTCTCCTTCAACTCACGATCAACTTTTTCCCACGATTCTGTTTTAAGTTTTCCAGTTTTATAGGCTTTAAAATCTTTATCTAATTCAGCATAAACTTTATCTGACACAATAAATTCAGAACTTTTCACTTCATAATCCTCCTCGGGTTCCTCAGCGTCTACTTGCACTTCTTGCAATAAAATTTCAATTTTCTCCAGCACTGCTTTGTCCTCGCAAGCAATGATCTTTTCTAATAGACTTATTTTCAATTCGTTTATGTCCATAATTACAACTTTCTATCAAAGATAAGGATTTATGGTTTTCTCTTCGGAAAGATTATCCCAAGTTCTCCGCCCTAATTTTCCCTTGAAAAAATTATGTTTTTTTGGTTGGGTTTTGGTGGGTATTGAAGACACCAAGAATAATGATTTTATACTCTTGAACTTCATAAATTATTAAATATGGGAAAATTTTTAGAGGAACCTCTCTGTTAACACCATCAAATTCCTTAAAGGCAAAAGGGTAATTCTGAATATACCCTAAACTATCCCTAAATTCATTCACAAATTTTTTTCCAAGCTTCGGTATTTGAGCATTGTACCAGTTTACCGCCGCTTCCACATCTTTACGGGCTTTTACACTAATTTCTAGCTTAAAACCCATATTTTTCGAACATTTTCTGATTGAATGTTTCTAAGGATTCAGTTTCAAGACTCCCCGCTTTATAGGCTTTATTTCGCGTTTCTATTTCCTCTAATTGTTCTTTAGAAAGTACACTGTTGAATTTTTCTAACTTATAATCTTTCCCAGGTTCCTCGGCATCTACTTGCACTTCTTGCAATAAAATTTCAATTTTCCCTAACACTGCTTCATCCTCGCAAGCGATGATCTTTTTTAATAGACTTATTTTCAATTCGTTTATGTCCATAATTACAACTTTCTATCAAAGATAAGGATTTATGGTTTTCTCTTCGGAAAGATTATCCCCAGCTTTCAGGTATAATTTGCCGTAATTTATACCCAGCAAAAATTATGGTTTGGTTGGGTTTTGGTGGGTATTGAAGACAGCCAGGATTATAATTTCTTGACTATCTATTTCAAAAATTATTATATATGGAAAAATATCAAGGAGAGCATTTCTATAGCTGTCTTCGAAACGAAAAATATATGGATTAAATTGGATTCTGTCTAATGTTCTTTTAAGATCATTTAGGAAACGCTTTCCCAAACCAACCTGTTTAGCTTCATACCAATCAATCGCATTTTTTAAATCAAATTGAGCTGAAGAGTTTATTTTAAGTCTAAAACCCATATTTCCTTTCAATTTCCCTCTTTGCCTCTTCCCATGGGATTGCTTTTTCCGCGCCACTTTTATATGCTTTCCTCCGGCGCTCCAGTTCTTCAAGTTGTTCTTTGGAAAGCAGGTTTTTATGGTTTTTTACTTCATAACCTTCCCCGGGTTCATTTACCTCAACTTTTACGTCTCGCAATAAATCTTCAATTTGCTTCAGCAAAGTGGCATCATTACAGGCAATGACCTTTTGGATCAATTCTATTTTTAAAGCATTTTTATTCATCTCTTTTCGGTTTTCTAACAAAGATAAGGATTTATGATTTTCTCTTCGGAAAGATTATCCGAAGCTTTCAGGTTTCAATTTTAACCTCATTTCCCTATTCAAAAAGTAAGCGGTAACAAGCGTTGAAAGCAAGTCGGCAATAGGAAATGATATCCAAACCCCAAAAGCCCCATAATAATTTGGTAAAATTAAGATTAAGGGAATAAAAAAGAAACCCTGCCGGGAAAGGGTGAGCAATAATGCGGGAGTTGCTTTTCCTACAGCTTGAAAATAAGCAGCCCCAATAAGTTGAATCGCTACTATTGGGGTTGCCGCAAAGACCCACCGCATGGCATCTGGGGTTTCTTTAATAATTTTTGGATTTTGAGTAAATATTTGAACTATTTCTTCAGCAAAAAACATAATCCCGCCAAAAACCAAAAACCCCAAACCGCAAGCATATACAATGGCGGTATTGACACTTTCACGAACCCGGTGGTATTTTTCGGCTCCATAATTAAATCCGGCAATAGGTAGAAAACCCTGGGTAACCCCTAAAACGGGAAATAGCGCAAACATCAACATCCGGCCAATAATCGCATAAATAGCGATGGCATCTTCCCCGCCCAGATCGAACAAAATATTGTTCATAATAAGATAGATTATACTCACCACGGCCTGTCTCGCCAAAGTCACAAAGCCGAGGGAACTTATTTCCTTTAAAATAATTTTATCAAGTCCGAAATGAGGTAAACTAATCTTTAATTCTGAATTTTTAGAGAGAAAAAACCATAAGACATAACCAAAGCAAAAAAGATAGGAAATGGTGGTGGCCCATGCTGCACCTGCCATTCCCAGGTTCATTTGATTGATGAAAATATAATCTAACAACAAATTACCCACCGAGGGAATAATCATCGCAATCATGGCAAATTTGGGTTTCCCTTCGGCACGAATCACCGTATTTCCCATCATGCAGAGCGCCAGAAAAGGCACTCCATAAAGCACTATTTTATAGTAAATTTTTGCCGGATCAAAGATCTCTCCTTTTCCGCCGAAAGCGGGAATAAGGGAATTCACGAAAACCAACCCAATGGTTACCAGACTAATGGTAAGGATTAAAGTAAGCGTAATTTGATTCCCAAAAGTTTTTAAGGCTTTCTGCCTGTTATTGGCTCCCAAAGCCCGGGAAATTATAGAAGAACCTCCAATTCCAATAGCCATTCCCAAAGCAGCAATAAAAAAAGAAACCGGCAACACCACATTAATTGCGGCGATAGCGGTAGAACCAATCCAATTACCAACAAAAATGGTATCGATAAGAATATTAAGCGACATCACCAGTATTCCTACTGAAGCCGGTACAGCTTGCTGTAATAATAATTTGCCTATAGATTTCTCTCCCAGGTTTTGAGAATTCTTCGAAATCATTATGCTTGCACAGGTTTTTGATGTGCCCATTCATCTACCCAGCGAGAAAGCACATTTACCCAGTCTTCTCTATCGTTAAGACAAGGAACAACGGTAAATTCTTCCCCGCCAACTTCCTGGAAGATTTCTTTCCCTTCCATGGCAATCTCCTCTAAAGTTTCCAGACAATCTGAAACAAAGGCGGGCGTTACTACAGCCAGTTTTTTCATTCCTTCTTTCCCAAAACGCTCTATAGTCCTATCGGTATATGGTTGCAACCACGGGTCAAATCCTAATCGGGACTGGAAAGAAACGCTATAGGAGTTTTCTTTAAGCTCTAAATATTCGGCTACAAGTCTTGTAGTTTCGTAACATTGGTGACGATAACAAAATTGATGAGCTGCTGATGGCGTCTGGCAACAACTGCCGTCTATTTTACAATGAGATTTGGTCACATCACTTTTTCTAATATGCCTTTCGGGCACCCCGTGATAAGAAAATAATAAATGTTGAAAATCCACGCCTTTTAATTTATCTGAAATACTTTCAGCTAAAACCCGAACATAATCTGGATGATTATAAAAAGGCGGTACGGTGGTGAATTGCATTTTTGGATAATGCTCTTTCCTAAGTTCTTCGGCTAAAACCAGGATAGTTTCGGTAGTAGCCATCGCGAATTGCGGATATAATGGAAAAAGCAAGACCTCATCTACTCCTTTATCGTGCAGTTCCTGAAGCCCCGATTTTATGCTCGGTTCGCCATAACGCATGGCCAGGGCGATTGGAATTGAGGTTTGTTCGTCCATTTTATTCTGAAGTCGCTTTGATAAAACAATTAGCGGTGAGCCCTCATCCCACCAAATTTTTTGATAGGCCGCTGCCGATTTCTTAGGCCGGGTGTTTAATACAATTCCCCTTACTAAAAGGGTTCTGGCCCAATAAGGAACGTCTATCACCCGCTCGTCCATTAAAAATTCGTCCAGATATTTTTTTACGTCTTTAGGATTGGTACTTTTTGGGGAGCCCAAATTCACCAGCAATACTCCTTTACTCATAATTTTTTCTTTTTTCACTCACGAAGGGATTGGAACGAAATAACCTATCCATTTTTGACTCGCTCTTTTGCACATTTACTGCGTTAATCCCTCCCGAGTACTCGGGATCGGGACATTTTAGCTAAGGCCAGATCTACGTTTTTTGCCTTGTAAATGTACAAAATAACATCGTGAATTCTGGTCACTTTATTTCATCTCAAACTCTAAGTGAGGTTTAATCCCGATTACTATCGGGAGCTTCGACGCTAGCGTCGAAATATTATTAAATTTTTCACCTTGATGCCTCGTGGGTTTGCTCCAAGGTAGTTCACTTCAAAAATAAGATTATTTACGCACTAATTAGTCTTTAGAACAAATCCAATTTCGCATTTAAATACTTTCTTTTAATTAAGGGTTTACAGTTTTACAACAAAAACATTTATCTTCAGCATACTTCAATACTTGTTCGATTATTTAGCCCCATTCAAGCCAAACAAAATACACTGCAACAAATGCTCTTGAAATACCGGCTCTAAATAAGACTGAATGGTATGCCCACCACCGGTATAAATTGATACTCCCCCAAAACCGGTTTCTCTAAACCAGGCGATGGGATGTTCCTTTCCATTGGTGCCACCTTCGTAAGAGTTTTCGTCTAAATATAGCAACACCTGCATTTCAGGATGCAGGTTTTTATAGTTATACCATTCATCTGTTCTTGTCCACACCTTCGGTAGATGATTTACCGTAGGATGCTGCGGTATGTTTACCTTTATATTTGCCTGCTGAACTTTGGGATGGCCGTCAAAAAAACCTCCTACCAATTCTCCAAACCAGGGCCAGTCTAACTCGGTATCTGCCGCAGCATGAATTCCGAAGAAATTACCGCCTTTCTCTATATATTTTTTAAATTCTTTTTGCTGCTTTTGATCAAAAACATCTCCGGTATTGTTTAAAAAAATAATTAACTTATACTTTTGTAAATCCTTTCTAAGAAAATCATCGGCATCCTTCGTTGTGGTAATTTTAAAATCCTGCTCTTCAGCAAGATTTTCCATAAAACTAATTCCCGTGGGGATTGAACGATGCCAAAAACCTTCGGTCTTATAAAACAGTAGGATTTCGTTTTTATCTTTTACTTTATCCTTCTTTTGCTGGGCAATTGCGGAATGTCCTATTAGAAAAATAAATATAAAAACAGAGGTAACAATTCGTAACATATATTTATGCGTTAGAAGTTAAGGACATAATATATTTTTTTGGAGTAGTGCCAAATTTCTTCTTAAAGGCAGAAATAAAGTGGCTTGAGGTGCTGTAACCTACTTTTAAACCCACCTCATTAACGTTATAATCGCCGCTGTCCAACAATTTTCTGGCATACTCCATCTTATAGCCGAATAAAAAGCTGTACACCGAATCTCCATAAATTTGCTTAAAGCCTTCTTTAAGTTTTTTAAGACTTAAGCCAATTTCATTTGAAAGCTCCTGAAGCGATGGCGGCTCGGCCATACGGGCAATTACGATATCCTTTGCTTTCCTAATTTTAATAATGTTCTCTTCATCGCTCAAAAAAGGACATTGTTCTACATCTGGATCTTCGGTACGATTAAAATACAAACTTAACAACTCGTAAGATTTCCCCTTAAAATACAGGTTTTTTATACTTTGCGCAAGGCTAAGGTTCATTACCTGATTTAGCACAATCGCCATAGATGGGGAGATGGGCGCATCTTTATAATATTTTTTATCCTTGTTTTCGGCACTCAAAAAAGTAATATAACCAGCTTCTTGCGAAAAAAGAGAGTGAAATTTCTTGATGGAAATCACTAATGAGATAAGCCAGGAATTGGGTTCCATCACCAAATTTAATGGTAAATCTTGCTGCGGATTATAGAGTAACAAGGATTTTTCTGCCTCCAGGGGTAGCTCATAATTTCCTTTATTGAAAAGAAATTTACTACTGCCTTTCACATTAAAATGAAACTGTATAAAACTGCTGTCTATATCGCGAACAATTTTTTGAACTTCAGGGGTTTCATTTTGAAACTTTAAAAGGTAAAATCCTTCTTCAATTTCTAACTTTTCAGCAAAACCTACAGCGTTATTTTTATCTTCTGAAAGCATCTTTTTAGTTTTATGTTTATTTAGAACTGTTCTAAACTATTAGCTCGAAACAGGCTATCCTTACTACAAAAGTACGTATTTGTCTTTTTTTAAACCTATAAAAAAACCAAAATAACTAAAAACGACATAAATAGTACTTTGAGCGTTACTTTTTGATTTAACATTATCTTAATTTTGTCTTCCAATTCCCAAATAGGTACATGGAAGATTATCATTTAGCAAGCGGAAAACATTTTTATACAATAGGCCTCAGTTATAAAAAAGCCGATGCGGAAACCAGAGGACGCTTTAGTCTAGTGGAAGAAGCAAAAGACAAACTGCTTCAACAGGCTAAGGTGGAAGGCATAGAAGCGATTCTTGTGACTTCTACCTGCAACCGTACCGAAATTTACGGTTTCGCGGAACATCCTTTCCAACTCATCAAATTGCTTTGCGAGCATACACATGGCACGGTAGAAGAGTTTGAAAAAGTGGCCTATTTGTATAAAAACAAACAAGCCATATCCCATATGTTTAGAGTGGGCACAGGATTGGACAGCCAGATATTAGGCGATTTCGAAATTATAAGTCAGTTAAAAATGGCTTTTGTTCGTTCAAAAAAACTGGGTCTGGTAAACGCATTTTTGGAAAGATTGGGCAATGCGGTAATACAAGCGAGTAAACGTATTAAAAATGAAACCGAAATTTCCACTGGTGCCACTTCGGTCTCTTTTGCTTCGGTTCACTATATTCTGAATAACATTCCCAATGTTTCAGATAAAAATATTTTGCTCTTCGGAACAGGTAAAATTGGAAGGAATACCTGCGAAAATCTTATAAAACATACCCGAAACGAACATATCACCCTTATCAACCGTACCAAGGATAAAGCCGAAAGAATTGCGGGGAAGTTCAATCTTATCGTTAAAGATTACGCCGATCTACAGGCAGAAATTCGCGACACCGATATTCTTATTGTAGCTACTGGCGCCCACAATCCTACTATTTCAAAAGATTTGATCTATTCCAATAAGAATTTGTTGATTTTAGATCTCTCCATTCCTAAAAATGTATCTGAAGATGTTGCCCAATTGCCCAATGTAAAACTTGTGCACCTGGATCAACTCTCTAAAATAACCGATAAAAATTTAGAACGTCGCAAACAGTTTATTCCAGAAGCTAAGGCTATAATAAATGAGGTGGAAACCGATTTTAATAAATGGCTGGAAACACGAAAATTCGCCCCCACCATAAAAGCCTTAAAGAAAAAGCTAAGGAGCATGAAAGACGATGAACTCGATTTTCAGCGTAAAAAGACCTCCGATTTCAATGATGAGCAGGCAGAAATTGTAAGCGACAGAATTATTCAGAAAATAATGAAACACTTCGCCAACCATTTAAAAGGCGATTTTGCAAAAACCGATGAAAGTCTGGAACTGATTCAGAAGGTTTTTCAACTTGAAGAACAACCCAAATGAAAAAAATAATTCGTATAGGTACCCGCGATAGTGAACTGGCGCTATGGCAAGCCAAAACTGTACAAAATGCCCTGGAGAAAGCCGGGCATAATACCAAATTGATTCCAGTAAAATCTACAGGAGACCTCAACTTAGATCAGCCGCTTTACGAAATGGGCATTACCGGGATATTTACCAAAACCCTGGATGTCGCGATGATAAATGGCGAAATAGACATCGCTGTGCATTCTATGAAAGATGTACCCACCGCATTACCTAAAGGTATTGTGGAAGCCGCGGTTTTAAAACGAGCTAATAATAAGGATGTCCTTATTCACAAAGGGCTAGACTTTTTAGAAAATGAAGGAACCATTGCCACCGGGAGCTTAAGAAGAAAGGCCCAATGGTTGCATAAACATCCCAGTCATAAGGTAGTTGATCTTAGAGGAAATGTGAACACCCGAATGAAAAAATTGGACGACAGCGATTGGAATGCTGCTATTTTCGCTGCGGCAGGCTTAGAACGTATCGCTTTAAAACCAGAAAATTCTCTAGACCTCAACTGGATGATTCCCGCTCCCGCCCAGGGCGCCATGCTTGTGGTAGCCATGGAAAATGATAAATTCACACGGAAAGCCCTGACCTTACTAAATCATAAGGAATCTGAAATAAGCGTACATATAGAGCGCGAATTCCTTAAAGTGCTTGAAGGGGGTTGTACCGCGCCAATTGGTGCCCTGGCTACGATAAAGAAGGAGCTTGTTTATTTTAAAGGCGCACTCTTTAGCCTTGATGGTAAACAAAAAATAGGGGTAGAAAAAACCGTTAATATAGACGAAATTGAAGATTTCGGAAGAAGATGCGCCGAGGAAGTCCTGGCAAATGGAGGAAAAGATTTAATGCGGAAAATAAAAGCTGAAATGAATACCGAAGCTTAATTCTCTATTGATGACAAGTATTCTCTCAACTAAAAAACTAAGTGTTTCGCAAAAACACCTACTCTTAAACTCTGGACTCAGCTTGATAGAATACCATGCGATTACTACTGAAATCATAGATTTCACACTTCCTCAAAAAAAGATTAAAAACGTAATCTTTACCAGCAAAAACGCAGTAAACGCGCTTTTGGGAAAAATTGAAATTGAAAATTGTTTATGTGTAGGCGAAAAAACTGCTGCGCTTCTTTCCAAAAACGGATTTCATGTGCAGGAAATAGCAGATTATGGGGCAGAACTCGCTCCAATTCTTATCGAGAAATACAAAGGGGAAAAGTTCACTTTTTTCTGCGGAAATAAACGTAAAGACGATATCCCAAATGGCCTGGCGAAAAACGGAATACCTTTTAAGGAAGTACAGGTTTATAAAACAAGCCTAAATCCCAAAGAATTTCAACAGGATTTTGATGCCATACTATTCTTTAGTCCTAGTGGTGTGCAAAGTTATATCAGTCAGAATGAATTAAAGGATACCACGGCTTTTTGCATTGGCACAACCACGGCTGGAGAGGCGAAAAAACATACAAATAACATAATTATTGCCAGCAGGCCGTCTATTGAAAATGTGATTGTACAGGTGGTAAAATATTTTAATAAATGATAAGCTATCAACTATACCTACAAGGTCTTCGAGACCTTACAGGAGAAAACTATTACCTGACCTGCAAGGTTTTCAAAACCTTGTAGATCTGAATAATTCGGAAATCTAAAAATGAAATTTAAAATAATTATACCTACAAGGACAAAAAAAGACCTTTCAGGATAGAACAATGTAAAGCATGATAAAAAACGATCTTTTTCTAAAAGCACTAAAAGGTGAAACTGTAGAACGTCCTCCGGTATGGATGATGCGCCAGGCAGGTCGCTATCTACCAGATTTTATGAAGTTAAAAGAAAAATACGATTTCTTTACCCGCTGCAGAACTCCAGAACTCGCTACGGAAATTACCGTGATGCCAATTCATCAAGTAGGGACAGATGCTGCCATTCTTTTTTGCGACATCCTGGTAATTCCGCAGGCCATGAACATAGAAGTAGAAATGAAACCCGGACTTGGTCCCTGGTTACCTAATCCTATAAGGACTCAAGCAGATGTTGACCAAGTAATTGTACCCGATATTGAGGAAACGCTGGGTTATGTGATGGATGCCATAAAAATGACCAAACAGGAACTCAACAACGAAGTTCCGCTAATTGGTTTTGCCGGCTCTCCGTGGACCATTATGTGCTATGCAGTGCAGGGACAGGGTTCCAAGAATTTTGATAAAGCTAAAAAGTTTTGCTTTTCCAATCCCGTAGCAGCGCATCAGTTGCTCCAAAAAATCACCGATACCACTATTGCTTACCTAAAAGCGAAGGTAGCAGCCGGGGTTGATGCCGTTCAGATTTTTGATTCCTGGGGCGGTATGTTAAGCCCGATAGATTATCAGGAGTTTTCCTGGAAATATATTCAGCAGATTATAGATGCTTTAAAAGACGAGATCCCGGTAATTGCTTTCGGAAAAGGTTGCTGGTTTGCACTTCATGAAATGGCAAATTCAGGAGCCACAGCCTTGGGTGTAGATTGGACTTGTAGCCCTAAAAATGCGAGATACCTAAGCGGTGGAAAAATAACCTTACAGGGAAATTTTGATCCTTCCAGGTTGTATTCTCCTCCGGCAGAAATTAAGAAAATGGTGCACCAAATGATTAATGAATTTGGGAAAGACCGATATATTGTAAACCTGGGACACGGGATTTTGCCCGATATTCCGGTAGAGAATGCCAAAGCTTTTGTAGATGCGGTAAAAGAATATAAACCATAGAAAAACGATGATTTTAAACCGGCTAAAGTCGATGGAATTCAAAGAACTTTTTTCAGTTCTAAAAATTTTCATTCGGCGGCCGCGTTATATTTATCCTACTTATAGGGCCACAAGCAAAACCATGCAGATTTGTGAAAAGCTTTATCCGCAGAAACATCAAAAAAACGGCAGGGAAAATGCATTTAGACATGCTTTATGGAATTATTTAATTTGTAAGTTTTGCTTTCCAATTTCCGGCAATCTCAACACAGTCAGAACCTGGAGCGACCAATTTACCCAATTGCACGAGAAGCTGTCGCCCAATAAGGAATTAGCCAAAGCAATGGATTTACATAACAACCGGGTAGGTCAGGTTTTGTTTACTAAAAAAGAGCATTCGGTTAAAGAAATAATCGAAATCCTTCAAGTGACTATGAGTGAAGCTGTACCCATTACAAAGCCAAAGCAAGTAGAACAAGCTAAGAAAAAACTGGTTTTTATAAAAGATTGAAAAATGAAGGAAGAATTTTATAAATACATAGAAGAATTACAAGATACGATCACTGGGAAACTGGAAGAAATTGACGGAGAAGCCAAATTTCAGGAAGATTTATGGCAGCGGGAAGAAGGCGGTGGTGGTCGCACCCGGGTGATTGAAAATGGAAAGGTTTTTGAAAAAGGCGGGGTAAATATTTCGGCTGTTCACGGCCCCCTCGCTCCATCAATGCAAAAATACTTTAAAGTGGGGGATGTAGATTTTTTCGCCTGCGGAATAAGTTTAGTGCTACACCCCAAAAATCCTATGGTACCAACAGTTCATGCTAACTGGCGTTATTTTGAAATGTACAATAAAGAAGGGGAGGTTTTAGACCAATGGTTTGGCGGCGGACAAGACCTTACACCCTACTATTTATTTGAAGAAGATGCGGTTCATTTTCATCGGGTTTGTAAGCGGGCTTGTGATAAACATTCGCCAGATTTCTATCCCGAATACAAGAGAAAATGTGATAAATATTTCTGGAATCCCCATAGAGACGAAGCCCGGGGAATCGGCGGATTGTTTTTTGATCATTTAAAATCTTCCGAAGAAAAAAGCATAGAAGATTGGTATAATTTTGTAACCGAAGTTGGTGACAGCTTTCTGGAAGCTTATGCCCCTATTGCTGAAAAAAGAAAAGATCTCGAATTTACTGAAGCCCACCGAAAATGGCAGGAAATAAGAAGGGGCCGTTATGTTGAGTTTAATCTGGTGCACGATAAAGGCACCCTTTTCGGACTAAAAACCAATGGCCGGATAGAGAGTATTTTAATGAGTTTGCCCCCACACGTGCAATGGATTTACGATCATCATCCCGAACCGGGAAGTGAAGAAGAAAGATTGCTAAAGGTTTTGGAACAGCCGAAGGAATGGGTATAACTGAAAACTGAGAACCGAAAACTGAGAACTGAGAACCGAGAACTGAAAAACCGAGAACATGTATCCATTAAGAAGAAATAGAAGATTAAGAACTAGCGAAGCCATACGCAGCCTGGTTAGGGAAATTGCTATTACTCCAAATGATTTTATAGCGCCCTTATTTGTAGTAGAAGGCAAAAACAAAAAAGAAGAAATTGCCTCTATGCCAAATTATTTTAGGTTGAGTCTCGATTTATTGGAAAAAGAAGCCAGGGAATTATGGGGTTTAGGAATAAAATCGGTGTTGCTATTTGTGAAAGTTCCGGAAGATTTAAAAGATAATATGGGAACCGAAGCTTTAAATCCCGATGGTTTGATGCAACGCGCCATTAAAACCGTAAAAAATGCCGTTCCTGAAATGCTGGTAATGACCGATGTGGCACTAGATCCTTATTCGGCCTATGGGCACGACGGTATTGTTTCTGAAGGAAAAATACTCAATGACGATTCTAGCGCAATCCTGGCCGAAATGGGACTATCTCACGCTAAAGCCGGCGCCGATGTTTTGGCACCCAGCGATATGATGGACGGACGTATTTTTGAAATGCGTACTCTTTTGGAAGATGAAGGTTTTCAGGAGACCGGAATTATGAGTTATAGTGCCAAATATGCTTCGGCATTTTATGGGCCATTTAGGGATGCTTTAGATTCTGCTCCCGTTGATGCGAAAGATATTCCGAAGGATAAGAAAACCTATCAGATGGATCCCGCCAATAGGGAAGAAGCGATAAAAGAAACCCTTATGGACATTGAGGAAGGCGCCGATATAGTTATGGTAAAACCCGGACTTTGCTATCTTGATATTGTACGAGATCTTAAAAATGCGGTAAATGTGCCGGTTGCGGTTTATCAGGTAAGCGGGGAATATGCCATGATTAAAGCAGCCGCAGAAAAAGGTTGGTTAGATCACGATGCGGTGGTTTTAGAGCAACTTACGGCCATAAAACGGGCTGGAGCTTCTATGATAGCCAGCTATTTCGCTAAAGATGCGGTAAAATTACTTTCTTAATTTAGATTTCCCGCATTGCCTTCTCCCGATAATTATGGGGATTCATGGATTTCATTTTATTCAAATCTGAATAATGCGGGTTAATTTTATAACAAAAATTTATAAAATTTGAATGATTTTTTTAGCTAATTTTACAAGGTGAAAGATCGTAATTTTTATATGATAAGCTTATTATTGGCAGTGCTGTTTTGCATTGCCAGTAGTAATGTTTTTGCTTTTTCTAAACCCGCTGCAAAGTTTGACTCCGATCAAGAACATTACTTGCAAACTGACCAGAACACCGGTGCGGCCTTAATTGTAGAAATTACTTTTTCTAAAAATTTCGATGCCGAGGACCCGTTTTTTAGCCCTTCAGCTAATTCGAATTCTTCCTTTTATGCTGAAAAAACAATACTTTCTCCATTACAGGGAAATTTATTTTTCCGACTTTCAGATCGAAGAAAACTAATACTTCAGCAAATCTATCCGTTTCATTTTTTCTGGTGAGGTCTGTTTTTAAATAGGATTTAAAACTACCTATTTCAAAAATAGAAGTCCCGCTACTTTTCGGGCAAATAACATAATTCACCTATAAATTTACAAAAATGGATACTTCATCTACCCTAATAGGCCTGGGTCTATTAGCCGTTTTCGTGTTGCCAATATTATATCTCATCTGGCAACAGAACCACAAACAAAAAAAAGGATTAAAAAGTCTAAAAGATATAAGTACTAAGAACAAGCTGCATACAGAAATCGTAGAAATTTCATCAACTTTAATGTTGGGCTTAGATAGTAAAGCAAACAAATTACTCATTGTAGAACCAATTAATAATATGCAACATCGGGTACTGTACCTCAATAAAATTGGCACTAGTAGCGTAAATACTATGCCTTTTCCCGATAACCGAAAACTCATAAAAAGGGTGAGTTTAGACCTTTTTGGTATCCAGGATAAAAACAGCCCCATGGAGATTATTTTTTATGACGACGATGATAATGAAAATCACAATGCCGCAGAGCGGTTGGCTGTTGCGAAAAAATGGAACCAACTCATTAGCGAAAGGCTTTCAGCGTAATTTTTAGGCTTTTAGCTAGAAAACAGCTCTTTTCCTACCGGATAGAGCTGTTTTTTATGTTTTATAATTTCTTTACAGGTATTTTGACTGAATAATCTTTATTTTAGTGTTTTTAAACAACTAAAACCAATATGGGATTACTCATTTTATTCGCTGCTCTTTCCATTTTTTTCTCTTTTATGTGTTCTATTTTGGAAGCAGTTTTATTGAGTGTAACACCTTCTTACATCAAGATTAAAAACAAAGAAGGAAAACCGTATGCACAAACCCTGGCAAACTTTAAACAGGATATAGATAAACCTTTAATTGCCATCCTTACCGTGAATACCGTTGCCCATACCGTGGGAGCCATTTTGGTTGGCGTCCAGGCCGAAAAAACCTTTGGTAGCGGTAATAATTCTGTAGGAATTGTATCGGCCGTCATGACCATCGCCATTTTGATTCTTTCAGAAATTATACCGAAAACCATCGGCGCCACTTACTGGAAATCTTTAGGGAATTTTACCGCTAAAACCCTTAAAATAATGATTTTCCCCTTAAAATACACCGGACTTCTTTGGCTTATGTTGCTTACTACCAAGCTAATTGGCAAGTCGGCCCACGTAAGCTCTATGAACCGGGAAGAATTTGCCGCGATTACCGATGCCGCGGAAGAAGAAGGCGTTTTTGATGAAAGTGAAACCACGGTAATCAAAAATTTACTCGTATTTAAATCGGTGAAAGCAGAAGATGTAATGACGCCTTTTTCAGTGGCAATTATTGAAAATGAAGACAAAACGGTGGAGGAATTTCATCGGAATCATAAAAATCTAAGTTTCTCTCGTATTCCCGTGTATAAAGACAAAATAAACAATATTACCGGATTTATCCTAAAAGATGATGTGCTGGAAGAGATGATAGACGATAAAGGTAACAAGCCTCTAAATGATTTAAGAAGGGATATTTTTACAAGTACTGAAGACACGCCAATTCCAGAACTTTTTGAGACTTTTGTACAGAAACGCGCTCATATCTCCATGATAGTTGACGAATATGGGAACACCGTAGGCCTGGTCACTATGGAAGATATTATTGAGACATTATTAGGCCTGGAAATAATGGACGAAAGCGACAACATTGAAGATATGCAGCTACTTGCCCGACAAAACTGGGAAAAAAGGGCAAAACGTCTGGGACTTATTCAACGCAAAGAAAATGAAGAAAACAAGGAGCCAACAAACTCAGATCTTCCTAAAAACCCCACTGGGCACAGCCAGGATTAGTGGTAGCCCAGCAGGAGTATCGGCGATAAAAATTCTTGAGGAAGACAAGCCATCTTCTCAAGAAGTGCCTAATTTTTTGCAATCTGCAGTTAAGCAATTACAACAATATTTTGAAGGGAATTTAGCCGAATTCGATCTAAAGATAATTCCTGAAGGCAGCAATTTTCAGCAAAAAGTATGGCAGGCTTTACGGGAGATTCCGTTTGGCAAAACCTGTTCATATCTCGAGTTGGCCAAAAAGCTTGGCGATGTAAAAGCGATAAGGGCCGTAGCAGCAGCAAACGGTAAAAACCCTCTTTGGGTGATAGTTCCCTGCCATCGTGTAATTGGCAGTGACGGTTCTTTAACCGGTTATGCCGGCGGACTGTACCGAAAACAATGGCTTTTGAACCACGAAAATAATTACACGCAACTTTCATTATTCTAAAATTGATATTCTATGATCAGGTTTTTAAAAATTATTGGTACGGTTTTGCTTGTCCTTTCTATCGCTATTTTAATCCTGATTATTTTCGATTTCGGGTATATTTTTCGGGGGATGCAGGTCACCTATTTTCAGGGACACAAAACGGCTTATATAGATGATTATCCCAATTTTGAAAACCGAACAATTAAAGCAGATAATTCTACCACAAAATGGCCTGAACATTCCAATTATAACTCAGAACAAGCCACCCAGGAACTTTCTGATTTAAATGAAGAATTGGAAACCGCGGCATTTCTTATTATAAAAGATGACAGCATTTGGTTTGAAAAATATTACCAGGAATACGGTCCCGCTACAAAAACCAACTCTTTTTCTATGGCTAAAAGCATTGTTTCGGCATTATTGGGAAAGGCAATTAAAGATGGGCATATCTCCAGTTTAGAGCAACCGGTTTCCGATTTTTATCCACAGTTTAATTCCGCATTAAAAGTGGGCGACCTGGCTTCTATGGCCTCGGGATTGAACTGGAATGAAAACTATTACAATCCCTTCGGAATGACTGCACGAGCTTATTTTGATGAAAATATAAGGGAACTCATCTTGCGTTTAGAAGTAACCGAAAAACCGGGGAAAAGCTTTAAATACCTTAGCGCAAACACCATTTTATTAGGAATGGTGATAGAAAAAGCAAGCGGTGAAAATTTATCTGAATATCTAAGCGAAAGTTTATGGAAGCCTCTAAATATGCAGCAGGACGCCCTATGGCAATTGGACAGCAGAGAAAGCGGCATGGAAAAAGCTTATTGCTGTATTGCCTCTAATGCCCGGGATTTCGGCCGATTTGGAAAACTGTATGAAAACAAGGGAAACTGGAATGGCAAACAGCTTTTAGATTCGGCTTTTGTAACCAAATCTACAAGCCCCAGATTTGAGGAGAGTCCGCAGTACGGCTATGGTTTCTGGTTAAGTGATTATAAAGAAAAAGATATTTTTTATATGCGTGGCATTAGGGGACAATATGTTATTGTAATCCCGGAAGATGATCTCATTATTGTAAGATTGGGGGAAAACCTCATAAAAAAAGAAGAGGAGGAAATCCATGCGCCCGATTTCTATAAGTATATTGATGAGACTTATAAAATGTTGAACAATGCTGCGTAGTGTAAAATTGGAGCACGTACTATTTCTAGATATTGAAACGGTACCGGAATTTGAAGATTTTAATGACCTTTCTGAAGCTAAACAAATGCTTTGGGAAGAAAAAACTTTATATCAGCGTAAAGATGAATTTACCGCCCAAGAATTTTATGACAGAGCCGGCATTTGGGCAGAATTTGGTAAGGTTGTTTGTATCTCGGTAGGTTTTTTCAGTTTTAAAAACGAAGAACGATACTTCAGAGTTACCACTTTTAAAGATGAAGAAAAGGTTTTATTACAACAGTTCTCGGACTTATTGAATGAGCATTTTGCTAAACCTCAGCATTTACTTTGCGCGCATAATGGGAAAGAATTCGATTTCCCGTTTATTGCCAGGCGTTTGTTAATTCATAATCTGCCCCTTCCGTCAAAATTAAATCTCTTCGGAAAAAAGCCCTGGGAAGTACCACATTTGGATACTCTGGAGTTATGGAAATTTGGAGATTATAAGCACTATACTTCCCTTAAATTACTTACGAATGTCTTGAATATTCCTTCTCCAAAAGATGATATTTCGGGCAAAGATGTTAGAAATGTCTATTACCTGGATAAAGACCTAAACCGCATTGTAAAATACTGTGAAAAAGATGTGCTGGCCATTGCGCAGGTTATCCTTAAGCTTAGACAGGAAAAACTCTTAGCAGCTTCCGAGGTTATTAGCGTTTAAACTTTCCTCAATCAAAAAGAGATTGTTCAAATGAGCTGGTATGAGTGTTGAAATATGGTTATAATAATCTGTGTCACGCGGTGTTCTTATCGAATCGTAGTTTATTTTTAACAGCTTGATATGAGTTTTATCATATTCCGCTCGAATTTAACCTTCTCTAAAGAATTATGACACATATAATTACTAACTTTATTTTACTAATCGATAAAAACACAATCTTATGTATTTGTATATTGAAATGTGGAATGTAACCGGTAAATGGTTAAAACTTTCTGTAGAAGAACGCCGTCAGATTTTTACAAATATGGAAGGCAGGATTAAAGAAATGAAAGACCGCGGGGTAGAAAATATGGGATGGGCCCGCAATGACGAGCACACGCCTTACCGTAGCGATTACAGATATATAACGGTTTGGAAAATGCCCTCTAAGGCCGAAGTGAAAATACTGGAAGAGAACCTGGATAAAGTAGGTTGGTATAAATATTTCTCTCAGGCCAATTCCAGGGGAGAAGTGATTTCGAGAGATGAAGCAATAGACTTTTTAGTGAATCTTAAGGAAACTTCTACCTCTTTTTTAGATTCTTAGCCTAAGTAATCCGGATGCTTTGCAAAGAGCTCCCTACGAAAAAGCCTTCCATTTTTGGTGGAAGGCTTTTTTGCTGGAAAGCTAATTTTATAAAAGTATGCGATCTATTTATAGACCTTTACATAATCAATTAAAAATTGCTTCGGAAAAATAGTATCATCAACCTCCGGACCGCCAAAATTTCCACCTATGGCAAGGTTCAGCAATAAGTAAAATTTATGCCGGTAAGGATAAGTTTCTTTATTTTTTTCTGAAGGAGAAAAGGTATAGGTCTTTTCATCATCAATATAAAATGTGATCGCATCTTCAGTCCAGTTCATTTTGAAAATATGAAAACCTGAAGTTACATTTACGATTGGCGTGACTTTAATATTTTCGGTTTCCCCGTGGCTTTCTGGCGTGTGCAGTGCATTATGAATTGTATCTGGTTGCCTGCCTACAAATTCCATAATATCAATTTCTCCTGAAGCAGGCCAGCCTACCTCATCTATGTTATCACCAAGCATCCATATCGCCGGCCAGAGTCCGTGGCCATCGGGCAATTTTGCACGAACCTCTACCGTCCCGTATTGGAACTCGAATTTATCTTTGGTATTCACCTTTCCGCTATAATAAGCATCCCCCACTTTATTGGCGGTAATCACTAAATTCCCATCTTTTACGGCCACATAATCTTCGCTGTAAATTTGGCGCTCATTGTTTCCCCATCCGCAAAGATCGGGACAACCGTCTCCGGTTTCGTAGCTCCAGTTCTCCATATCGAGGGAGTCACCTTCAAAATCTTCTTCCCAGGCCAGCTCTTGTGCGGATACCTGCAGGGCAATAAACAGGCAAAATCCTAAAATTATATTCTTTTTGTTCATATTTACTTCTTTAAACTGTACTTAACTTTTTGCAGGTCTCTTGAATTTCCGCCAACCAAGACTTCAAATTCACCGTCCTCAGACTCCCATTTTCTATTGGCGGTATAAAACTGAAGCATTTCTTCATCAATTTCAAAAGTGATGGTCTTTGTTTCCCCCGGAGCTAAGTTTAACGTTTTAAAACCTTTAAGTTCCTTCACGGGGCGGGTGGTACTTGCCACAAGATCCCTTATATATAATTGAACGATCTCTTTACCTTCTTTTTCGCCAGTATTGCTAAGACTTAAGCTAACTGTAATAGGATTCCCCGGAGTTAATTCTTCTTCGGAAATTCTTAGGTCTCCATATTCAAAAGTGGTGTAACTAAGTCCGAATCCAAAAGGATAAAGCGCGTCTTTCCTTTCATCGGTATAGCCTGAATAAGTTACATGTGTAGGGTTAGAAGGACATCCGGTACTTTTTTGATTGTAATAAAGTGGTTCCTGGCCAACCGCACGCGGGAAAGAAACCGGAAGTTTTCCTGAAGGATTATAATCTCCCAGTAAAACATCGGCAATCGCATTTCCGCTTTCAGAGCCTAATATCCAGGCCTCAACGATGGCTGGAATATTCTCTGAAGCCCAGCTTATTTCAAGGGGTCTTCCGTTGATAAGCACCAAGACAATGTTCTTATTTACTTTTTGAATTTCTTTAAGCAATTCTTTCTGAACCCCGGCCAAACCAACATTTACCTGGCTTCTTCCTTCCCCGGTTTGAAAGGCGTCTTCACCAAGTGACATAATTACCAAATCGGCTTCAGAAGCTTTAGTAATCGCTTCCTCGAATCCAGAGGTATCGGTTTCATTAATTTCCAGAGGCATTAAAAAACTTCTTTCTCCAATACCCAGATCTGCGCCTTTGGCATAAGTGATTGCTACATCTTCACTCATATTATTTTGCAAACCTTCCAGCAAAGAAACAGCCGAATTGGCCTCTCCCTGAGCTCTCCAGTTTCCAATAGGTGTGTCTTTATCGTCGGCTAACGGGCCAATAACAGCAATCTTTTTAATCGATTCCTTAATTGGAAGTAAGTCATTTTCATTCTTCAGGAGCACAATAGATTTCTTAGCTACATCACGAGCCACGTTTTCATGCTCTTCGAAAGATATCTTTTCTAAAAGCTCGGGATTTGAGTATAGATAAGGATCATCAAAAAGTCCTAGTTTAAACTTTACCCTAAGCACCCGTCTTACGGCATCATCAATATAAGCCTGGCTTACTTCTCCTTCTTCTACCAAATCTACCAGGTTAGACTCGTATGCGCCGCCTTCCATATCCATATCGCTT
>JGI1221J11331_1000164_pt1 | contig 20535 bp, 18 predicted proteins | sample LakVidmifraction_4_FD_11331 | JGI IMG/M metagenome (IMG submission 11331) | reverse complement strand
AAATACTTTTTCCTTACCGCTTTATCCTTCATCGCGCCGTCCAGCAGCGTTAAAATATATCCTTGCACTGTAAAGAGCGGAGTTTTAAGTTCGTGGGAGACATTGCCCATAAATTCCTTTCGGTATAATTCCCTGATTTTTAAGGTTTCGATCTCCAGCTTTTTATCTTTAGCAAATTTCTCAACTTCCCGGGTCAGGCTAGCCATATCTGTAGTAACCTGGCTGGGATACAAGGTAGTAGCATCTAACAGGGATACATTATCGTAAATTTTCTTAATTCGTTTATAGATAAAATTTTCTACTCGGTATTGGATAATAAAAAATGAAAAAAAATAGGTTAGAAGAATAAATGCGATAAATAATAATGGTGCAATTCCGGTTGTTAAATATGCAAACACGGCCAGAACCACACTTTGAAAAATGGTGATAAAAAGTGAAGTTTTTATCGCAAATTTATAGGAACGTTTAAACTTTTTTGCCATTAAACAACAAATTTATATCCTACTCCTTTAACTGTCTTAAAGCTTTCGTCGCCAATTTTCTCTCTTAATTTCCTAATATGCACATCTATGGTGCGGCCACCAACGACCACTTCTGCACCCCACACCTGCTCCAGAATGTCTTCCCTCCTAAAAACTTTTCCCGGTTTTGATGCTAAGAGGGAAAGTAATTCGAATTCTTTTCTAGGCAAAATGATTTCTTCCCCTCCTTTTATCACTTTATATTCATCGCGATTAATAATCAAATCTTTAATTTTCACCACGCTGGTTGTAGCAGTATCATCTTTAAACCTTCTAAGTAAGGCCTTTACTTTACTCACCAGGACTTTTGGCTTAATAGGCTTGGTAATATAATCGTCTGCCCCGGCATCAAAACCGGCCATTTGAGAATAATCTTCATCCCGAGCGGTAAGAAAAGTGATAATCGTTTCTTCCAGGGCCGGGATTTTCCTTATTTGCTCACAAGCTTCAATCCCATCCATTTCGGGCATCATTACATCTAGCATAATAAGTTGTGGTTTTTTCTTTTTGGCAAGTTTTACAGCATCGGCCCCATTATCTGCAGTAATTACCTGGTATCCTTCTCCAGAAAGGTTATATCCAACAATTTCCAGAATGTCTGGTTCATCGTCAACCAATAAAATCTTAATGTCCTTTTTTTTCATTTTAGCTAATTTGTTTCAATAACCTGTCTTAGACTTTGTGAGTTAATATGGAGTAAAAGTAACCATAAATTTAAACTTTTAAAGACGCCAGCCACTTAGTAACCTTAAGCTAACCTTATCATCATAAATACATAATTTCAGCTTAACAGGGACTTTACATCGCTGCTTTTAATTTGCACCAGAGAATTAAAACAAAGCAATGAAGAACTATTTATTTATCCTGACCTTACTTTTATTGAGTATGGCTTTACAGGCACAAAATGAGGCTACCGGAATTATTGCCGGGAAATTATCTGACAAGGAAATGAAGGGGGAACCGCTTCCTTTTGCGAACGTCATTATTAAAGAAGAGAATACAGGGACTACCTCAAATTTTGATGGCCTTTATGCTTTAAAAAACATTGAACCTGGCACCTATACCCTAGAATTTAGCTTTATAGGTTACGAAACTTTACAAATACAAAATGTAGCCGTGGTAGCGGGAAAAGTCACCGAAGTAAATACCGGGATTGGTTCTAGTGCCGCTTCCCTGGACGAAGTAGTGATCTCTACCGTTTCCAGAAAAGATTCTGAAGTAGCTTTACTTATAGAGCAGAAAAGCGCTATACAAATTAAAGAAAGCATTGGTGCACAAGAGCTTGCAAAAATTGGCGTATCAGATGCGGCAACCGCAACCACAAAAATATCTGGGGTCACCAGTAGTGAAGCTTCCGGGGATATTTTTGTGAGAGGACTTGGCGATCGCTACCTATACACTACCATGAACGGACTGCCTATTCCTTCAGATGATGTGGAACGAAAGAATATTGATTTAGGCCTTTTTCCAACCCGGGTAATTAAAAGTGTTGGAATAAGCAAAACCTACTCCCCTTCTTATTCTGCAGATCAGGCTTCAGGAAACATAAATATTGAATCCCGTGAGCTTGCAGGCAACGAAGAGTTTGATTTGGGAATTAGGTTGGGCGCAAATACCAATGCCGTGGGGCAGTTTGGAGATTTTAAAACCAGTCCTAATCAGGAGAACGCCTATTTTGGGTTTTATCAGCAAAATTCGCCTATTCAATATTCATTAAACAACCAAAGTTGGGATCCGCAAACAGCCAATGCTCCAGTGAACAGACGCTATGCTATTACAGCTGGAAAGAAATTCAACAAAAATCTAAAAGTACTTTTAACCGCATCTCAATCCAGCAAATTTGAATACTGGGAAGGTGAATTTACCGAATACAGAAATAACAACCGCTACGATTATTTTACCGATGTAGAGAATTTTACCAAAACCGATAATACTACCGGGATGATAGACCTGCTCTACGAGATTAACGATAATCACGAAATAAAAGCGACCAGCCTTTTTATAAATAAACTAACCGATGAAGTTTATGAAAGCGGCAGGAACGGCGAAGGAGTTGTATTTGAGGAAACCGGCCCCGCCGAAGATCTTAATCAATTTGTACGAGACCAAAATATTAAGCAAACCCGGTTATGGATCAATCAATTGCATGGAACTCATAATATTTTAGGTAAGCACGAACTAAAATGGGGCCTGGGCTATAACCTGGTGAATGCCAATGAGCCGAATCGAATAAGAAATGAAGTAAACTACGATGGAGAAAATTTCATTCAGTTAGGAAGAATGGGCGGCTACCAACAACGAAAATCTTCTCAAAAAATTGAAGATAACGAACTTAACGCCTATGTGGAAGACAGAGTCACCTTTGCTGGGGTTGAAAAAGAAAACAAAAATATATTTATAGACTTTGGGGGAAGCTATCGTCATAAAGAAAGGGATTTTGTTTCTCGCTTTTTTGGGGTCGTAGAACGTCCCACCAACTCTTTCAATCCAACTTCATTAGACAATTTATCCGGTATTTTTACTACTAAAAATTTTAAAAGTGGAAAGCTTAAAATCAACCAACTTACTCCAAATTTTTATCAGGCTAAATTAGAATCTTATGGCGGTTTTGTAAACCTTAATTACGGTAATGAAGGTTGGAACCTGAACCTTGGGGCCAGATTTCAGGAAGACAAACTCCAAGTAGATTTTAAGGTAAACAATTACCCGACAAGCTTACCTCAATTTTCCAACCAGACCTATAACAACATCTATCCCGCTTTAAATGTAAAATTTTCACCAAACCTAAATTCGAATATCAGATTTTCGGCCAGCAGGACTATCACTCTGCCCGAATTTAAAGAAATCGCCCCTTTCGAATATGTTTCTCAAACCGGGCAAGTTACCAGGGGAAACCCCAATCTTGAGGCTTCCAACAACTTTAATTTCGATTTAAAATATGAGTTATTCCCCACTTCCAGACAATTAATTTCCCTAACCGGATTCTATAAAAATATTGAAGATCCCATTAACAAAGTCCAGGATAGGGGAGCAGCGGGTGTATTCTCCTATTTCAATGCTGGGGAAGAAGCAAATATTTACGGATTGGAATTGGAGACCAGACTTGAGCTTATTGATCATGAAAGTTCGAAAGGCCTGGATTTGGAAATTGCTTTTAATGCTTCCAGAATGTGGCACAATCAAGACCTTAAAGACGTGTATGATGAGGACATTTTTATAAGGACTTTTAAATATAATGGCAAAAGTGAAATTGGCTTACAGGGAGCTTCAGACTGGATTTTTAACGGATCATTAAATTTTTCTACCGAATCGGAGAATCCGTTTAGAGCTTCAGTTGTAGGAAATTATGCTTCAGATAAAATATACGCCCTGGGTGCCCCCGAAGCACAAAATCAAGGTGATGTATTTTATAACGATGAAATTGTAGAAAAAGGTTTCGTGACCTTAAATCTTGTGGTGAGCAAAAGCTTTGGTGAACATTGGGATTTTCAATTTCGCGGTAAAAACCTCTTAAACCCCAAAATAGAACGGGTGCAAAATATTAGACCTAGCTCTAGGGGGGTAGAAAATACAGAAACGGTAAGAGCTTATACCCGGGGAGCCATTTTAAGCCTGGGAATCAATTATTCTTTTTAAATCAATTAGTGTACAGCTGAAGAGTAAAGACCCCCGAAGCCTCGGGGCTAAAAGAGTAAAGAACAAAGATTTGATTATAACTAACTAATAAACCTTTAAAATTTTAAGCAATTAATTTTAAAATAAACAAAAAAAATGGCATCAAAGCCCGTCTGAACTTTAAGGGCGAGGCCGAAAACACTTTGGTAGCTTCTAATCATTATCAAACAAGCTTATTTTCAACTACAAATTTTTAACTATTTAATCCTTATTAAAACCTAAATTATGAAAAATTTTAAAAATCAATTTTTACCAACTTTGGTCCTTACGTTTGGGCTGTTAGCCACAGGATGTAGCTCTAATGATGATCTTGAAATCATTGATGACGACAATCCTACTCCAACCCCCGCAGGAACCAATCTTAACGGCAACCTTGAAGAAGATCGCACCTTAGATGCTGGCGAAACTTACAATCTTACCGGTGTTTATTCTGTAGAATCGGGTACCAGCTTAACTATTCCCGCCGGAACCGAGATTGTTGCAGATTCCGACGGAGATGCGACCGGGGTATATATCGTTGTACAAAGAGGCGCAATGATAAATATTGAAGGTTCAGCTTCTGCTCCTGTAATTATGAGATCGTCTAACGGCGAACGAGGCAGCTGGGGCGGTCTGGTAGTTGCAGGGAATGCAGAAACCAGTGCAGGAGTTGACGCTACTGCCGAAGTTGGCGGAATTCGCTATGGCGGAAATATGTCTGATGACAATTCTGGAACTATTGAGTACCTGATACTTTCTGATGCCGGCGCGCAAATCAATTCAGAGTCCCAGTATAACGGTCTTTCTCTTTATGCGGTCGGGGCCGGAACCAAAATTGAAAATATTGCTATCTTAAATGGCTCTGACGATGGAGTTGAATTCTTTGGAGGTTCGGTAGCTGCTTCTAACCTATATTTAAAAAACAACGAAGATGACGCGTTAGACTGGACAGAAGGCTGGAATGGTTCTGTGACCAACACTTACGTGCTGCACAACATCGAGAATTTCTCTACAGCCATTGAAGCCGACGGCGTTGATGGAAATCCTAGAATTGAGAATTTCACAGCCGTATCTAAAACCGGTGGTATCGCCTTGCAATTTAAGGCACAATCTGGTGCAACAGTAACCGGACTTTCCCTTTCAGGATACGATACCGCTTTAGATATAGCTGAAGAAGGAAGAACCGATCTTTCCAATATTCAAATTAACGGCAAAGAAGCTAGTACAAATGTAGTTTATGAAACCGAGACCACAGTAGATGTGTCTCTTTTCGATTGGGTGAAATAGGGTTGCATAAATAATTATAACATTACTCATTTTAAAGGCTGCCCTCACCGGCAGNCTTTTTTTAATAAAACATTATGACTTTTCGCACAATATTTCTGGCAGGATTTTTGAAATTTTATTGTAGCTTTGTAGAAACCTCGAAAAAAAAGAATGAAACAATACTACTTTTATAGTTTCATATTGGCTATTTTCCTTACATTCTCCGCACCAAACGCGGTTTATGCGCAGGATACTACCAGCACGGGGAATAGAATAGAAATTCCTATAGACGGCTTATCTATATATCCCAACCCGGTAACAAGCGGCAAAGTTTATATTAGCACTACACGAAATAAGGAGAAAGAGATACAAATTTATAATGTATTGGGAAAACCAGTACAACGCACTAAAATAAGAGGTAAAGAACTCGATGTTTCTACCCTTAGTGCAGGAATTTATATCTTGAAGATTAAAGAACAGGAAGCCAGCGCCACCCGAAAGTTGGTAGTGAGATAAACCTTTTCACGCCTAAGCTCCACTTTTTTTTAAAAACAATTTGCCCGAATGTTATCAGAAAGAATTTTTAAAATTTCTAATGAAAAGGAATTTAAAGAAATCTGTCTGGAAGTTTTTTCCTTTCAGTATGCTGAAAATGATGTCTATCGGGAATTCTGTGACCTCTTGCAACGCAAGCCCGGAAATATTTCAGAAATTGAAGAAATCCCCTTTCTACCTATAGAATTTTTTAAAAAAAGATTGGTTGTTTGTGGAGAACAGCCACCGGAAATTACTTTTACCAGTAGCGGCACCAGTGGTAGCCAAACCAGTCAGCACCCCGTCACCAATCTAAAGGTTTACGAGGATAGTTTTCTCAATGCTTTTGAAGCCTTCTACGGCAAGCCGGAAGAAATGGTGATCTTAGCCTTACTTCCCTCCTATTTGGAACGCAAGGGCTCTTCCTTAATCTATATGGCCGATAGTCTAATTAAAAAAAGTGAGCATCCCGAGAGTGGTTTTTATCTTAACAATCTAAAAGAACTGCAACAAAAACTAAAAGCGCTGGATAAAAGCGGAAAAAAGATTTTACTCCTGGGGGTTTCTTTTGCCTTACTCGATTTGGTGGAAAACTATGATTTTGAGCTAAAAAACACCACGATTATGGAAACCGGCGGAATGAAAGGCCGCCGAAAGGAAATGATTAGGGAAGAATTACACCAAATTCTCACAAGCGGATTTGGGGTAGCGAATATTCACAGCGAATATGGTATGACCGAGTTGCTTTCCCAGGGGTATTCCAAAGGCCGGGGAATTTTTGAATGCCCGCCATGGATGCGCTTGCTAATTCGTGATCCGGAAGATGCTCTAAGCCTATTACCAACTGGGAAAACCGGCGGACTTAATGTTATTGACCTTGCAAATATTAACTCTTGTTCATTTATTGCCACGCAAGATTTAGGTAAAAAAATAGCAGTTAAGCAGTTTGAAGTTTTGGGAAGATTTGATAATAGTGATATTCGCGGCTGCAATCTCCTGGTGCTATAGACACCCCGCAGTAAACGCTTACTAACAAAAGCCTAAAAATCAATGATTTATAGTTAAAAATAGCTAAAATTTGTAATCTTTTAGACTTATATCGACCTACTATATGCAAGGATAAATTAGCATACTTATAATAGATTCTTGCAAGCTAAGTGAATTTTTTTCATATTAGATTGGTTAGTTAGTTGCAAGCCCCGTAAACTTTTTGTTCACGGGGCTTTGTATGTAAAAAATCTGCTTCCACCTGAATATGAACTATTCCAATTTTACACCACCTTAAGAATATAAGTGTTCTTTTTTCCTTTATTCAGGATTACATATTTTCCGTTTATCAAATCCTTTTCGGTAATACTGTAATCTTCATTTACTTTTTCTTTGTTTACAGCAATCGAATTTTCTTTAAGTGCCCTTCTGGCTTCCCCATTAGATTTTAGAAAATTGGTTTTAGCCGATAAAGCTGCAATCATATCCAGTCCATTTTCAAGATCGCTCATCGCCACCCCGGCTTGCGGCACCCCTTCAAAAACATCTAAAAAGGTCGCTTCATCCAAAGATTTTAAATCTGAAGCCGTACTTTTTCCAAAGAGCACTTCCGAAGCTTTTAAAGCATTTTCATATTCCTGGCGGGAATGAACCATCACTGTAATTTCTTCTGCCAACGTCTTTTGAAGCACGCGTAAATGTGGAGCTTCTTGATGTTCTTTTACTAAGGCTTCAATCTTTTCCTTATTTATAAAAGTAAAGATTTTTATATATTTTTCAGCATCAACATCGCTGGTATTTAACCAATATTGGTAGAACTTGTAGGGAGAGGTACGTTTTGGATCTAACCAAACATTCCCGCCTTCGGTTTTTCCAAATTTAGTGCCATCGGCTTTTGTGATTAGCGGGCAGGTTAACGCATAGCCCTTTCCGTTTGCAATTCGGCGAATCATTTCGGTACCGGTGGTAATATTGCCCCACTGGTCGCTTCCACCCATTTGGAGCGTACAATCCTGCGCCTTATACAAATGAAGAAAATCGTAACCCTGCACCAACTGGTAAGTGAATTCGGTAAAAGATAGACCTTCCGCAGCATCTGGAGAAAAGCGTTTTTTTACGGAATCTTTAGACATCATATAATTCACGGTGATATGCTTGCCAACATCCCTAATAAATTCCAGGAAACTGAAATTCTTCATCCAGTCATAATTATTAACCATAACGGCAGCATTCTCTTCTTCTTTTCCAAAATCGAGAAAATTAGAAAGTTGATTTTTAATAGCCTGTTGGTTATGTTTTAAAGTTTTCTCGTCCAGCAAATTACGTTCGGCAGATTTCCCAGAAGGGTCGCCAATCATCCCTGTGGCGCCACCTATTAAAGCGTAAGGTTTGTGGCCGCACAGCTGAAAATGCCTAAGCATCATCACGCTAACCAGATGCCCAATATGCAGGGAATCGGCCGTGGGATCTATGCCTACATAGGCCGCACGCATTTTTTCCTTTAAATGCTCTTCGGTTCCCGGCATTACATCGTGTAACATTCCTCGCCAGGTTAGTTCTTCTACAAAGTTAGTATTCATAATTCAAAGGCTTTTGCTCAAAAATAGGCGTAAAGATACCATAAAACCTTATTTTTCCTAAGTCGTTTTGGTATATTTACCAAATGATTTTAGTCACAGGAGGCACCGGACTTGTGGGTTCGCATTTGTTGCTGAATTTACTACAGGCTGGGAAAAACGTACGCGCACTTCACAGAAAAACCAGCGATCTTTACGCGGTGCAACACGTATTTTCTTACTACACCGAAAAAGAAGAAGCTAAAGAGCTATTCGAGAAAATTGAATGGTTTGAAGCAGACCTTCTGAAAATTCCTTTGCTTACTGAGGCCTTTAAAGGCATACAATCTGTATATCACTGCGCTGCCCTGGTTTCTTTTAATCCGGCTGATGTTAAACAATTAAGAAAAGTAAATATTGAAGGCACCGCCAATGTGGCCAACCTTTGTATCGCCAATAAAATAGACAAATTGTGTTATGTAAGCAGCGTAGCCGCCCTGGGGAGCACCCTGAACGATGAATTTATTACCGAAAAAACAAATTGGAATCCAGAAGAAGATCACAGTGATTATGCCATCTCAAAATATGGTGCTGAAATTGAAGTATGGCGGGCTTCGCAAGAAGGTGTACCCACTGTAATCCTTAACCCGGGGATTATTATTGGTCCCGGATTTTGGAAAGAAGGCTCTGGTCAGATTTTTACGAAAATTGATAAAGGCTTGAATTATCACTTTCCGAAAACTGCAGGTTTTGTAGGCGTACAAGATGTAGCAAGAGCCATGCAACAACTTATGGAATCGCCAATTTTTAATGAATCTTATATTCTTGTTTCAGAAAACATAAGCTTTAAAAAAGTTCTGGAGCTCACTGCCGTAGCAATGGATAAACCAGCTCCCAAAAAATCCCTCAAAAAATGGATGATCTGGCTAGGATGGTTCTTTCAAAAGATTGGTGGGTTTTTCGGGTTTAAACGGCAACTGGCCAGGCATACGGTAAATTCACTCTTTATACATTCTAAATACGCCAATGAGAAAATAGAAAGAGATCTTAATTTTAGATTTTCCCCGGTTTCAGAAGTGATTAATAATACAGCCAATTACTATAAAAAAGATTAAGCCTAAGATTTATACCATTTCGACCTTAAATTAAGGCATATAATTGCATAAATTTTTTAAAATTGCTTCGTTAAAAACACTCGTCTTAGCTACGGCTCTGGCAAGCTATCATTTAGCTTCTGCTGTTTTTCAGCCGACAAAGAATCTGAAGATATTTCTTTTAACTCTCCACCTAGACTTAGCGAATCTACTGCTCTTAAGGAATCTTGTTTAATTTCGGCTATAGAATCTTTCACGGTTCGTTCCCTGTCTTGCACCGAATCTAATTTCACCTTCATCTTTTCGAACCGGTTTTTCACCGAATCGTAAATACGCTGATAAACGCTTACGTTATCGGCATAATAATCACTACTTCTTTTTATTTGAAGGCTATCTACCTTATATTTTTTCAGAATATGTTTTTGCGGTTCTATTCCCGTTTTTTCAAAAATGCTTTTATTATAATTGCGCGCAGATTGCATTAAAGAAATTTCGGCAATTATATCTACCATTTTATCTTCCGGAATTAAATTATCTGGTTTTTCCACTTTTTGAACATCCTGACAGGCCGAAGCAAAACCGACTATCAAAAGCATAAAAAAAACCTTTTTCCACATAATATTCAATTATCTGTCAAACTGCAAAGCTTGGGCCACATTACTAAATGGCTGGTGTTTAAAATTCTTATATACCAGGTTTCCGTTTACGAATGTATGGGTTATTCGAGATTTAAAAGTAGTGCCTTCAAAAGGGGACCATCCGCATTTATATTGAATATTATCTGCCTGCACAGACCAGGGCGCGTTTAGATCTACTAGTACCATATCTGCCTTATAACCTTCCCGTATAAATCCGCGGTCTTTAATTTGAAACAAAATCGCCGGATTATGGCACATCTTTTCCACAATTTTCTCTAAAGAAATCTTATCCTGATGATAAAACTGAAGCATGGCCGGCAGGGCATGCTGCACCAAAGGCCCGCCGCTTGGCGTTTTTGTATATATATTTTTCTTTTCTTCCCGGGTATGTGGAGCATGATCTGTGGCTACCACATCTAACAAATCTTTATTCAAAGCTTTCATTAAAGCTTCCTGGTCTTTTCTGGTTTTTACGGCTGGGTTCCACTTAATTAGTGTGCCTTTTTTCTTGTAATCCTCGTCGTTAAACCAGAGGTGATGGATACAAACCTCGGCAGTTATTTTTTTGTCTTTAAGTGGTTTTTTATTGCTGAATAAGCTCAATTCTTTTTCGGTAGAAACATGAAATACATGCAATCTCGCGCCCGTCTTTTTAGCGAGGGCTACCGCTTTGGAAGATGATTTGTAACAGGCTTCTTCACTTCGTATTTTAGGATGCATTTCAATTGGAATATCCTCGCCATATTTGGCAATAGCTTCTTCCAAATTCTTTTGTACCGTAGCTTCGTCTTCACAATGAACCGCGATAAGCAAAGGCGATTTAGAAAAAATTTGTTCTAAAATCTTTTCATCGTCCACTAACATATTTCCGGTAGAGGAGCCCAAAAACAACTTTAAGGCGGCGGTAGTTTTTGGATCTACCTTTAAAATTTCCTCCAGATTATCGTTAGTACCACCAAACATAAACGAATAATTGGCATATGATTTTTCCTGTGCCAATTCAAATTTTTCTTCCAGCTTTTCTATAGTGGTAGTTTGCGGCAGGGTATTGGGCATTTCTATAAACGAAGTAATTCCCCCGGCCACAGCAGCTCTAGAACCCATTTCTATGGTTTCCTTATGGGTTAAGCCAGGCTCCCTAAAGTGCACCTGGTCGTCTATAACCCCCGGCAGTAAATGAGTGCCTTCGGCATCAAATATTTGCACATCTGGGGTTTTCGCACTTATATTTTCTGCAATTTCAACGATTATCCCATCTTCAATAAAGACATCGCCTTCCTTTATACTGCCCTCATTTACAATCTTTGCGTTCTTGATTAAAATTTTCTTCATTTCAACTTAATCTGCTTAAAAAGACTTTTAATCTTCATTATTATTACCCCAAAAATAGCTTCAGAAATTATGGAGCTACTCATTTTTGAAGTTCCTCTGGTCCTATCGGTAAAAATTACCGGAACTTCTTTTATTTTATAATTCAGTAAATACGCTTTAAATTTCATCTCAATTTGAAAAGCATAACCTACAAAGTGAATACTATCTAAATCTATAGTTTCCAGCACCTCTCTTTTGTAACAAACAAAACCGGCAGTGGTATCATGGATATTCATCCCGGTAATAAATTTCACATATCTAGACGCCAGCCAGGACAACAAAACCCGGCTCATTGGCCAGTTTATCACGTTAACTCCGGTAATATACCTAGAGCCTATAGCCACATCGGCATCACCTCTTTTACAGGTATTATACAGTCTTATTAAGTCGTTAGGATTATGAGAAAAATCGGCATCCATCTCAAAAACATACTCATACTCCTTTTGTAAAGCCCATTTAAACCCGTGAATATACGCGGTTCCCAAGCCTAATTTCCCCATTCTTTCCTCAAGAAAAAGGCTATCGCGAAACTCTGCCTGTAAGGTTCTAACACGTGCCGCGGTGCCATCGGGAGAATTATCATCTACCACCAAAATATGAAATTTTTTATATTGGGCAAACACATTTCTAACAAGGCGTTCTATATTCTCAATTTCATTATAGGTGGGTATAATAATTATCCCCTTTACCATCTTCAACTTTTTTTGCACAAATGTATGCAATGAACTCATTTAAACTATTTCTTTTACCTACAAATTTCGCATTTCGCACCCTAATTTTGTCATTTTTTATTGCCGTAGCTCTGCTATGCCAAAAAAAAACAACTTCAATTAGACCGCAAAAGCCTTCATTTTCGGTTCCAAACAAAAAGTTTTAATGAGTTCAATTTAAATCTTCGTTTCGAAGCTTCCTATTCAAGATTTAGAGCTTGTTTGAAAAAAATGCAAACTGATAATCAAGAGTTTTGAGTTCTGGCTGTAAACGAAATTAGTTGCATATCGGGATATGCAGCTCATTTCGTGTGATGCCACGGTTTCTAAAACATTGCTTTACCAGAAAGCAGGTTTTTCAAACAAGCTTTTAACTTCAAGAATCATACATTTGCAAAAATATTTTTTCCTGGAAGCTGTAGAAAGACATATTATTTCATTAGACTGGATAACCTTAACCTTATTAGGGGCTTTCCTATTATTGGCAATAGTTAGAACCGCATACCCACATAGATTTGACGATTTTAGCTCCCTGCTTACCTCTAACAAATTTATGATGTTTAGAGGAAAGAAAAACAAGGCTTTTCACCCTTTTAACATTTTACTGTTTTGTATTCATATCATTTCTATTTCCCTACTTCTTTTCCTATTTTTTAATCTATTTTGGGAGGAATCCAGCTTAAATCCCAGAGTGGTTTTTATAAGAATTGTCACCGCCTATGGCAGCTTTGTTTTGCTGAAATTTGGTCTCGAGAAAATAGTGGGAAATGTGTTTAACATGGATGAAAAAATTGATGCTTACCTCTACCAAAAATTAAGTTACCGCAATTTTACGGGACTTATTCTTCTAATTCCCAGCTTAATATTCATTTACACCTTTAGCCCTACCCCGTATGCCCTATATATTCTATTGGGTTTAGTAATACTTACCAATATCTTTAGCTTACTATTAATTTATAGGAAAAATCAAAGTCTGGTTTCGGGTAATTGGTTTTATTTTATTTTGTACCTTTGCGCTCTCGAAATTGCACCTTATATTATTTTGTATAAGCTAATTACAATCTAAAGACCAAGGATCAAATAAAAGTATTGATATATGAAAGTGAAAACAATTTTAGTTTCTCAGCCCGAACCTAAAGTAGAAAACTCTCCTTATTTTGAGCTTGAGGAAAAACAAAAAGTAAAAATTGATTTCATCCCCTTTATCCACGTAGAAGGTGTTTCTTCTAAAGAAGTACGCCAACAAAAAGTAGATTTAACCAATTACACTGCTATTATCCTTACCAGCCGTAATGCTGTTGATCACTTTTTTAGAATTGCAGAAGAACTGAGGCATAAAGTGCCGGACAGTCTTAAATACTTTTGTTTAAGTGAAGCTGTAGCTTATTATCTACAAAAATATGTGGTGTACCGCAAGCGGAAGATTTATGTTGGTAAAAGAACTTTTGCCGATCTCTCACCGATTATCAAGAAATATAAGAGTGAGAAATTCTTATTGCCGTCTTCTGATATGTTGAAACCCGATATCCCGAAGAGATTAAACAAATTGGGCGTGGAGTGGAAAGAGGCTACCTTTTACAAAACTGTAGTAAGCGATCTTTCAGGTTTAAGGGATGTAACTTATGATATTTTAGTTTTCTTTAGCCCCAGCGGAATTAAATCGCTGTTTGAAAACTTCCCCGATTTTGAGCAAAAGAATACAAGAATAGCTGTTTTTGGCAACACTACCATTAAAGCGGCAAAAGAACACGGTCTAACCGTGAATATAAAAGCTCCAACACCAGACACCCCGTCTATGACGTTGGCGCTTCAAAAATATATTTCTGAAGCAAACAAGAAGTAAGATTACCTTCTATTTGTATTTTAAAAAAAAATCCGGTGTCTTCAAAACACCGGATTTTATTCAAGTAATAAAGAACCTCGGGGCAAGCCCACGAGGTATGAATTGGAGAATACTTTTAAAAAATTGCGAGGCAAGCCTCGGGGAATTAAACTCTCTGGAGGGATTAAAAAGTGCTATGACGAAGTTGGACCACCGGCCATAATTTCATCATTAGTATAACTTTCAAATTTTTCAAAATTGGTTTTAAAAGAATTCGCCAGTTCTGCCGCTTTTTTATCGTAAGCTTCTTTATTCTCCCAGGTCATTCTCGGATTTAAAACTTCAGCAGGCACCTCGGGACAATTTAAAGGCATTTGTAAGCCAAACATATTATGAGTACTGAATTCAGCATCTTTTAATTCCCCATTTAGAGCTGCGCTAATCATAGCCCGGGTATATTTTAGTTTCATTCGACTTCCCGTGCCGTAGGGCCCGCCGGTCCATCCGGTGTTGATAAGCCAAACATTTACGCAGGCTTCCTTCATTTTGGCGCTCAGCATTTCGGCGTATTTAGCGGGATGTAGCGGCATAAAAGGAGCTCCAAAACAAGCAGAAAAACTTGGTACTGGCTCGTCAATTCCGGCTTCGGTTCCCGCTACTTTAGCGGTATAGCCACTTATAAAATGATAGGCCGCCTGGCCGGGAGTAAGTTTACTTATTGGAGGTAATACCCCAAAGGCATCGGCCGTAAGGAAAAATATATTTTTAGGTTTTTTTCCTACTGAAGGCACCTGGATATTATCTATATGCTGAATTGGATAACTTACCCTTGTGTTTTGTGTAATACTGGTATCTGAAAAATCAACATTATTTTCGTTATCTAAAATAACATTCTCTAAAATAGCGCCCGGTTTTATAGCCCGGTAGATATCGGGTTCATTTTCTTCGGTAAGATTAATCACTTTGGCGTAACACCCACCTTCAAAATTAAAAATAGTATTTTCTGAAGTCCAGCCATGTTCATCGTCTCCAATTAATTTACGCTTGGGGTCGGCAGAAAGGGTAGTTTTACCCGTTCCTGACAGTCCGAAGAAAATCGCGGTATCTCCATCTTCCCCAACATTGGCAGAACAATGCATAGGAAGCGTATTTTTATAAACAGGTAGAATAAAATTTAAAGCCGAAAAAATTCCTTTTTTAATTTCCCCCGTGTAACCGGTACCGCCAATTAAGGCAATTTTCTTGCTGAAATTGAGGATTGCAAAATTCTCCTGTCTTGTTCCATCTTCTTCAGGATTGGCTTTAAAGCCGGGAGCATTCAAAATAAGCCATTCTTCTTTAAAATTATTGAGTTCCTCCTGTTTTGGTCTCAAAAACATGTTATAAGAAAACATATTAGACCAGGGATACTCGTTTATTACCCTAATATTTAAACGGTACTTTTCATCTGCACAGGCATAAGCATCGCGAGCATAAATTTCCTTATTAGAAAGATAAGCACGCATTTTTTCGTGCAGTTTATCAAATTGATCCGACTCGAAAGGAAGATTAATAGGACCCCACCAAACTTTCTCGCGGGTTACCTCATCTTTCACTATAAACCGATCTTTTGGTGATCTCCCGGTAAATTCCCCGGTATTAATCGCTAAAGCTCCGGTATTCGTTTTCACTCCCATCCCATGCTCAATTGTATCGTAGTGAAGCTCCTCTGGAGTTAACTGATAGTGAACTGTTGCGTTGTTAATCCCGTAATCCTCTAACGAAATCGTTTTCGTGACTTGGGTTTGTACAGACATAAAATTAGTATGTGGTTTGTTTATGAATACAAAATTATAAATCTTATGTAGATATAACGCTAAAGTTTCCTAAATTATTTAGTTTGTTTTTTCAGGAAATTTATGAGTAAAAGTATCCAGGCTGCTATTAATAACGTCCCCCCAAGTGGGGTGATTAGGGCAATTCCCTTAAAATCTATGGAAGTTAAATTATTAGTAGCCAGCAAGTAAATAGACCCGGAAAAGAAAATTACTCCCAACAAAAGTAAATAGTAGGTCAATTTTTTAAAGCGAACAAGAGCAATTTGAGAACTCCCTAAGATTAAAAACAACAAGGCGTGATAGGTTTGATATTTTACGCCGGTTTCAAAAGATTCCCGAGCAGCTTCATCTAGTAATGGTTTTAAGCCATGTGTACCAAAAGCTCCAATTATCACTGCTAAAAGTCCGAAAATCGCTCCAGTTATTAAAAATTTCTTATTCATTACCTTTATTTTTTATCAGTTAAAGATTTTATACATTCGTCACATACTACACAAAACTAATTTATTTTATCAAAGGTCCGCTAGGACATTAAAAGTATAATAGATGAAAGAAATTTTAATAATAGGAGCAGGAAAATCTACTGCCATTTTAATTGACCACTTATTAACAAAAGCTGAAACCGAAAAGCTCTTCCTGAAAATTGGAGACATCAACTTGGAAAATGCAAAAAAAGCCTGTAATAACCAGCAGCATTGCAAGGCCGTTCATTTAGATGTTTTTAATGCTGAAAGTCGGGAAGAGGCAGTAAAAAATGCCGATATCGTGATTTCTATGTTACCAGCCAGATTTCATATAGAAGTCGCCAAAGCTTGTGTGAAATTCAAAAAAAATATGGTTACCGCTTCTTACATTAGCAAAGAGATGAAAGCTCTAGATGAAGAAGTAAAGAAAAACGGCCTTATTTTTATGAACGAGATTGGCGTAGATCCAGGCATAGACCATATGAGTGCCATGCATGTTATAGACCGCATTAGGGATAAAGGCGGGAAAATACTGCTTTTCGAATCTTTTACCGGAGGCCTGGTAGCGCCCGAAAGTGACAATAACCTTTGGAATTACAAGTTCACCTGGAATCCCAGAAATGTGGTGGTTGCCGGACAGGGCGGAGTAGCGGAGTTTATTCAAGAGGGGAAATATAAGTATATTCCCTACCACAGGCTATTCCGAAGAACTGAACTTTTTGAGATTGAAGACTACGGAAAATTTGAAGGCTATGCCAACCGGAATTCCCTCGATTATATGAGCATTTATGGATTGGAAGATGTCCTTACCCTTTATCGTGGTACGATTAGAAGGGTAGGTTTTAGCCGCGCCTGGAATATGTTTGTACAACTGGGAATGACCGATGATAGCTTTGTGATGAAAGATTCTGAAAATATGAGTTACCGCGACTTTGTAAATTCCTTTCTTCCCTACTCCCCTACAGATTCAGTAGAACTGAAACTTCGGCATAATTTAAAAATTGATCAGGATGATTTGATGTGGCAAAAATTATTGGACTTGGATATTTTCAACCAAAAGAAAATAATTGGAATTAAAGACGCTACACCAGCCCAGGCACTTCAAAAAATACTCATGGAAAAGTGGAACCTGGGACCAGCAGATAAAGATATGATTGTTATGTACCATAAATTTGGATACGAGCTTCATGGAGAAAAGAAACAAATTGACGCCACTATGGTGCATATAGGCAAAGACCAAAAAGAAACCGCTATGGCTAAAACCGTGGGGCTACCGGTGGCCATCGCCACTTTAAAAATTCTTAAAGGGGAAATTACTACTCCCGGTGTACAGTTACCTATTAAAAAAGAAGTTTACCAACCTATACTGGACGAGTTGGAAAAACATGAGATAATTTTTAAAGAAATAGAAACCGAATATTTAGGCTATAATCCTATGGGGAGGTAGGGGATTAAAAGATCTATAATTATTAGTGAGACAAACATCAAATTTCTTATTGATGATGAGGAATGACTTAATTTGATGCGATTGAGGTAAAGCAGATAAAATAATTTTTGCCACGAAGCCACGAATATTTAAAAATATTCGTGGCTTCTCTTTTTTAGTTCAATATTGCTTATTAGGTAATTTACCGGACAAGGCTTTTAAAATTTAAAGAACACAAATCTAAAAACAAAATTTACAGATAATTTGAGACAAGCGCAAAAGCATTTTAAAATCCCTGAATGATTCAAAATTTGCTATTTTAGCCCTCTAACTAATCAAACCTCCCAATGAAAGTTGTTAACGAAACCGTTGTTATAGATGGTATAGACAAAACCATTTTGAATTTTTTAATGGAGAATGCCAAAAAATCTATCCTGGAAATTGCCAAAAATATTGGAATAACCGGGGCAGCAGTTCACCAACGCTTAAGAAAACTAGAAAAAGCCGGGTTAATTGAAGGCTCTAAACTTATGATAAATCCCCGGGTAATTGGTTATAAAACCATGGCGTTTGTAGGGGTATATCTCGATAAAGCCATCAGCAATCCTCAGGCTGTAAAGCAACTTAGTGAAATTCCCGAGGTTATAGAATGTCATTATACCACAGGAAATTGGTCTATTTTCTTAAAAATTCTATGTCGTGATAACGAACATTTAATGACCGTACTTAACAAAAACATTCAGGCTATAGAAGGAGTTTCCAGAACTGAAACCTTTATTTCTTTGAATCAACAAATTAAGAGACAAATCAAGATTTAATTCTTTGGATTTATTCTAAATAAGAATTAGTTTTGTCTCAGCATGAAAGTATTACACCAATCCCAATTCTATAGTTCTTATCAATGTGATAAGAAACGATGTTTTTTTATTGAGTTTCCCCATAAAACTATTCAGCTTAGTTTTTGCCAGTTATTGGCTTTTAGGCAACAGATTAAAGAAATTAATCTGGAGAATCATTTTAATGGAGAAAATAAACACGGAATAGAAATGCTTATGCTTTGTAACCGCCAGCACTTTTTTCTGCTAAATACCATGGAAAGCGTAGATCTTAAAGAATTCATGAAAGGGACCTTTGCCATGTTGGAACTCAATTCCTTACTTCTCGAAACCGTATAATTTTAGTAATTAGTTTTTGAATATCCGCTTTTACGAATATTCAATTACTCAATTTTTGCGATCTCATTTTAGAACACTTCTAAATTCAGGGCTACTTTAGGTTGTTACCTACTTATTGGTTAGCTTTATAAAAAAAGACCAATGAAAGATTTAGTAAGACAAAAATTGAGTATCCATGTAGATATCATGGATCTTTTAAATAAACAAATTGAAAAGGAAGCACATTCATCATCTGCCTATTTGGCGATGGCTTCCTGGTGTGATCACAATGCCCTTTCTTTTAGTGCCGAATTTTTTTACGATCAGGCTACGGAAGAAAGAGAGCATATGATGAAAATTTTTCGATACATTAATGACAATGGAGGTACTGCTTTCTCTCCTGAAGTGAGCGGAGTGAACCACGAGTTTAAATCGCTGCAAGAAATTTTTGAAACCGCTTTAGACCAGGAAATAACTATTACCAAAACCATAAACAATATTGTAGGAAAATGCCGAAAACTTAATGATTATACCACCGAGTATTTTCTACACTGGTTTATTGAGGAACAAATGCAAGAAGAGCAAATGATGCGTCGGGCTCTAGAATTATTCGATCTTATGGGCACCGAAGGACTCGGACTCAAATTATTAGACGAGCGAATTCCTCAAATTAGAAAGAAATCTGGGGAGTAAAGTGTTTTCAGAAGAAAAATATTAATAAAATGGTCCAGACCTTTCTGGGCCATTTTTATTTTATAATGATTCACCGATAAAACTTTTAAGGTCTATCAGTTAGTTGTGTCAGTCTTTTCTCTTTTTTCTCGGTTCTTTTTTCTTTTTTGCAGGTTTAATCCCTTCCCATATAAATACTAAGGAAATAAAGTAGCGTAGCCAAAGATCCAACCGCGGCTACCACATAAGTTCTTGCCGCCCATTTAAGCGAATCTTCCGCAGCTTCGTGTTCTTTTCCAGAAACCATATTCTCATTTTCCAACCAGACCAGGGCTCTTTTACTCGCATCGTATTCTACAGGCAGAGTTACAAAACTAAACAAGGTCCCCAGTCCGAACATAATAATTCCAATTAGCAAAACTGTACTTCCCAGAGCTGTAGTGGCCATTAAAATTAAACCACCAAAGATCACCCATTGAGAAAAGCGGGAAGCTACACTCACTACAGGCACCAATTTACTACGCATAGATAACCAGCTATAAGCATTGGCGTGTTGTATTGCGTGACCGGTTTCGTGCGTCGCTACCGCAGCAGCGGCCGCGTTTCGTTGGTTGTAAACCCCTTCACTTAAATTAATGGTCTTTTTCGACGGGTTGTAATGATCGGTTAACATTCCCGGTGTAGAAATTACCTTCACATCGTTAATGCCATTATCCCGAAGCATTTTTTCGGCCAAATCTTTTCCGCTCATTCCATTTTGCAAATGAACCTTGGAATACTTCTTAAACTTACTTTTAAGTTTGTTGCTCACATACATACTCACTAAAAAAATGAGCCCGGCAATTATAT
>JGI1221J11331_1000162_pt1 | contig 20552 bp, 22 predicted proteins | sample LakVidmifraction_4_FD_11331 | JGI IMG/M metagenome (IMG submission 11331) | reverse complement strand
GTTATTTTTAGGTTGTTTACGTTTAAAACAGAATCTTTTCGACGGTGAAAGTCGCTGTCGAAATTTAGGACTCCCAAATTAAAAGAAGCTGCTAAAATATAAGTTTCTGAAAGTTGTTTTATGGTATCTGCAGTAAATATTTCAGACTGATAATTATCGAAGTAAAGTTCTGTTTTCCAATCACTAGGAATAGCTAATGTGAAGTTTTTATTAAAATCTGTAATTCGCTTGGTGTTTTGATAAGCAGTCGTACTGCAATTCATTTTTTTTGCAATTTCAGATTGTTTGGAACAGCCTGAAATCAACAAAAAAACAAATCCGTAAAAAGCAATATTTCTCATTTTAATTGATGGTTATTTTCGCAATGACTTCCTCACCTGAAGCCCATGCAGCATTTTTATTCACAAAACCAATAGAATGAAAACTTTCATCGCTCACCTTTTCCCAGGTTCTTCCTGAGCTTTTTGAGTAAAAAATGCCATTTTCAGAAACTGCAAATACTTCTTTACCTTGTGTATTGGGAACATATTGTACACAGCTCACGTATTTTGGTTCAGTATTTTCCGAAACGACTTCCCAGGTTTTTCCTCCGTTAAAAGTGATTGCTTTATTGGCATAATTTCCATTCATAGCAGTATAATCTCCGCCACAAATAATTCCTTGATTTTCACTGTAAAAATCAACTGAATAAATTCCCGTGCTGTTTTTCCCTTGTATAATTGGCGTATCGTACACTTTCCATGTTAAACCCATATCCGGAGTATGAAAAACACGCGCTTTTAATCCGCCCGTAACCACCCAGGCATTTTCGCCAACAATGGCAATATTGGTATTGCTTGCTGCAAAAGCAGCTTCCCCTGCTTCAATTTTCGGTAAATTATTACAATCCATTTTGCCCCAGGAATTTCCTCCGTCACGAGTAATTAAAACAGATAAACAATGGTCGGTTGGATCTCCGATGGCAATTCCGTTCAGTTCATCAAAAAATTTCATACAATCGTAAAATACTTTATCGTTCACTTCCTTATAAACCAATTCAATGTCGTCGTTTTTATAACGATACAAAAGTGCTGGATTGCCAATACTCAATGCGAAAACAGCCTCTTTGGTATAGGCGATTGATCTGAAATGAGGAACAATCATATCAGTCACAATTTTTTTGGTTCCAACCAATTTTCTATTTCCTGTCAAAACGCCAATAATCCCGTTTGAGCTTGCATAAACCACAGAAGAATCATTTACAATTTCTATGGCGCGAATGCTGGCGTTGTCTATTTTAAATTTTTCGATCGAAATTTTTACGGTTTCACGTGGTTGGTATTGTTTTTCGCAAGCCGTAAAAACGGAGAGAAGCACTAAAATAATGATACTGTATTTCATTTATATATTTATTAGTTTTTAACGGCCAAATGGAATTTGCTATAAAACATATCAATTTGTATGGCTCATTTCATTTGTTTTCATTGAAGATTTAAACAAATTTAGGTAAAATAAATAAGAGTATAAACAACAAAAAAGGCAAGTAAAAACTTGCCTTAATATGATTAATTAAACTTTAAATAAAATTATTGATTGAAAAACTCATCAGTAATGTACATTTCCTTATCAAATCTTTTTTCAAGTTTAGAAACTTCAAATTCTTTAATTTCCGAAAATTTAAGTGACTTAGCCTGTTTTGCAGAAACACCTCTAATATCATCAAGCGCCTTTTTTAAAACCACTTCATTTTCATCGCCAAAAGGTAAAATAGTATTCCAGTATCTGAATTCCTCAACTAAAATATCCGGCACAAAACCTTGTGTGTAATCACTTTGCTCTAATTTATTAAATATTTGAAATACAATAGGTTGCATCGCATATAAATGTGCTGAACTTGCTGAAGACTCGTTAGTATAATCTGATGAAGGCGAATCATATAACGTTATTGACCCAACATTTTTACCATAAGTGGTAGTTCCAATAACTTTTACCGGCATAAAAGGTTTCAATCCGTTGATAATCATTTCACTCGCAGAAGCAGTGCTGCCGGAAGTTAATACATATAATTGATTGATAGTTGTAAGTCTGTTAATTGTTTCATCGCCTATATCTTTATTATTTGTATCATAGACATTTAGAGTATTTTGAAAGGTATAAGAATCATTCTGATTTGTATGTTTTGCATTAAAGATTAACTTTGCGAAAGTTTCCTTTCCAGCGCTTGCATCAATCATACTTGCCAAATAAGTAGTAGTTTGAACATCACCACCACCATTGAGCCTTAAATCCAAAATCAATTCATCGATACCTTCGGCTTTAAAATAGGAAAAAGCTGCATTAAGTTCATCATTATAAGAAGATCTAAATCCGTTATAAACCAAATAACCAACCTTTTTTCCATTAATGTCATTAAACACTGTTTTAAAGTGAACAGGATCTTCCGTAATTTCTGTTGCAGTAATTGTTTTATCTTCAACGGGAGTTAAAATGCCTCCATTTTCAGAAACAAAGGATAAAGTAACGGTTTCATTGGATAATTTACTAACAGTAGCTGAATAATTACCTTCATTTAAAACAATACCGTCTAATGCGTTTATAATGTCACCTCTTTTTATACCAGCATTACTTGCTGGAGAATTTGGCGCTACATACCTTACATATAAAATATCGTCTCCAGCCGTATTAATTTTTACAGATTGTAAACGCATTCCGAATGATTTTGAAATTCCCTGGAAAGAATTATCTAGAGCAACAAAATCGTCTACAATCCAAGAAAATTTCGGTTTGTATTTTCCATTTACAATATTACTTCCTTCGGCATCCTTAAATATTAAACTATAAAACAAATCGTCAGGAGAAGAATACCCATTTAAAAAAGTATTATAAGCATCAAAATCATCATCCTTGGAATCAGCCAAATTTGGAACATCGGTTTGCCAATTGTACCAAGAATTCATACCCTTCCATACAAAATCATTGATTGGTTTGTCTGAACCATTTGTAAACGGAGTGGGGTAATTGTTTTTATAACAACTGCCGAAAGTAAGGCCCAACACTATATAGGCTACTAGTATATGCGGGGTTTTTTTCATTTGTATATTTTTATTTTTTTGAAGATTTAAACAAATTTTAATTATTGATGAAAAAATTCATTTTTAAGATAAACTGAAGGCATATTTATATTTAAAGATCTAAATTTTAAAATATTCTCTATTTTTTTCGAAGAAAAGGTAATTCTTTATCAAAAATTAAAATATTTTCAAATTTATTTTCCATAGGTAATTCCTTAAGTTTAATTAAGTCTTTACCAGATTTTTTTGAAATGCCTTTACCAGCAACTCCTGTTATTAGTTCTAATGTTGCAGCCAACAGCGGTTCATTAATATTACCTAATTCCGCAAATTGTGAAACATATTCAATTACTTCAGTATCTGGGTACATACCTCCTTTAACAGTTTCTCCATTTTTATTAGTATACTGTAAAACAATTGGTTGCATAGCCCAAGTATGATTTGTATTTAAATTGGCTCCAGATTTTTGAAAATTATCTGAGTCATAAATAGTTACTGATCCGGTATATTTTCCATAAGTTGTTGTACCAATTGTAGATACATCAATATAAGCATCCAAACCACTAATTAGAAGTTCACTTGCTGATGCTGTACTACCTGTTGTAATGACATATAATTTATTTAAATTCATTCCGTTAATTGGATTTCCATCTATATAAAATTTATCATCAAAATACTTTTCTATCCAATCTGGATGATTCTCTTCATACCATGTCTGCCATTGACTATTCCATTTTTCTTTGGAAAGCACTTGACCTTTAAATTGACCAGTAATTAAACTTGCTATATCAACAGCAACATATCCATACCCACCTGAATTATATCTTAAATCTAGTATTAATTCAGTTGCTCCATCTGCCTTTATCTGAGCGAAAGCGTTCGTTAATTCAGCTTCAAAACCAGCATCAAAACCATTATACATAATGTAGCCTATTTTAGTTCCGTTGACATCTAAAGTTTTTGCAATATAAACTGGATTTTCTACAAAATTTTCTACCTGAGTTAATTCTACAGATTTCCCATTAGAAATAGGATTTCCTCCATTTAAATCGGCAAAATTCATCGTATAAGTATCTTGTGCTAATAAACTTTGATAATTATTTGTTGTCAATTGCTGTCCATCAATAGCATCAAAAACATATCCTCTTTGCACATCTTTTCCATAAGCGTCAGAATTTGGTAATATATATCTTACATATCCTAAAACATCAGTATTACTACCAGATTCATAAGATATTCTATACTTAACACCATTACTTTTTAAAATTCCGTTAAAAGAATTTTCTAAGGCAACGTAATCATCAACTATCCATGAATATACATCTACATTGTTCCTATCATAGAGTAAACTCTCAAAAAAGACATTAGGATCAGTATATGAATTCAAATAATTAAAATAAGAATCATTAAGGTCATCTTTTGTATCAGCTAAATTAGGAACATTATCTTTCCATAAATAATAGGTGTTTAATCCTTCCCAAATAAAATCTTGTATTTCAACTTTTGAAAAATCAATAGTCGTTGGTGTTGGGTTACTTGATAAATCATCCTCATTTTTATTACATCCTATAAATGCAATAATTATTAAAAAACAGGCAGCTAGGATATGTGGGATTTTTTTCATTTAATGATTTTTATTTAATTTGACGCAAGATATTAATTTTTATTACAAAATTCATACCAACTGTTACAAAAATGTATCTTGCTCGTCATAATAGTAATAACATCAAAAGAAGTTTTAACAACCAAACTTAAAATGGATCAGTCAGAGTTTTTAAAAACGGTAATGCCTTTTAAAGATAAAGTGTTTAGGTTAGCGAAAAGATTGCTGGTTTCCACACAAGAAGCCGAAGACGCAACCCAGGAACTCTATTTTAAACTGTGGAAAAATAAATCCAAATTAGGTGAGTACAATAGTATTGAGGCATTTGCGATGACCATGACGAAAAATTATTGTTTTGACCGATTAAAATCGAAGCAGGCAAGTAATTTATCGCTGGTGCACAGTAACTATAAGGAGGGTGGAACGTCTTTACAAAAAAGGGTAGAACTTAATGACAGTGTAAGTTTGGTTCATAAGTTGATAGAGAACTTACCAGAACAACAAAAATTAATCATACAGCTTAGAGATATTGAAGAATATGAATTTGATGAAATTGCCGAAATGCTGAATATACAGCCAACTGCAATTAGAGTTTCCTTATCAAGAGCAAGAAAAACAATTAGAGAACAATTAATAAAACAGCACAATTATGGAATTAGTTAACATAGAAAAGTTGTTGGAAAAATATCTGGACGCTGAAACTACCATTGCCGAAGAAAATAAATTAAAAGCCTATTTTTCAGGTGATCATGTAGCGCCACATTTAGAAGAATACCGATCACTGTTCGGCTATTTTACCGCCAGTAAAAATGAACGATTTACAAAAACCATTCAATTAAAAAGTCAAAACTGGAATTGGAAATGGTTATCTGTAGCGGCTTCAGTAGTTTTATTGGTAAGTGTGTATACCGGGTATCAAAACAACCAACAAGAAAAGTCCGAAAAAATTTATAATGAAACGCAAATGGCTTTCAATATTCTTTCGGCAAATTTAAACAAAGGAACTGCAGCAATTTCGGAATTGCAAGAGTTTGAAACAACAACAAACAAAATTTTAAAACAACTTAAATAATAAAAAAAATGAAAAAAATAATTTTTATAATCGCACTTGCCATGTTGCCATTCGCAAATTATGCGCAAATTTCAATCTTCGATAAGTTTGAAGATATGGATGATGTTACCTCCGTTATTGTAAACAAAGAAGCCTTTAAAATGTTAAGTAAATTTAAAGGCAACAGCCCCGAATCAAAATCATATGTTGAAATGGTTCAAAGCTTAGAATCTTTAAAAGTTTTTACCACAGAAAGCACAACTATTGCCAGTCAAATGGAAGAAGTAGTTTCAAAATATTTGAAATCTTCAAAACTTGTTGAGTTGATGCGAGTAAAAGATAAAGATGCCAATGTTAAAATATACATACGCCCCGGAAAAGATGAAAATCACGTAAGTGAATTGTTAATGTTTGTGAATGACCTCTCAAACAAAGCCAACAAACAATCTGTAGTGTTGTCTTTAACCGGTGAAATTGACCTAAATAAAATTTCTGAAATTACGGATGCCCATATCCCTAACAGCAGCAAACAACTAAAAAATAAATAAGAGCCGCCATGAAAACGTTTTTAAAAATATCAATTGTCGCTTTTTTTATAGCACTTTTAACAACTGCATGTGATACAAATCCATCTTTACAGAAATATATTGTGGACAGTAAGGAAAATAATGAGTTTATTTCAATTGATTTGCCTTCAAGCATTTTACAGTTGAAAGATGGAGATGTTTCTGAAGATGTTAAAAACACACTAAAAACAATAAAAAAAGTTAACTTTTTAGCATTACAATTAAATGAAACAAATTTAAAATTATTTAATACTGAAAAAGAAAAAGTCAAAAAAATTCTAAAAAATCCGAAATACAAACAATTGGTTAGAATGAATTTGGGAGAAGGAAATGTAAGTATCAATTATTTGGGAGAAGAAGATGCAATTGATGAAGTTGTGATTTTTGGATCTGATAATGAAAAGGGATTTGCAGTAATTAGGGTTATTGGAGAAAAAATGAATCCTGCTGCTATTTTAACATTAACTCAAGAAATAAAAATGGATGGAGATTCTAATGAGTTAAAACAATTGGAAGGATTGTTTAGCAGTTTAAAATAATTATTCATTCTAATGTAAAAATTAAAAGCCACACCTTATTAAGGTATGGCTTTTTAACTATCTATTAACTTGTTAAAATAATTAAATCCCTATTTTTGTTCCTTAAAATTTATAAATTCAAATGAAAAATATTTTATTTACGCTCATTTTATTATTTTCAATAACTCTTAGCGCCCAAGACGGAATGTACCAGGCCGAAAGAGAAAAAATAAATGATTTAGTCCATACCAAGTTAAAAGTGGATTTCAACTTTGAAAAAAGTCAGTTAAACGGAGAAGCCTGGGTTACGTTAACGCCCCATTTTTATGAGGTTAACAAAGTTGTTTTAGATGCCAAATCATTTAATATTTATGAAGTAAAAGTAAATGATAAAAAAGCAGGTTATAATTATTCTGACAATGAATTAACCATAGCGCTGGACAAAAGTTATAAAAAAGGCGAAGAATACACGGTATACATAAAATACACGGCGAAACCTGAAGAAGTTACCCAAAAAGGCAGCGTAAATATTACCGATGCAAAAGGTTTGTATTTTATAGATCCAAAAGAAGAAGATCCTGATAAGCCAACACAAATTTGGACACAAGGTGAAACAGAATCCAGCAGTTGCTGGTTTCCCACTATTGATTCCCCAAACCAAAAAACAACCCAGGAAATTTATATGACAGTTCCAGATAAATTTGTGACACTTTCAAACGGAACTTTAAAAAGTCAGACAAAAAACCCGAACGGAACAAGAACCGATTACTGGAAAATGGATCAAAAACATGCACCATATCTCGTTTTTATGGGGGTTGGTGAATTTAGCGTTGTAAAAGATTCATGGAATGGAATAGAAGTTAATTATTATGTTGAACCTGAATTTGCTCCTGAAGCCAAAGCCATTTTCGGAAATACTCCTGAAATGATTACTTTTTATTCAACGTTAACCGGAATTCCTTACCCTTGGGATAAATACAGCCAAATTGTGGTTCGGGATTATGTAAGTGGCGCCATGGAAAACACCACAGCAGTTGTTCATGCCGAAAATGCGCAGCAAAAAAAAGGACAATTGATTGATAATAATGATTGGGAAGATACAATTGCTCACGAATTGTTTCACCATTGGTTCGGCGATTTAGTGACAACGGAAAGTTGGTCTAACATAACCGTTAACGAGTCATTTGCAACCTACAGTGTTTATTTGTGGTTTGCCCATAAATACGGAAAAGACAAGGCCGATGCAAATATGTACAGCGATGTTCAAACCTATATGCAAAGTAAGAGTGAAGATAAAGATTTGGTGCGTTTTTATTATTCGGATAGGGAAGATATGTTTGATACGGTAAGTTACCATAAAGGAAATGCCATTTTACACATGTTACGTGACATTTTGGGCGATGATGCCTTTTTCCAAGGAATGAATACCTTTTTAACGGAACATAAATACGGGACAGCAGAAGCTCAGGATCTGCGTTTGGCTTTTGAAGAAGTAAGCGGAAAAGATTTAAACTGGTTTTTTAATCAGTGGTATTATGGAAACGGACATATCAAAATGAACGTTACCTACGATTACAATACGATCAACAAAACGGTTACCGTTAACATCAATCAGAAAGGAAATATATTTAAATTTCCTTTATCTATTGATATTTATGAAGAAAGCGGAAAAACAAGCCATAATGTTTGGGTCGAAAAGGCACAAAATTCATTTACATTCTCATTTAACAAGTTGCCTAAATTAATTAATATTGATGCAAAACATGTGTTGTTGGCAGAAATTGCTGATAAAAAAACTTTGGAGGAATATATTTACCAATTTAACAATGCGCCGCATTATTTAGACAGAAGGTTGTCTTTGGAAGAGATTTCAAGAAAACAGTCAAATAAAGAAGCTTTTAATACCTTAATTAGGGCCCTTAAAGATCCTTATTATGAAATTAGGGTATTGGCATTGGAAAATATTGATTTATTTCAGAAATACAATAAAAAAGACGCCATAGACAAAATAGTGAATTTGGCGCAATCCGATCCAAAAACATTGGTGCAGGCAGCCGCCATAAGCGTACTCGGTAAATTAGTTGACCCTGTCTATAAGCCGTTATTTGAAAAAGGAATGAGTAGCGAAAGCTATGCAGTTACCGGGAGTTCATTGACATCTTTATACTTAATTGATAAACAAGCAGCTATTGCTAAGGTAAATTCATTAAGTGAAGACACCAAAGAATATTTGGCTGATGCCATTACCACTATATACATTAGTGAAAAGGACAAAACAAAGCTTCCTTTCATCGCCAAACACATTTTAAAAGGACTATTATTTACAGAAGATAATAGAACCCAACAAATTTATGGAGAAGCATTTAAATGGATCTCAGAAAGCGATAATATAGAAGCAATCACAAACTTAACAAACGATTTTGTAAAAGTAGGGCTGAGATACAAAAAGTACAATGCTGATAAAGTGAGCGTAAATATGCTAAATCAATTGGTATATGCACAGCAACAATCAAAAAACAGCAATAAAAACGAGCTAATTATCATATTAAAAACAGGGATATCAAAATTGATTGAATAAGAATTTAACGAAAAGTTAATCAAAAGCTTCTGTTTTTACAGAGGCTTTTTTTTATGGTAAATAATTTTTAAAAGTACCGTTTCTGTAAAAAACTACGATTCGCTCAATTTCCTGATTTAAATGATCGCTGACAATAGACTTTGATATTGATTTCGCTTCCTCTTTTTTTGTTTCAGGTTCTCTACTTGTCGAAAAGAGTGTAGGAGCAGACTCTTTAATTTCGACCTGCTTAGGAAAATGTCCAACACCATTTAAGAGCCAATATAATTCAACTTCAGGATATGCTTTTAAAATCTTCAATACAAATTCCAGACTTGGTTTATTTCTTCCCGAAAGGATATGGGAAATGCTGGACCGTTGCACTTCTATTTTTTCAGCCAATAAAGCAGCAGATATTTCATAATAATCCATGAGGATATTCAGCCGTTTCGCAAATTGCTCAATGTTTACCATTGTAAATTATATTTTAATTACAAATGTAATCATTTTAATATGAATGAGCAAATTAGAAGTTATATCCTCATCAATTACGCTAATATATATTTAAGTATAGGTTTACCTAAGTATACTTAAACAATACAATTATAGTATATTAGGTATTTAATATCAACTTTTTTTATAATGGTAGTTCAGCAAGAAGAGGTAACCTTTATATTTGTATAGAAATTGATTACAATTGTATAATTATCTGCTATATTTACTGTTTACAAATGTAAACAATCTTATATTTACATTTGTAACATGAAAATGACAGACGTAAAAATCTTAGAACTTTGGTATTTGGAAAATTTTGAAAAAAATTTGAAAGGAAGAAGAATTTTATTTGATGATATAGATCCATTGCTTCAACAGTTATCCTCAAAATTTAAAAAGGAAATTTTAGGCTATTCGGAAAACAACATTCCCATTTATAAAATTTCTATAGGAACAGGTAAAACAAAAATTTTAATCTGGTCACAAATGCATGGGAATGAAAGTACGGGAACCAAGGCTTTATTCGACTTGTTTAATTTTCTCGAAAAAAGCAATACGGAATTGTCAAAAATAACGGAATCCATCTTAATAAACTGCACTATTCAGTTTATCCCATTGTTAAATCCCGATGGAGCCATTAAATTTACCAGAGAAAATGCCAATCATATCGATTTAAATAGAGATGCTGTTGAGAGAAAAGCTCAGGAAAGCAGATTGCTCCGGAGCGTTTTAGATAATTTTAACCCTAAATTTTGTTTCAACTTACACGACCAACGTTCTATTTTTAATGTTGAAGGCACGCCAAATCCTGCTACGATTTCTTTTTTGGCGCCTTCTGAAGATATTGACAGGACAGTTACAAAAGGGAGAAAAGAAACAATGAGCGTTATTGTGGCCATGAATCGTTTATTACAACAAGTTATTCCTAATCAAATTGGACGTTATACCGATGAATTTTATCCGACAGCAACTGGTGATAATTTTCAAAAATTAGGACATAACACCATATTAATAGAAGCAGGGCATTTTAAAGACGATTATCAACGAGAAATTACAAGGAAATATAATTTTTACGCACTCCTGCAAGCACTTTATTTTATTGGAACAGAAAAAATTTACGATAATTATGAGCCATACCATGATATTCCCAATAATGACACTAAGTTTTTAGATATAATTTATAAAAATATTAAAATTTCTGAAAATAATGGTATTCAAATTGTTGATATTGGTATTCAGCTAAAATTCAAAGTGATAGCATCTAAACTTGTAATGTACAAACACGTCGAAAAAGTGGGGGATTTATCAGATTATTATTCGTATAACCATATAAATGCAGAAAATTTAGATATTAAGGAATTAGAATTGTCAAATTCGTAAATATATTATCGATTTATCAATTTTTTTTTAATAAATTTGTACTCTATTATTTTATCTTAAACAAAGTAGTTATATGAAAAAATTTATACTTGATGAAATTGATCATCAAATATTAGATATTCTTATCGAAAATGCAAGAACACCATTTACTGATATAGCCAAAAAATTAGTAGTATCTGCAGGAACAATCCACGTTAGGGTTAAGAAAATGGAAGATGAAGGAATTATTAAAGGTTCAACCTTAACGCTTGATTATGAAAAAATGGGTTATTCATTTATCTCACATGTAGGTATCTACTTAGACAAAACTTCAAAAACAAAGCAGGTTATTAGCGAATTAAAGAAAATTCCGAATATTACCATTGCTTATATTACTGCCGGAAAATATAATATTTTCTGCAAAATTAGGGCTAAAGATACCACACACGCAAAAGAAATAATTTTTGAAATTGACGATATTGACGGCGTTTCAAGAACTGAAACAATGATTTCCTTAGAAGAAAGCATTAATGACAAAACACGTTTAATGCATTCCATTTTTAAGGAAGTTTAATTGAAATCAAATAGCTAAAAATGCCTTATTATTTTTTATAATAAGGTATTTTTGTTTCATAGCATTAGTGCTACCTTTGATATAATTATTCATTTTTAATGGACACAATTAACAACACTTTTGGTAAAATGATTTTCAACCGCGAAAATTACTCAGATAAACAATTAATTGATTTGTATGAATCCCTTCTAAAACCTCGATTAATAGAAGAGAAAATGTTAATTCTATTGCGTCAGGGGAAAATCTCCAAATGGTTTTCGGGTATTGGACAAGAAGCCATTTCAGTAGGTATTACTAACGCCTTAAATTTTGATGAGTATATTTTACCGATGCACCGAAACTTAGGGGTTTTTACTTCAAGAAATATTCCGTTACACAGGCTGTTTTCTCAATGGCAGGGTAAAAAAAGCGGGTTTAGTAAAGGCCGTGAACGCTCATTTCATTTTGGAACCCAGGAATATAAAATTGTGGGGATGATTTCTCATTTAGGTCCGCAATTTGGAATCGCAAATGGGATTGCATTGGGTGATTTACTTAAAAATGAACTTAAAGTCACTGCGGTGTTTTCTGGAGAAGGCGGTACCAGTGAAGGTGATTTTCATGAAGCCCTGAATGTAGCTTCTGTATGGGATTTACCGGTGCTTTTTTGTATTGAAAATAACGGATATGGACTGTCAACGCCTGTAAGTCAACAATTTAAATGCGAAAACATTGCAGATAAAGGAATTGGATACGGAATGGAAAGCCATATTATAGACGGAAATAACATTTTGGAAATTCATTCAAAAGTGAGTGAAATTGCCAAAAGTCTGCGAATAAATCCGCGTCCGGTACTTTTTGAATTTAAAACTTTTAGAATGCGGGGCCATGAAGAGGCTAGTGGGATGAAATATATTCCGCAGGAATTGATCAGTGAATGGGGAGAAAAAGATCCCGTTAAAAATTATCATGCGTTTTTGAAAGCGGAAAATGTGCTGTCCGATGAAATGGATGCCTTAATTAATAAAGAAATTGTTGACGAAATAAATGAACATTTAAAAATAGCTTTTGCCGAAGAAGAGATTTCTTCAACCATTGAAAATGAATTGGCTGATGTGTACAAACATCAAAATTATAGTGAAATTAAAGCTTCAACCAATACTTCAAATATTAGATTTATTGATGCTGTATCCCAAGGGCTAAGACAAAGTCTGGAACGCTTCGATAAGTTGATTGTCATGGGACAGGATATTGCAGAATATGGCGGTGCTTTTAAAATTACCGAAGGGTTTTTAGAACAATTTGGAGCTTCCAGAATTCGGAATACACCCATTTGCGAATCTACCATTATTGAATCGGCTTACGGACTTTCTATCAACGGATATAAATCGGTGGTGGAATTACAATTTTCCGATTTTGTAACTTCCGGGTTTAATCCAGTCATCAATTTATTGGCAAAATCATATTATCGCTGGAATCAAATTTCGGATGTTGTATTGCGAATGCCTTGCGGCGGAGGAATAGGAGCAGGGCCATTTCACAGCCAGACCAATGAAGCCTGGTTTACAAAAACACCCGGACTAAAAGTGGTTTATCCTGCATTTCCTTATGATGCAAAAGGTTTGTTGGCTACTTCAATAGAAGATGAAAATCCGGTATTGTTTTTTGAACACAAAGCATTGTACAGATCAGTTTATCAGGATGTTCCTACAGATTATTATACAATCCCTTTAGGGAAAGCTTCTTTATTGCAAGAGGGTAACGACTTAAGTATTATTACTTATGGTGCCAGTGTGCATTGGGCCTTAAACGAAGTCAAGGAACACCAAATCTCAGCCGATATCATCGATTTGAGAACTTTGCAACCATTAGATACAGAAGCGGTTTACAAATCGGTTAGAAAAACCGGTAAGGCTTTAATATTGCATGAAGATACTTTGTTTGGAGGAATTGCTTCAGACCTTTCAGCATTAATCATGGAAAATTGCTTTAACTATTTAGATGCTCCGGTTAAACGTGTAGGAAGTTTAGAAACACCCATACCGTTTGCCAAAACCTTAGAAGATCAATTTTTGCCTAAGAACCGTTTATATGACGAAATTAGGAAATTATTGAATTATTAGTAAAAAAAATCAAACTTGATTTTTATCATATAAATAAATATCTTAACCTTATAATTTTGATATTATAAGGTTCTTGTTGTGTTGATAAATTTATAGAATAGCATTTTCTATAGTTTCACTGATATCATTAAAAAAAACTTCCAGAAACTTAAATAAATTAATAAACGGTTCCAGTGAAGAAATGCTTATTAAAGTAATTAAAAAAAACTTAAGATAATTTCCTAAAATGAAATAAAACCCTATAAATTGATAACAATCATTTCTTACATTGATGAGTATCATTACATCAATGAAAATATTAAAATAAATTTGCATTAATAATCAAATAATGTTTAACTATTAAATTTAATACTATGATGTCATTAATTAATTTTAATCCATTATTTGGATACAAGGTTACCCGATGTTATGGATTTACCAAACAGAATGTTTGGTGAGGATTTATTGCGAAGAAATGCTTCAATTCCAGCAGTGAATGTGCGAGAACACAAAAACAATTTTGAAATTGAAGTTGCGGCTCCAGGTTTTTCAAAGAAAGATTTTGAAGTATCAATTGAAGATGATATCTTAAATATTTCTGCTGAAAACAAAATGGAAACCGAAAAAGAAGATGAAAATTATTCTCGCCGAGAGTTTTATTACAATTCCTTTGAAAGATCATTTTCATTACCAAAAAATGTGGATCTTAAAAAGAGAATAAAAGCGAATTATGATAATGGTGTTTTAATGATTCATCTTGAAAAATTAGAAGCCGCCAAAAAATTAGAACATAAGAAAAAAATTAAAATCAGCTAATATTCTTCAATGAATCTGGAAGTTAATGCTTTTCGGATTATTTAACTTAAAATAAAAAAATGGAAAAAAATCAATTGACACAAAAAGAAAAAACAACAAATTTTGAAATCACCATAGAGCGTTTGCACTCCAAAGCCCAACGATGGATTTCAAAAATTGAGTTTATTAAAATTGAACAAAATTTTCTAAAGGAATTGCTTGCCGAACACATTATTGAATTATGCAAAACAGATAATTACGCGCAAGCTAAGCTGTTTATAAATAGTATTGAACATGAAGCCAATTTGGGCAATAAATTAATCGAATCTATTAAAGAACATAAAATTAATTTGGCCTTGCTTATGGAGAATATTCAGTTAAAAAAAGAAGATGCATTTAGAAATAATAACAAACTTCTTAAAAACGAGGTTAGAAATTACATCGAGAACTTTAAAAATATTAAAGAACAAGTATTTGAACTTGTGTTATTCATAATGAAAAAAGAAAAAGAAAAAAAATTACTTTCAGAATAAAATAACAGTACAATTACAATATATTCCGTTTTCAACTTTTGGTTCTTTGAAATTTTTGAAATAAATTAAAAACAAATTTCTTAATAATATATTATGGACGTGACAATTATAAACAGTGAGGCGTTGATAATTTATTAAAACACAGCTAAAAAAAAGGTTGTTTTATTTGGGGTGAAATGAAATCTTTCTTAGTGTGTTTGCTTAAAATTTTGAAGCAGCAGGTCTGTATAAACCAGAATTTAAAAACGGTTTTTTTTATATTATTTACACAAAATCCCAATCAAATATTTTAAAAACTTTCCCCCAGTCATCTGGAAGTGTAGCTTTTAGGTCAATAGGCTCATTGGATATAGGTTGCGTAAAATGAAGTGAAAACGCATGTAAGAATAAATTTTCACAGTCAAATTCATTTTCAAACATTCTATTGTGAAATCGATCTCCATATTTATAATCACCAATGATAGGATGACTGATCTTGTTCATGTGGATTCTTAATTGGTGCATTCTTCCTGTTGATGGCGTTAATTTGACCAAACTGTAACGTGAATTTTCATAAGGAATTACCGGAATATCAAGAAGTTTTGTATGAATGGGTTCACAAAATGTTTCCGCATCTTTATATACATTGGTATCAGGATTTTTAACCGGAGTGGTTATTGAAACCGATAAATCTACAAATCCGCGAACAATTCCCAAGTAAGTTTTCTGAATTTGATTGGAATTAAATAATTCCTGAAAAACTGAGACATTTTCTTTTTGCTTTGCCAACATTAATACACCCGATGTTTTCCTGTCCAGCCTGTGAACAGGATAAAAATGGAATCCGAATTGCGCGTAAAGCAAATCTAATAATGTTTCATCTTTAATATTTCGCGCATAATAGGAATTGTGAATAAGTACATTGTTTGGTTTATTTACAATGATAATATGGTTGTCTTCAAAAAGAATTTCAATTTTCATGGTGTAAATATACAGGTAAAAAGAGTGATTTTAACACCTTCTTTTACTATGATAATGATTGAAACAAGAGCCATTATGTGACAATTTCATTTGATTTAGAGCTTTTTTTAAATTTTTGATGTGTGAATTTTGTAACTAATCACAAAAAATATGTAACTTTATATGGCATTTTATTTTGCATATTTGTTCTATATATATTAAACAATTTAAAATAGTAAAAAAAATGAAAAAAATAATAGTATTTGTAATTTTAGCTTCCATGGTTATTTCTTGTGGAACTCCAAAAACNGTTATACAGTCCAAAAAAGTAATTAAAGGATATTGGTCTTTAGATTTAATTNCTTACAGTGAACCTGGAACNTTTGANGTAACCTTATTTAATGACGCTTCCAAAGANTGTTTCNTAGGAAGTACNTGGCGTTTTATTCCAAATAACAATACCGGAGTATACACCATTACTGATGCACATTGTGTACCAACCGGTGATCGTAATTTCAATTTTACCATTCAGGAAATTGATGCCACTACNGGACTTTATGATTTCTTATTGAAACCAACGGATGCAAAACAAAATTCTGAAGACAATAAAGGTTTCAGACTTCAGTTGACACAATTGACAGAAACTACGATGAGATTGGAACAAACCGTTTCATTAGAAGGTAAAGCTTTTAAAATTTATATGAACTTTAATAAAATTAATGAATAATGAAAAAATTCTTAAAAAAAATATCGATAGTCGCTTTAACATTAATACTTGTTGTTGGACTAAGTAGTTGTGATGCTACCAGAAATGCAAATAACGCTCAAAAAGGTGCCGTAATCGGAACTGCCGGAGGTGCTATATTGGGTGCCATTATAGGAAATAACACTGGTAAAAAAGGTAGTGGAGGAGAGCTTGGAGCCGTAATTGGTGGTGTTGTTGGTGGAACCACAGGGGTGCTTATTGGAAATAAAATGGACAAACAAGCTCAAAAAATTGAGGAAGAAATTCCTGGAGCTAAAGTTGAACGTATTGATGATGGTATCTTGGTAACATTTGATGAAAATAGCGGTGTTCATTTTGAAACTGAAAAATACAATATCAATGCTACTTCTGAAGTATTGCTTAACAAATTGGCAAATATTTTAAAAGAATATCCTGATACAGATGTCCTTGTGGTTGGACATACAGACAGTTCTGGTGCAGCAGCATACAATATGTCGCTTTCAGAAAGAAGAGCCAATTCAGTAACCAATTACTTTGTGAATAGTAAAGGATTGAGTTCAGGACGTTTTACAACCACTTGGTTTGGTGAAGATCAACCAATTGCTGACAATGGCACAGTTGAAGGTAAGGCTCAAAACCGTAGGGTAAATGTCGCAATTGTTCCAAATGATAAAATGATTAATGATGCTAAAAAAGAAGCTGGCGAAAACTAGTGTATTAAATTATTAAAAATGGCCCCGAAGTAATTGCTTCGGGGCTTTTTTTTGTTTAAAATTTAAATGAATCAAATCTTTAAATTTATTTTTAGTGTAACATTATAAATAAACCATTCAATTAAACAACAAAACGGCTCATCAATTATGCCTAACTTGCAGCCCTTAAACTACAAGAATTGCAAAACATAATTGACATCGTTATTTTACCCCAATTGTCATGGCTAAACTGGTTTTTGGCCTTTTTAGCAGCTTTATTACTGGGCTTGGGAAAAGCAGGAATTAAAGGAATAGGCGTACTTATCGTTACTTTAATGGCAATCGTATTTGGTGGAAAAGCTTCTACAGGGATCTTAATGCCTTTAATGATTGTTGTTGATATCTTAGCCGTTGTATATTATCATAGAGATACACAGTGGAAGCTATTGTTAAAATTATTGCCTACTACGATTTTAGGAGTATTGATAGGGGTATGGTTTGGAAATGACATTTCTGAGAAACTATTTAATCAGGTCATGGCCATTTTCATTATTATAACGGTGATTATGATGGTTTGGATGGATCAAAAAAAGAAAATAGGAGTTCCAAAACATTGGTTATTTGCGAGTAGTATGGGACTTTTATCGGGAATTACATCCATGATTGGAAACTTGGCAGGGTCTTTTGTCAACGTCTTTTTTTTAGCCATTCGCTTGCCTAAAAAGGAATTTATAGGAACGGCAGCCTGGCTGTTTTTAATTGTCAATGTGTTTAAACTACCTTTCCATATTTTTGTATGGAAAACGATTACCCCTGAAACGCTGGTACTCAATTTATTTTTGATTCCCGGAATTTTAATAGGTTTTTTTACTGGTGTGATGCTTGTTAAATTATTAAACAATGAAGTATACCGTAAATTTATAATGTTTGTNACNGCTGTGGGAGCAATATTAATGCTTTTTAGATAATTTAAAATTGACTACTTATGGAAGAACATTTTTTTCAATGTCCGTATTGCTGGGAAGAAGTTTCTATATTATTGGACACCTCAGTAACAAATCAAACGTATATTGAAGATTGTGAAGTATGCTGTAATCCGTTGGAATTTACCGTGAAATTTGAAAACGAACAATTAACGAATTTTTCAGTGCAACAAATTGAATAATACCTTTTATTAGTTAGATCCAATCGCCTGTTTTAATTGCGAAACAGTTTGCATTCCCGATTGTCGCCAGGTTTGTTTTCCCTGCTTAAACACCATAAAAGTTGGCACTCCCTGAACCTGATATTGTGCTGCTATTGATTGATTTGTATCAACATTAATTTTGATAATACGAACCTTGTCTTTTAATTCCCCTTTTAATTGTTTTAAAACAGGAGCCATATTTTTACAAGGACCACACCAATCTGCATAAAAATCGACTAAAACGGGAACCTCCTGATTGACTATTTCTTGAAATGATTTTTTCATGGTATCATGATGTNTTTTAAATTTACTTAAAGTTACAAAATCAACCATAGTTGGAGCGCTATTAATTAAAAAGTTTAGTTGATAATAAGCAAGGCTGTTAAGTAAAAAATGCAAATTAATAGGAGGGAAGTACCTTCTATTTTTTTTAAAGGTATTAAACCGACTTAAAGCGCATTCTCAATAACATTCGGATCAACATTTTTTGCATATACTTTTAAATAAACCAGCACAAGCAGCGCCAATGAACTGCAAAATAAAAAACCATAAAATATAGGCAAAGCGGTATCGGAAACAAATCTGCCTATAAAAATACTCATAGGAACAGCCATCATTGTTGAAATAAATCCGGTAATTGCCGCGCCAATCCCTGCAATATGTCCAACAGGTTCCATAGCCAAAGCTCTTAAATTTCCAAATAAAAATCCGATAGCAAAAAATTGCATGGCGAAGAAAGACAACAAAACACTAACATTGGGGTTTGCTGCACCATGAAATAATACAATGTAAAGAAGCGAAACGCCAAAAAATGCACTCAATGCAACGGTCACCATTTTTTCCATTCCATATTTGATAACCAGTGTTCCGTTTAAAAAAGTGGCGGAACCAATGGCAACTGCCAATCCGGCAAATATATACGGAAACTGTTCTTTTAAATCATATTGGATCTGAAAAATTTGTTGAGCGGTACTTAAATAAACCATAAAAGAACCCGTTACAAAACCGGCAATAACGGTAAAACCAATGGTTCTTTTGGCTTTCATAATTTCTTTGAAGCCGTTCACAAAAATATGGCTTGTTAATTTTACGCGATGCGATTTGGGCAAAGTTTCAGGTTGTCTTTTCCAAAACCAAAATGAAACCAATACGCTGAATATAAGCTGTATATAAAATATAGCCTGCCAATTGTAGTGATCCAGCACAAATTTACCCAAAGCAGGAGCAATGATAGGTACAAAAATAAAGACAACCGTAATAAACGACATAATACGTGCCATATAATCACCGCTATAGGTATCACGAACCATGGCAATGCTGATAGTTCTTGGCGCTGAAAGTCCGATTCCCTGTAAGATTCTTCCTAAAATCATCATTTCCAGACTTTCAGAAAATACACAGATAAAACTGGCAATGATAAACAAACCAAATCCCATATAAACAATGGGTTTTCTGCCTAAACTGTCTGATATTGGACCAAAAAATAGCGGACCAAGACCAAGTCCCAGGAAAATCATGGTAATTAATAACTGATTGTCAACAACTTGAGTGATGCCAATAGAGATCCCAATATATTCTAAAGCAGGCAGTAATGCGTCTATGGCCAATGCGACAATAGACATCAAAGATGCCATGAGTGCTATGAATTCAAATTGGGAGGGTATCCTTTTTAACATTTTGCAAATGTACAGAATTGGATTTATGATTTTGTGATACTTTGATAGTTAAAATCGATCTGTAAATAAGAATTTGTAATTTGCAGATATAAAAACAGCATCTATGAACATACAATCGCTAAAGGAACATATTAAAGACGTTGATATTTA
>JGI1221J11331_1000159_pt1 | contig 20641 bp, 10 predicted proteins | sample LakVidmifraction_4_FD_11331 | JGI IMG/M metagenome (IMG submission 11331) | reverse complement strand
TTGAAATAAAATCTTTAAAAGCGAATTACTTAAGACGAAAATATAAAATAACAAAAACGCTTAAAAAATGAGCTTTCGCCCAGTACTTTGTTTTGCTAAAATCATTTTTAGCGAATTCAAGCTAGACCAATTAAAAATAAAATGAGCGTAGCTTAAACTTATAGTAGACCTATGAAAATCTACTATTAAGAACTCAAATATAAAGAATTAATCCGACATCAGCGCCATTTCTTTTAAAAGTAAATTTGGAGCAATATTTCCGGTTAATTCTGAAAGTTTCGTTTCATTTTCCAAGATAATAAGATCATATTTGAAATAAAACGAGCGTAGCTTAAAAAGTTCACTTTTTAGACCATCTCAATCAAACATACACTTTTATAATAGAAACTATCATTTATCATAAATATCTTCATATATTTTGGTTAATTTTAAACTTGCTTAAAAAACTTTAACAGTTTTGTTAAATAAAACAATTGTTATGAAAAAAATTGCTATTTTATATTGGATATTTAAATAATCATAAAAGACTATTATAACTCAAATTAGAAAAATATTATATTTCAGGTTTTCCGAGATAGCAAGCTATTTAAAAAAATTAATTTTATAATTAAAAAAGAATTAAATTAATATGGAGAAACTTACTGTAATAGATTTTTTTTGTGGAGCAGGAGGCTTTTCTGAAGGATTTAGACAAAAAGGTTTTAAAATAATAAGTGGTTATGATAATTGGCAACCTGCTATTGATACTTTTAACCATAACTTTAATACAAATTCCAGTACAAAAGACCTTCTAGATTTTAAAAACCGTATAGAGGAGATATATGATTTACCCAATACTGATGTAATAATTGGCAGCCCGCCTTGTGTTTCATTTTCAAGTTCAAATATTTCTGGTAAAGCGGATAAAGAATCAGGAGTCCTACTTACAAAGATATTCCTAAGAATTGTTGCCGTAAAAAAATTCCAAAAAGGTTCTATTCTTAAAGGTTGGTTTATGGAAAATGTTGCGAATTCCAGAAACTATTTAGCAGACTATTATACTTTTAATGATTTAGGTTTAGGTGACTGGGCAAGAGAAAATAAATTAGGAGCGAATAAAATAGCTATCACACTAAAGGGTAATCAGCCTTTAGTTAATTCCGCCGACTATGGTTCTTATCAAGCAAGAAAAAGAGCAATATCAGGTGAAATAATAAAAAAGGGAAAGCTTTTAATCCCGCCTATTTCAAATTCAAATACTGAAGATGATAATTTGCCAAATTGGAATACTTTAGGTAGTTTATTAAAGGGCTTTCCAGAACCTAATTTAAAGAAGTCAAATAAACTTATTATTGACCCAATATACCCAATGTTAAAGATTGAGAGAAATGATTTAACGGATCATTTCTATGACAGCGGTCTCTATAAAAGTGAATGGAGACAATCAAAAGAATTAAAAACAAATCATTATTGTATGGGAAAAATGTCTTTTCCAGAAAATATTGATAAACCAAGTAGAACCATTACTGCAACAAAAAGCGGTACTTCTAGGGAGGCATTAGTTTATAAGTCTGAATATAAAAGAACTGGAAATGGGGAATATAGAAGCCCAACAATAAGGGAAGCGGCAAGTATAATGGGCTTTCCTTTTACTTTTCAATTTCTTGGAACAATTAATTCGAAATGGAGACTGGTTGGTAATGCTGTCTGCCCATCTGTTAGTAGAGCTTTTGCGTCTGAATTGTTAAATCAAATAGGAGAAAAAGCACCAATTAATTTAGATTTGGTACAAGTGCCGAATCTTAAAGGTGTAAATATCCTTAATGATTACGAAGAGAATGATTTTAAAAAACAGCCCAAAAGAGTAAAAAAATCTAGATTTAGAAGGCACCCTTTGAAGGAAGGAAACCTTACTGTTACACTTTCAAATTTTGACATAGAACAGAATTCTAAAACTAAAAATAGCTGGTTTACTTCAATTCAATATGGAACAGGTGAAGGATATAAGAATCAAAAAGTTGAAGATGGTTTTTATAAAATTTTAGAACCTCTAATTGAAAAAGAAAAGTCAGGGAGTAAGTTTATTAAAATTATCAATAATGGATTTTCTAAAAAAATAGGATCGGCTGAAGAGTTACAAAAAATGTATGAATTGCAAATTTCGGATCAATATTTAATGGAACCTACGGAATTAGTTGAAACAATAAATACAATAATAAAGAAAGTAAATGTATCAAAAGATGAATTTATCCAAAATGGAACGGAAGTATTTCATCATAAAGATAAGGTTCCAATGACTCAACTTTTTGCTCTTTATGCAATAAACATGGCTTCAAGTTTAGCAAATAAAGCATATACAAATAATAAAATATGAGTGTCACCTTTTATCCCAATAGAAACATTGATACATTAGAAAATGAAATTCTCAATCAAGATGGAAAGCCATTAAACGGGGAAATCAAAGTCTATAGAGAGTTGTATAAATCTCTAGGAGATAGTAATAAAGACTATCATGTTTGGCATGATATTAAATTGCCCGAGCATATAGATGGTTATTTTGACGGTGTTAATGCTAATCCAAAAGGGAAAACATCTGCACAGATAGACTTTATTATTTTATGCGATGAAGGCTTAGTTGTTCTTGAGGTAAAAGGTGGACAAATTGCATATGATAAAAATCAATTTTATTACGAAAGAATTAACGGTAAAAAATGTGATGACCCCTATGCGCAATCGGAGGGTTATAAATACACACTTAAAGACAAAATTCTAAAAGAATTTAAAGGCTTTTACTCTAATGCTGTTGCATTCCCTCATGTTGAAGTAAAATTTTCAACTAGAATACATAACGAAAAGCAGCTCTGGTCAGCTTACACATCAAAAAAATATCATAATGAATCAATAGAAACCTTTTTATTGAATTGGATACAAACTGAGAAAGATTTACATCAAAAGAAAGGAAGACATTTCTCAGGATTTAGCAAAAAGCAAATTGAACAAATTATTAATATCCTTAGCCCAGATTTCTTAGATGAAAACCCTCTCAATTCTGTTGAAGACACTTATGAATGGCTAGAAGTACAAAATCTAGAAATCTTGGAAGGTCTTCAAAAAAATGATAGAATTATGATTGAAGGCCCTCCTGGAAGTGGTAAAACAACGTATGCCCTTGCTTTTGCCGATCGACTCAAACGGAAGAAAGGACTATATCTTTGTTGGAATATTTTACTTAAACATTCAATTGAAGGTAGAATTAAAGAACGAAAATTGTCAAGAAATCTGGAGATATTTACGTTCCAAAAATTTATTCAAGATAAAGGTGGTTTTAATTTTGACGATTTAAAAGACTTAAATGAAATTGAATACTTTAATAAAACCAAATCCACTATTGAAAGAATTAAATCTACAGAAAATTATGATTACATAATTATCGATGAGGCTCAAGACTATGCCGAAAAAGGCTTGGAGCTAGTGCTTAATGAATTGTGTGGCAATAATGGGAAAGGTTTAGATAAGGGAAATATTTTATTGCTTTATGATATAGACCAAAGTTATTCATGGAACGGCAGAGATGTTAGAGATGATATTGATTATTTGTCTGATTATTTTGCACACTACAAACTAAATGAAACCAAAAGGTCTTCTCAAGAAACTGGGATAAAAAAATTATCTATTGAAGCGTTATATAATTCTAGCTTATCAACAAATAACAGAAATATTATAATTGAGGAGTTTAGTTCCTTTAAAGATGCTAAAAAAAGGTTTCTTAAAGAGTATTTACATAATATTAGAAACACCAATTCTTCATTATTTGGGAAAGATTGTATTGTTTTAGGAGAATCCATCTTTTACAATGAGGATAATAAAATTTATTTTTCTGATGAGTTTATTGTTGCAGATATGGAAGAATTAACTACTGATAATGTTTGTGATACCAAAAATATTCTTAGACATACGTCTATATTAAAATACAAAGGGTTAGAGTCAAAAAATGTTTTTTTATTTACTTCAAAACTAAATAGTTATAATCAATATGAATTATTTATCGGAATAACAAGAGCCATTAATCACTTACACATATTTATTATAAATGAGTCATAATTTAGTTCAAGAGCATATTATCAATTATTGTTCAGATAATTTCAATTGCAAAAAAGCATATTCAAATTCAATTATTGAATATATAGAATATGTCATTGAAAGTGATGATTTAATGTTGCACCATATTTATATTAATGATTACTTAGATGATAATGCACAAGTTATTATTTTAGATGAATTAATAGACTACTTTCATGCCTTTTACAGCTTAAGTATAGAGAGTGAAAGTACCTTTAATAAAACAACTATTATTAATGAGATAAATAATAAAATAAGGGATAGCAAACTTCCACTAAACCCAACAACAAAAGAAAGAGAAGAATTTCTTAAGCACAAGTGGTGTTTAAAAATAAAAAGGTCCGCACTATCCGCACTAGAAGAATCATATTTAGAAAACCAACCTATTGTTCCTAAAGTAATTTTTAATCTGAATACTAATACCTTAAATTATTATAGCAACGGAATTCATAAAGAATTAAGACAATTATTTAAATCTAAAGGTTGGAATAGAAGGAAAATTCCACAAGAAGAAATTCAAGAAAAAAAGAATCTTTTAAGAAGTTTTAAATATACTTTATTAGATAATGTAAAGATAATAGATGAAGACAACGTTAGTTATATTGCTTTGAATAAGCAATCTTTTAAAAAAAACGATAAAATTATATGCGCTTTTGATTCAGAAAGTTTTTTGAACAATATTGAATCTGTTGTGTTTTTAAACAATTACACCAAAAAAGATATTAATGATTTTCAATTAAATTCTTTGGAAACTTTAAATAACGATTTTGACACAACATTTAAAAATGTATTCTCCATTTCCTTTAATTCAAAAAAAGCAAAAAATACTATTTGGAATCTTATTCAAAAAAAAGATAATATTAAGAACTCACTAACAGGAGATTTAAGCACCAAATTTCAGAATCACATAGTTTTAAATAGTGAGTATTTGAAATCTTCTTGGTGTAAAGTAAATTTTTTTGGTTATGATTCCAATCAATTTTGGGATTCCTTTTATGAAATAGCAGATTCTTACGGCTTATATGAATTAGTAAGCATTAAATTTAAAAACATTATTAGCGTATGTTTTTCTGATTTCATAAAGGACTATATTTTAAATACGGTTTTTAACAATCTAAGAAATAATCTGATTAATGTAGATACTCAAAACTCAATTAATGAATTAGAAGAAGACTTAAAAGACGCTCTTAAAAATGAATTAAAACACCTTTTAGATTTTATAAAAGAATCAGGTTACTTAGAAAATATTAGAACACTAATTAGCAGAGAAGATTCTAATTCAGGAATTATTATTTCTACCTCAATCGCAAATAATGATGAACTGCGCTTGGAAATATCAAAATTACTAAATGTACCTCAACGATTAATTAAAACGTGGTATTCAAAGAATTTTGGAAATAAAAAACTATTAGTACTAGCATATAGAGATATTGGAAATTACAAATATCACTTTTATCCAAATCTCATTGAATATGAAAACATAAATATAGAAGAAGCCTTGCTTATCAAATTTTTGTTTCATGAAACTTATGACTGGGCTCTTTATTCTTACAATATTTCTTTAGCAAATTTACTTTCAAATTCACTATTGATTGAAAAATATAACTGGGACGGTTTATTAATACAAATAAAGGAAACAAAGCCAAAATCCAACAAACTAGATTTTGAAAGAGAAACCTATTATTCTAATTCAGAAAACGCAACTGAATATAGAATTAAGTATTTTGAAACTATCCGAAGTTCAAAAATAGACCCACATGATAAAATCATTATTTGTAATGAAGAAGATTATGACATATTAAGTACATCCACTTTTTTTCATGAATATTCTGATCAATCTGAACTCGTAATAATCGAACTAAGTGATTTAGTTTGGCAATTAGATTTACAAGAGATAGACTATAATCGAAAAGAAATTACCGATCAGCTAGATTATTTAAAAATTGATTATGAAATTGAAGATTTAGATACTATAGAAAATGGTGGTAGATTATGGAAAATCTTGCTAAGTAGACAAAGAGGAAAGGTTAATGATGATGACGTGTTTTATAATGAAGTAAAGGAATTATTGAAAAGAAAAAATATCAGTATAGTTTCACCAAATACTTTTTTTAATGTTTGGTGTAATCCAGAAAGTGATACTATTAGAACCAATTTAAAAGCTTTGCAAGAAATATGTAAATACTTAGGATTAGACCCTAGTTATTTTAAGTTAGTAAGAAGATTTAGTTCTGATACTGCTTCCATAGCGACCCAAAGCACCAGAATACATAATGAATTACTAATAAATCTTATTAATTCAGGTGCATTAACAATATATAATCAAGTAAATTATGACTTGTTATTATCGCGATTAGTCAATAATTTTTCTGATGATTTTAAGCAGGACCTTAGCCTTATCGGTTTCTCTGAATCCAATTTTAATATCTCTTTAAAAAAAGTTATAGACTCTGTTATAAAGATTATTAATAATGGAAAACAAAAAGTCGAAAAACTAACTATAAAAGAACCATTTGATGAGTAAAATATCTGAAAAAAGAGCTTCACTAATACAATTTATTGAAGAGCAAGTTATAGGACCAGGAGCAAATGGCATTACTTATGCCAGGTTAAACAATATAAATAACCTAAAGGAACCAATTAATTATTCAGAAGAAATAATTAATTATCAACCCTTATCACTTGGTTATGCCTCAGCAATATTATTTCCTAAAAAAAAGATAATAGAAACTGTAAAAGATAATGAGGAAACAGGTAATAAGGAAATAGATATTGAGGAAATAGGTAATGGAGATAATGAGGAAACAGGTAATGGAGATATTGGAGAAGACGGAGTTGAAGAACGTATTGAGGAGTTTGAATTGGACCAACAATTTCCAAGACAAATGGGAATGACTTTTTGCTTAAGACAAGAATTTCTTGATAATAAAGAAGATTTAGAGATTGAGGTGTCATTTAGAACGTATGAACAATTATCTAAAAAAGACAAAGTTGATGAGACAAACAAGAATCCTGTTGGTGTATTCATTAAAGATAGAAAAAAGGAATTTATTCAGTTGTTAGAATCTAATAAGGAGCTAAATAGTTTTGTTGAAATATTAAAAAAGGATGAAGATGCAAGTTTACTTCGTCTGCTTAAAACCTCTCCAGAGGATTTAAAGGAATTGAAAGCATTATATGGTGATCTTTTAGAGAATCAATCAAAAGCTTTGATTGAAAAATTAAAAGAGCTTGGTTTTGAGCAAAAGGGAGGTTATATCGATGGACTCAAGAAAGCAATAAATTACCAACTATTATATAAAATAACTGATAATAATATTAAAGAAGAAATTTATAAGGCTTATTCGGAGTATGAACAACTAGAATTTCTTATTTCATTTCTTAAAGATTTAGTTAAGGTTGAAGAAAATGAAATATGGGAGGCTAAATCCCATAAAAGAATTATAAAAATTTCTGGATTAGCTCTACAAAAAGATGATATTAAAAAAGCTATTCTTCATAATAAACCCCATGACTATTCTGTAAAGTTATTCGAGAATGGAAAACAAATAGCAGAAGGACTAGATTCAATTTATGTAAACAAAATTTCCAATATAGAAGGTTCTCAAAAACTTTGTTTAAACATACAATTAAGTAGAGATTCTAGGGATAGAGAAAATAAGGAAAAAGAGTTTTACATAAAATTGCAGTTATTAAATGAAAGCACGCATGTAAGAGAAGGAAAAATAGACAACAAAACGAAAATATATTCTGTTGCTAATAAAGATGTGAATAGGAAGGCATTCTATGGGGTTGGACTAAAAGTCAAAAGCAAGGATCTAAAACCCTATACAGGTGTAAAAGTTAATAAAGATGCAGCAGCTTATAATGAAGATGAGGTTTCAAAATTTTCGTATCGCCGTTATGAAGATTTTGGCACTGGTCATGGCTGCTCCATAGATTGGGATAAACAAGAAAATTTTATTAAAACTACTTATCTTCCTGTTGTTGACACACCCGATGTGGATGCTGTTCCAAGAGATACAACTGAAAAAATAAAAAAAAGGGGGGAGATAATTAATAAACCCTTCATAGAAAATAGTAGAGCACAGGAGTTTAAGTTTTTATCAACATTTTCTGAATCTTCTAACGGCGACATTTTAGAAGAGCTTAAATCTTTCGTGGATTCTTATAAAACGTGGATTGATAATAAAAAAGAATTTCATAAAAATGCACCAGAGCAAAAACTCATTAAGCAAGAATTAGAAAAGTGCCGCGAAGATTACAAACGCATGTCTAAAAATATTCAATTTTTAGAAGATGATGACAAAATGCTTGTATTCAGACTCATGAATTCTGCAATGTTTATGCAATTATTACATATAAACAAAGGAGGAAAAACAGGCGTTGATATCACAAATAATCGTAAGGGTGAAGTATATTATAAAAATGCTAAAGACACTATTTTCTCTTCAGAAGATGCTGCTGGCTGGAGGGCATTCCAATTGGCTTTTATATTATTAAATTTAGATGGCATTTTTAAGCATCCTGATGATGAAAATTGGAAAAAAAGAAATGACCTTGTTGATTTAGTTTGGTTTCCAACAGGTGGAGGAAAAACTGAAGCTTATCTTGGTTTAATTGCACTAGTCGTGCTCAATCGTCGATTAAATTTAGGCGAAACTGGTGGTGGTGTCTCTGTGATTATGAGATATACATTAAGGCTTCTGACCTTACAGCAATTTCAAAGGGCAAGTTATTTAATTATGGCTTTAGAATTACTGCGCAGATGGGATAAATATGGTTTAGGTGAAGAGCCAATAACAATTGGGCTTTGGGTAGGTGCTTCATCATTACCAAATAGATTAGCCGATTTAAAAACAGAAATAGTTAATCTACTGAATGGTGAGGATAATAAAATTCCATTCCAAAAATGTCCATGGTGTGGGAGTCGCTTAAAGGAGCACACTAATGATAATGATAATATTTTTGAAAAAAAACGTGTTAATTTAGCATGTGAGAATAAGGAGTGCTCATTTTATTCAAATGTAAGGCAATTTGATTTTCAAGGTTGTTTACCATTGAATCTATGTGATGAGTCTATCTATAAACACCCGCCAAGTTTGCTATTTGGAACTGTTGATAAGTTTGCGCAATTAGCGCATAAAGTAGCTCAAGAGGGTGATAAAGACTCTAGGAGATTGTTTGGTAGAGGTTTATGGGAAAAAGGTAAACCAAGCCAAGGTTATTTACCACCAGACTTAATTATACAAGATGAATTACATTTGTTATTAGGTCCTTTAGGTTCAGCTGTTGGACTATTTGAATCTGCTATTGATCAACTTTGTGCTCAACCAGACGGTACATTGCCAAAGATTATCACCTCAACAGCTACAACTCGTAATACGAAATTACAAATTGCAGGATTATTTAATAGAGATGTTCAAATCTTTCCAAAGCCTGGTGCTGATTGTGATGATACTTTTTTCTCATTTTACAAAAGACATTATAACGAAAACGATATTGAAATATTTGAAGCAAAGAGAAGATATTTGGGTATTATGCCTACAGGTAGGTCACACGTATGGATGCAAATGAGATTAGCTGCAATTATGCTAACCCACCGAGCGGTGTTTGAGTCAGAGCAATCTAGCCCTGATGCAAACCCTATTACAGGTAAAGGCTATTCTGATGACTTAATTGAGGCTATGGATAATTACCATTCCATTATTTCTTACTTTAATAGTACTCGAGAAGTTGGAAAAACGCAATCTCAAATTCAAACATACATTAAAAAAGAAATGCTCAAAGTTTTTAACAGAGTGGTTAGACCCACTAAAATGATGCATTTAATTTATACACATAATGATATTGAAGAGGGGGAGCTTACGGGAAGACTAAGTGGAGAAGCTGTCAAAAGCGCACTCGATTCAGTATCAAGAAACTGGAATCCAGAAAAAAGATTTGCAACTAAAACCGAAAAGGGTAATGTTCCACCCGAGTTTATAGCAGCAACTAACATGATTTCTGTTGGTTTAGATGTTGGTAGATTCAATCAAATTTTAATGAATTCTATGCCTAGAAATAAGGCTGAATATATTCAAGCAAGTAGTCGTGTTGCAAGAAGTAAGGAAGGCTTAGTCATCACAATACATCATCCTTTTAAATCTCGCGATGTTTCTCATTTTGAAAAGTTTATTGAATTTCATGAAAAAATGTATAGTTATGTAGAGCCTATTTCTATTACTCCATTTACAAATAAGGCAGTTGACAAGTATTTGAGCCTTTATATTGGAACTATGGTAAGGCACTTGTGTGATGAAAAGTTTGCCGACACCAATGGTGCTGGTACAATAAATGAAAGTGATGTAAGTACGATAAAAACATCTCTTATGAGTTACTTTAAAGAAAGAATATCTAAATGGGAGACTTCCGACGATATTGATATTAAAAATATTCTAAAAGAAGAAAATTTGATTTACATATCAGAATATATAGATATAGCCCTCCAACAATGGCTTACATTAAAAGATAAAAGTGGTAGTCTACGTTATAAAAAATATCAACAAAGAGATTACCTATATAATGAAGAAGGTGATTTATCTGATAATGAGGATACATCACATTGGAAAATTTCTGGCTCTTTAAGAGTAATTGAACCTAATTCTGTAATTAAGATTAAATAACAATGGCTAAAATTTATAATCAATATCAATACAATCAAGAAATGGGGAAGTTTAAATTACTTTCCTCAACAAGTGGTGTTGGAGCCATTACTACAACTAAATTTAATAATTATGTGTTAATTATTGGAAATTCAAATTGGGGTTTTATTAAAATAGCAGACGATCTAATAAAGCAAGCATTTGAAGATAAAACCGAAGATAATATATCCAAGTTTTTAAATAGAAATGGATTAATTGAAATTCATGATAAAAGGTTTCTCAAGTTCTTGGCGCAAGAAAAAGAATTAAAAGAATTATATGCTTTAATTGATTTACCAAATATTGAATTAAGCGATAGCACTAATTATATAAGTTGGGAAAATAGAGATGGAACAGGTGAAGACCCTTCTCCTATTAAAAGAAAGATTTCTTCAAATAACATACCTCATCCCGTTGAAACCTATCTAATACGAGCAAAACATTTTCCTGGTTGGTTTAAGAATAAAAAAGGGCAATTAAAACACATTAAAGATTGGAAAAAAAAATGGGTTGACAAGAAATTCAATGTTAATGAATTTGCTCCACCTAGAGATTATAGTGATTTTTACCCTCCTAAAACTGTTAGGCGAAATGGTAGAGAAGTAAGAATACAAACACATAAAATATTAACACAAACCAATCTGATATTAATTTGTGAGAACGGTCACCTCTCTGATATACCTTGGTCTAAATTTATTGAATGGAGTTTATTCAACCGTGACGCAGACAAAGATTGTAAAAGTTTATTTGATTATTCAAACTGCTGTAATAATCCAAATCTCAAGTGGTCTGAAAACACTTCGCATTCTGTCGGTTTTGAAAGTGTTTTTATCGAGTGTAAGAATTGTGGTAAAGGACAAGGTGATAATTACCTTGATAAGGTAAACTTAAGAGGTATACAATCTCTGAGCCCAAATTGCCCTGGCCATAAACCATGGGAGAACGATGGTTATATAGACCCTTTAGATGACACATATATGCCCAAAGAAAACTGTGATTCTAAAGAAGGAATGCGCTTTGTTTTGGCAACAGCAAATAATGTCTATTATGCTAATGTAGAAAGTAGCTTATATATACCGAATGAGCTTTTAGATAATTATCCTAAAGAAATAGATAAGTCTTTAAAGACTTTAGAGATAAAGTATAATAGGTGGAAAGAGAGAAATGAAGATGGAACTAAATTAATATTTTTCGAAAAAAAAGAAAACTCAAAAGAAGAAGATTATGAAGAGTTTTTTATAGATGATTTAGGTCTTAGCAAAGAAAACTTACAAGAATTTATAGCGATATTGAAAAATGTATTTTGCGATGTCGAAGATGATAATGAAGAGGTTAAAGATAAAAATCTATTTTACAAGTTTCAAGAATTCAAAGTGCTTAAAGAGAATGATGCTTCACCACAAGAAATCGAAGGCTTACAATTCCAATCTATAGATATAAAAAATAATGATTTAGGCAACTATTTTCAGTCTATAAAAAAAATACCAGAATTAAAAGTAACACAAGTTCAAACCCAATTTACGAGGGTAAAGCCTGCAGAAAGAGTAATCAATAAGGATGGTGAAATTGTGTACAATTCTAAATCTCAAAAAACATATGAAAGCAATGATATAAGAGTGCTACCTGCAAATCAAACAGTTGGAGAGGGGGTTTTTATTGAATTTGATGAAGAGAAAATAAACGAATGTATTGCTTCTATGGATGATGAGTTCAAAAAAAGATTTGATAGCTTATTTAAAACAGAAGTTAAAGATGATGAACAAGGTGTAGAAATAAGAAGAAAAATACAAGAGTCACAATATAAATTCTTTATTATACATACATTTTCTCACGCACTCATTAGACAATTTGAATTTTCTTGTGGATATCCTACAGCAAGCTTAAAAGAGCGTCTTTATATCTCAAACAGCCCAGAATATAAAATGGCAGGCGTTTTAGTTTATACAACAGATGGAGCCGAAGGTAGTATGGGTGGCATTATTTCACAAACAGAACCTGCACGCTTAAATAAAATAATAAAAGATGCAATGCTTACAGCAATAAACTGTTCTTCTGACCCATTGTGCTGGGAATCTGAGGGGCAAGGTATTTTTGATGCCAATTTATCGTCTTGCTTTTCATGTAGCTTAGTATCAGAAACTACTTGTGAAGAAATGAACTTAGGACTAGATAGAAGGGTTTTAGTTGATCCAAAATTTGGTTATTTTAAGGAATTGATTTTTGATGAAAATTAGCATAAAATTCAGATACTAAACAATATTTTCAATTCGTTCAGAAAAAGCGCTAAACACAAAATTGAAATTAAGAATTTTGAACTCTAATAAAATAATCAGAGATGAGAAGTTGACTATTAAACTTTTTTAAGAAGAATTAATATATAATTGCATGCAACAAACTTCCGAATTCCTTTGGAAAACTATATTGGAGTTACTTTATAAATTTAAATAAAATTAACAGGAGAGTATTATATTTATTATGTTTCATTCTTTTATATTATCAAGAACATCAAAAAAAACCAAATGTTGGTTAGTTCATTGAGCTAATAAAATATGTAGTTGTATTCAGCAATTTTTTTTATGTGGTCTCGTCAAATCTAAGAAATATATTTAATATAGAATAACTACTATTTAATTTGTTTTGGTTATAAATGAAGATGCATCAAATGCAGAGTGGTCAGCCCAATATGGTGTTATTGAAATATCTCCTACTTTGAAAGTTTTTGATTTTTCAAAATAATTTGTGTTTTTCAGATGTATTTCTTGTGGTGTAAAAAGATTATTGAGTTCAATTATTTTATGAGTTGCTTCGCCTAAATAATACTGAACGTTATCCTTGATAAAATTGACTAATCCGCAATGGTCCTGATGCGGATGAGAAATAATAACTCCGTTTATTAAGTTTTTTGAATTGTTATAAAATCCTTCAGTTTTTGTAAAACTCCTTTGCCGACTAATTCGCTTGGTTTTGAAGTTTTGAATTTATTGAAGTCAAATTATTTTCCATTTTTTTCAACTAATGGCATACCAAAACCAAGTAAAATCCTTGTGCTTTCAGCCCAAACTTCTACACAAGAATCGCCAATTTCTTTTGTTCCTCTATGAATTTTAAATTTCATTAGCAATATCGAATTTAACTATTTGCCAATCTTTATGGGGATTTTCTTTGGTTCTAGGTTTTCCGTTTACAAATTCATACTGACCTTGTTTTAAATTTTTCCATAAAGAATAGTCAATATTAAATATGTTATTATAATTATCATTTTCTTTTCCTTTCCGTGATAACAAGGTCTGAGTTTCAAGAATTAGAATATGAAACGATATAGGTTCATCTGAATGGTTATTTTTAGAAAAGGCTTTTTCAAATTTTTTAAATAATGTTTTTACCGTTCCACTTTTTTCATTTTTAAATATATGTATCCACGCACCATTGCAATTTTCCCTAACAAGTTTTTCAATATCTTTATCTATTGCTTTTTGAACAGAATTAAAAGCCTTTAATTCTACATTTAAAACTTTCTTCTCATTGTAGTAAAAACTTAAATCTGATGAAGCACTTCTTTTACCCTTTTCACTAAAACTATAATCTTCTTTCGTTGGTGTTTCTACAGAATAATAAAGTCCTGGATAAGAAGATTGTTCTTGAAGATTTGTTAGTGTAAATCTCAATTCTTGTTCGCTAATTCTTGTAATTCCATTTTTATATTTTGGAAATTTTAATAGAGTTTCTCTATTTGGTTTTTCAAAATATATTTTCAATAATTCTCTAGATGTTTTTTGCACTAATTCAAGTAAATATTCATTTATATCCATATTTTAGTCTCTTTTATTAAGATTTATTTAAAAGGAAGTATAAATTTTATACATCTTTGTTGTGCTTTCGCTATTTGACCGTTCTGCTGATAGCGTTGGCAAAGCGATACTCTTTTGCAATTTTTGTGCTGTATTTCGGCTGGTGCGAATTGCGAATGTGTATGGCCTTATGCGTTGGCTTATTCATTCAGTTTAATAATTCTCGTTTGTTCTTTTTTTCCATTTTCGGCTGGGATAATTTTAAACCCAACATTTGAGCCAATAGAAATTTTTGGTGTCAAATGGTAGTTTGTAGAAAGTGAAAAATAATATTCTGTTTCATCACATTTTAGAAATCCGTCTTTTCCTCTTTCATTATCGTGCATTATTTTAATAACTTCTCCATTGTGTATTTTTGAAGCATTATTTCCCCCCCTTTCTCGTTTAGGCTTAAAACTGTTCCAATATTTTTTAAGTTCAGATTTTAGTTTATTAATTTCCGAAACTGTTATTTCCTGGTTCTCAAATTGATTCAATTCGTCAAATAGTTTTTGAGGAACTTTCCAATCTTCTTGTAGTCTGATTAGTTTTGATAGAGAAAAGTGTTTAAAAGCTAATTCTATTTCGTTTTTATTTTTATGAATTCTACCCAATAAATAAAGCAAATCAACTTTAAATTCTATGGGACCAAAATTTGTTATTGCGTCAATAGAATATTTGAATGCTTTCTCAAAATCTTCTTTTTCGTAATAAAGTTCCGATATTTCTTTTTGGATAAACCATTCTTTCTTTTTTCTTAAAATGGTTTGTAACTCTTGAATTGTTTCTTCAGTATTACCTGAATTTTTCTTTGCAAGTGCAATTCTACGAGCAAACCAAACATCATTTGAATAATGAAAATTCTCAATAGTTTCAAGAGCCTTTTTTGAAGTGTCAAAGCATTCTTGCCATTCTCCTATTTTTAAAAGTGCTTTGGTTTTATGAGCAAACCAATTTTCCATATCAGATGCCAACTCCATATCTTTTAGTTGTCCTTTTCTTTCTACTTGTATAGTTGAGCAGTCTTTCGATAAATCGTCTGGATTGAAATTATTACAAAAATCATTTATCAATTTCCAATTTGGAGTAGGTTTTTTCTTTTCACTTTTTAGGACAATCGAAAAGAGATTTGAAGTTAAGGTCTTTGAAAAATCATTATTCAGACTTAATAGAATTGGTATCAAAATTTCAATTCTCTCAATTAGTTCATTTTTGTCATAATGAAAATTGTTTTCATCTAAAGTTTCTTCATCTTCTTCAAAGTAATCATTTTCGCTTTCTGCATCATTCACATTTGAGTTTTCAGATTTGTATTTAGACCAAAGTAGCCACCCATAAGAAGTTAAAATTCTTTCTTTGGTTTCTGAACTAATTTCAATTCCGTAAATGTTTAAAAATTTGAAACCTGCATCAAAATGGTTTGTATATCTTAAACAGGCTACCATATCAGAAATAAGATATTCATTGTTAGAAATCTGCTCTTTCGCGAAATCCGATTTGTTTTCTTTAAAGAATATTAGAGCATCATTGTACTTCTTATCCCTTTTTAATTGCGCTATATGTCTACTAAAATCAAAAATAGAAGCCATTGATTAACTTTTTAACTTATTTAGGGTTTCTTGAAATTCACTCCAAATTGTTGGTTCATCATAATATGAAGCTGAAACAGTTGAATAGAAACCATCTCCATCATAATACATATCAATAATTAATACATCTTCTGAATTTTTTATTTTTATTGTGTCCTTGTAAGGTGCTTGAATTATAAAAACGAAATCCATATCGTTTGAATTTAAAGCAACTTTTAAATCCTTATAGGCACTTTTTCTCCAATCATCCTTTATGAAGTCAAAGTCATTTATTGAATTGTTAGAAGTAATAACTTCAAGTACTTCATCTCCGAATTCTTTAGGTTCGGATTTCATAAGCGTTGGACGTTTAAAGTGTCCTTTTTTATTGTAGTAAATCGAGATTGTTGCTATTTCTCCATCACTTCCTTTTAATTCATAAAGTTCTTGATAGTTGGGATGATTAATTGCATTAACTTTTAGTTTCTTTGATTCTAATTTAGAACTAACAAATTGGTACAACTGGAGTAGAGAAGATGTAATTTCTTCATTTGGAAAATGAAATTTTTCAGCAATATCTTTATTGGATACAGATAAATCAGCGGTTAAATCGGAGACAAAAAATAGCTTTTTATCATTCTTTTGAACGATTGTAGAAGGCTTAATATCTATTTTTATAAATGGATTTATCAGCTCATAATTTATTAGATTGACTTTACAAGTAGCTCTTATTAAACCTGTGTAAATCCACTTAAAATAGGTTTCATTAGTTTTTCCTCCACCTGTTTCTACATTAAAAAAGACTTCATCCCATTTGTATGACATTGCTTTATGTACTGTCAAAGCCCAACCAAATCTTAATTGAGCGGAATTTTTGTATTTGTAAAATTCAGATGAAGGCATAGTGCTTAATAATTTCTGAATTTTCCTATTTATTTTAGTTTTTACCCTTTCGCCTTTTTCTAACCTATTCAAAAGTTCTTTTAGTTCATCATCTGAATGGAGTTTTCCGTTTTTGAAGTTCTCTAATTCTTTTGCTGCAAGTTGATTTAAAAGGATTTTATATGAAATAGTTTCGTCCTTTGATAACTCACCTTTATCACTCAATCTAAAATTTTCAAAACTGAAAAATTTCAAATTATGTCCTGTGTCTTGAAGCGTAATTTTTAATTCTCTAAAGGTTAAAGGAGTAATTAGTTTTTCTTTTCTCACTATCGGAGAAGAAACATTTGTAACGGTACCAAATTGACCGTTGTAGATTTTTTTTGGTTCTGCAAATGGGTCGTTTTCATCTTCAACACGTATGTTGTTACCAAAAATTACTAAATCATTTGAGGATAAATCCGTTCCATTTTTCAGAATGGATTTTTTAATCCAAAAGTTGATTTTTTGAGCATCATAATTTGAGTAGCTCAACAAATGAGTATTGGAGTTGGTTTTTAAGCTATTTGAAATTATCGGAAGTAAATCATCTTTTTGTAATTTGTTGAAATTATCTCCAATGGCAAAAGATAAATTGTTAAATCTTTCTTGTCTTATGCAGTTTACTGCTAAAAGAGCTTGTTTAACAATCTCTGATTTATTCTCTTTATCTATAAGTTGAAATGCTTTTGTTTTACATTCGTATTTTTCTTCCAAATAAGCTGGATTTAAAGCGCTCTCTTCTTTTTTTCCAATGGACAGTTGAAAGCTGTCTCCAACAAAAATCAATTTCCTTTTAGTGGTTTTTATATCTGAAAATGTGATAAAGTCTTCGAGCAATTTTCCTGAACCAAATCTCAAATCAATTGATTGATGATAATTATCAGATATTAAATGTGATTCGTCAATTATAAAAATGGTTTCCTCTGCGTCATCACATTTTTTTAAAGGAACTATTTCTAAATTAATTGTTTCTTCGTTGTCTTCTTCAGATTCGGCTTCTTCATCATCTTGACTTGTTCCACCATAAATGTGAGAATACATACTGTTGAATTCCAAATTGCTATCTTTAAGTAGATTGTTTGCAATTCTTGCAGATGAAGCAAATAGCTTAACTTCTGAAATGTTATTATTAAAAGCAATATCTTGAATGAACGGAATTAAATGAGTTTTGCCACTTAAAGAAGTACCTTGAAGTATAAATACTTGTTCTTCATCCGATTTTATGAAAGAAGTAATCTCCTTTAAAGCAGATTTCTGGTCAGAGTACAAATTGTCAAAATCCAATTCTGTTGAGTAGTCATTGTAATTGACTGTTTCTTCATACATTTCATTTAAGTCGAATTTGTCAGCACGAAAAATTTCTTTGAATAAATCAAATGAATTGTTTGATAAAGAAACTTCTTTGTCTGAAATGTCTATGATGTCTCTTATCTTTTCAAGATAATTGCTTTTGTCAACTATAAAGAAATTCAATTCTTCTTTGGAAGGAATTGAGCCAATTAGTTCAATTTCTTTTTGAAAACAAACTGCTCGAACAGTATGTAATGGATTGAATAAATCGGCTTTTGGAAGTTTATTTTTTATGTTTTTATCAAAAACTTTGATGAATTTTTCTTTTTGGTTTTTAAGTTGAACAAATGGGTTTATTGAACTTCCGCCTTTAATGATGTCTCCTTTTTGATTAGTCCATCTGCCAAATTCAAATTCAGATTTTGCATTTTTTGGTAAAGTAATTTTACCGTCAAAATTTTTGAAGTCAATTATACAAACTGTATTTTGGGTTAGGAGTAAAGCGTCTATTTGAAGTCTTTTGTCAGCTTCACATTCGGAGTTTGCAATTAGGAGTCCATTTAGTGAATACTTTTCAAAAAGGTTTTTAAGATTTTCTGCGAATTCCCTAAAAAACGTGTTTTCATAATTTTTGGCAGCTGTACCTTTTCTTAATTCAAGCATTGTTTACATTTAGTTTTCGAGTTCAAAAATATAGTCTTTTTTTATTTCTGCTTTATGGTTTTCCTCATTTTGTTCGAGCGTTGGCAAAAACCAAATTTGCTATTTGTGCGACGTAAAAATCGGAGATTTTTACGGCAAAGCAAATCGTTTGTTAAATGTTTTTCGGTTTATATTTTGTTTAAATGTAAGCATAAATTATACTCATTGTTGTATGCCGTTATTATTTAATTTCATTTGTTATTATACTTAATTCTTTATCGGGATGCCAATCATTTAAGTTTTCAAAAACTGCAAATCTTACTATTAAGATTAGTTCGGGACTGATTGTATGAATAGCAATGTCATTAGCAATTCCATTCATTTTTATTAATGTTTCAGGAGGTTGAAATTTACCAGGAGGTGAAAGAAAGAATTCGAAATAAACTCTTTTTTTCTTGACTTCTTTGTCGAAATTTAATGCCAATGCGTAGCTATTGCCTTTGGTTAAGTTAGGGATTTCTTTATTGTAATGATTTAATGTCCGACTTAAAACTGTAAAAAATCTTGTTGGCTTATCAATTTTATCTTTTTTAATCCAGTTTGAGATATTATTGTAGTTTGATTTTCCATCCTTCAAGTTTAATTTGTAATGAACTTGACCACTTTCGTGGTATGAATATTTTCCAGATGTTTTTTCTAACTCATTAAAATCTTCTGGTATTTCAATTTTAACTTCTGTTCCATTAAAATCTGTTGAAGTTTTTTCAGAGTGATTCGCCTTATAGGCAGAACCCCAGTAGAAATCATCTCCTTTCATCTCAAACCAGTAGAATTTAAAAAATTTCTCTTTATTGTAAGTAAATAGTAATCTTACTCTTATTTGATTTGGTATTTCCATAATGGCATACGAGTTTGAATATGATTTGTGCGACCTAAAAATCGGAGATTTTTCGGACGTAGCAAATCGTTTGTTGAATGTTTATCTACTCATAATTGGTTCGTGGTACAATAAAAATGTTTTTTGAAATGCAGTAATTTTTTTCATGTGGCGTTTTCATAACGACAACTAATTTAAAAAAAATTTGCCCGCTTAGAACATTGAAAGTTAATTTGTTTTCATTCTTAATAGGAGTAGGGCGAAAACAAAGAATGTAAATATCAAATAGTCATGCTTTCCTAAAATTATTGAGGAGAATTTGTTATATTTAATAGTAATAACTTTTATATTATGTGTTACGATATCAAAGCAAATTTAGAATCCCAGTTAAACCGAGCAAATCGGAAAGGAGATTTGCAGGCCATAAAAGAAATTAAGGAAAAACTGGTCCCTTTAACGGATTTGCCAATTTACCATACTACGGGTTTCAACCATCCAAAACTGTTAATTTATACTGACAGATCTCCTTGGGTTCCTGAGGTTTCAACTTGGGGTTTGGTTCCGCATTGGGTAAAAGACAAAGAACAGCTAAAACAATTATGGAATAAAACATTGAATGCAAGGGGAGAAACCATCTTTGAAAAACCTTCCTTCCGGGAATCTGCCAAATACAACCGTTGTATCATTTATGTCAACGGGTTTTATGAACACCACCATCAAGATGGAAAAACA
>JGI1221J11331_1000158_pt1 | contig 20694 bp, 19 predicted proteins | sample LakVidmifraction_4_FD_11331 | JGI IMG/M metagenome (IMG submission 11331) | reverse complement strand
TTGAGCGCGGCGGCAATGGTGCTGCGGACGGTGGTTTCACTGAAGCCGTGCGGTGTGCGGTCGTTCTGTCCATCGCGTAGATGCTCGGTGGCCAGTTTTGCCAGTTGAAACACGTTGGGTTTACCTGCTTTGTTATAAGTGCCGGGCTTCGCTGCAAGGCCCAATGCAAGGGCGGCAACGGTGCGTTGTAGGCGTTTGATTTCTGTGCTTGTTTGATTGGCTGATTGGGCTGGTTCTGATTGTTTAAGCTCGAATAGCCTGTCGTATGCCTGAACTATTGGTTGCGCAGGAATCATAATTTCTGAGGTGGTGAGGTTTACGGGTTCGACGAATAACAGAACATTGTTCTGTGAGCTAAGGCTTTCGCTGTCTCCTCCTGTTACCCGATCCCCCAAGTACCGTGCCGCTTCAACAGTAAAATCTTCATGAGTAATTATCCTGTGAGGTGGGTTAAACGAAAATTCGCCGCTCAAAAAAACGGTGTCATTAATTGATCTGTCACACAGATAACATTCGATGTCGTCAGCAAAAAATGAAGGATTGAGGCCACCAAAAACAATTTCTTCAATTATGAGTTTGCGGTTTTTGCTCCATCGCTCTGCTAGGTCATCAATGGATAGGTAAGCTCTTAGTTTCGCGTCCATAACGCGCCCTCAGCGCCCCTAGAATTGGTAGGCCATGCCAGGCGGGTAGGGTTCCCGCTTTTCGCCCCGTCAGGCTAGGCACGGCCAAAACGGTTACTTGTCAGAACTGGTAATCTGGGTGTGATTCGGCCATCAGTGTGGCATGTTCGTGTGCATCTTCTACCGCCGGGATCTCCGCATCTTCTACGCCAATGCTTTTAAGGTAAGCGCCATCTTCAATCGCCCGCGCTACTGATTTCCAGTTTTCGGCACCATCTGCACGTATCATTTCGATTAGGGCTTCTTTGGTTATAGTCATGGTTATTGATCCTTGGGTTATTTGCTGGCGGTCTGGCCTATGGCCACCACGTTGCTGTTCGGCTTCTTCAGGTTGTCTAGGTAGTCGGCCCACTGCCGCATCATCTTCGTGCGTTCATCAATCCTGGCGGATCGGTTGTAGGCGGCGGCCACTTGGTTGCGCTGGCGATGGGCCAGTTGCAGCTCAATGATTTCCGGCGGCCATCCCATCTCGTGCAGAAGCGTTGAAGCGGTCGCTCTGAATCCGTGCCCCACCATGGTCGCACCGTCAAAGCCCATACTTTTCAATGCTGTGTTAACTGTGTTTCCAGACATTGGCCGGCCTGGCCTTACCGACTCGAATACGTATGGCCTGTGGCCCGTTAGCTGCTTCAACGGCTTTAAGATCTCTCAATGGCTTGTGGTGACAGTGGGATTCTGTGGTCTGGCACCAGTCCAGCTCGCTTGGCCTTCACTGTGCCTTTCATGCGCTTGCCTGGCACTGTCCATATGCCCGCATCCAGGTCGATTTCTGACCATGCAGCTAGGCGTAGCTCACCGGGGCGGAGAAATACCAGAGGGGCTAATTGCAGGGCGGCGCAGGTCGTAGGCTGGCCCGCGTAGGCGTCAATTGCTCGGAGCAGTTTGGCTAACTCTTCCGGCTTAACAATGGCGGCTCTGTTTTTTGCGGGCACGGCTTTTAAAATGCCGCGTAGGTCTGCGGTGGGGTCTCTGGTGGCGCGGCCTTCCGATATGGCGAATCTGTATATCTGGCTGATTCGCTGGCGCATACGGTGTGCAGTTTCGTGCTTGCCCTTGGCTTCGATTTTTCGCAATACCTGAAGGGCCAGAGGCGGTTCAATATCGGTGATTGGCAGGCTGCCAAGGTGTGGGTATATCCAGTTTGTCAGGCGGTTGTGTGTAACTGAAATGGTGCTGTCGCTTAGCTGGCCTGTTTGCAGCTTCAGCCAATCCTCGGCAACCGCTTGAAACGTGTTGGCGTTAGCGGATAGATTCTTTGCGCTTTCTGAGCGGCGATGCGTGACAGGATCTTTGTTTTGGTCGAGTAGTTGCCGCGCATTGTCCCTTCCTGCCCGTGCGCTTTTCAGAGAGGTTTCTGGATAGCTGCCAAGGCTGAATGTTTTTTCTTTGCCGGCAAACCTATATCGAAACCACCACACTTTGGACTCGGGCTTTACCACCAGCGTCAGCCCGCCACCGTCCGCCAGCTTGCGGCGTCTCTGGCCTTCCGGCTTTGCGGCTTTTACCGTGCTGTCAGTCAGCTTATTGATTTCCCTGGCCATACCGTCACCTTTACCTGTTTGTGGGTACCGTTGGCGCTCTCTATCGCCAGTACCCGCAAGAGTACCCGCATCTTGTGGGTATTTCCAGTGGTGTCCCGGTAGTTCCGGCAAGGTTCTTTAAGGAGTAAAATTCTAATTTTTTCAGTGGTTTGCGGTCTTTCTAGGTAGTCTTTGGAATGGTTAATGGTGCCCTCGGCAGGACTCGAACCTGCTACCTTCCCCTTAGGAGGGGGACGCTCTATCCAGATGAGCTACGAAGGCGCTTCTTTCAGAAGGTCGGTATGATAACGGCCTAAGGCTTATGGCTCAAGGTGTGGCCGTGTTTTCTGCTTGTCTGGGAGTGTGCTTTGTCTGATCCTTTGTCGTTAAGCATCGTTGTGCCTGTCTGGATGGAGGCGGCGGGCGTTGTGGAAACACTTGAGGCGTTGCAGCCGCTGCGTGCTGCGGGCCACGAATTGATTGTTGTGGACGCCGGCAGCACCGATGGCACGGCCGGGTTGGCAAGCCCGCTGGCGGATGTGGTGGTTCAGGCAGGAAAGGGCAGGGCCGTTCAGATGAATGCGGGCGCCTTCGTTGCTAAAGGCGGTGTTCTGCTGTTTTTGCACGCGGATACTCGCCTTCCTTCAAGTGCATTGAATTACCTGGATAAGTTTTTTCAAAGCGATAAATCCTGGGGTCGTTTTGATGTGCGCCTAAGTGGCCAAAGTGCGATGTTCCGGGTGATTGCCTGGTTTATGAATCAGCGGTCGCGGTTAACGGGTATTTGCACGGGTGATCAGGCCTTGTTTGTGCGCAGGGACGTTTTTGAGGCGTTGGGTGGGTTTGCTAGCCTGCCGATTATGGAAGATATTGAGTTTTCGAGTCGGCTTCGCCTGGTTTCCCGACCCTTCTGTATTGAGGAACCGGTGACTACGGATAGCCGGCGCTGGGACCAGGGGGGTGTTTGGCACACGATTTTTCTTATGTGGCGTTTACGTTGGCGTTATTGGCGCGGCGAATCACCAGAAACGCTTGTTCATTCCTACCGTTCGGACGTTCGTAATGCCAAAGACTGAAGCCCCCAATGCATTGTTGATGCAATTTGCCAAGTGGCCGGAAGCTGGCCGGGTAAAAACACGCCTTATTCCCGCGCTGGGTGTTTCTGGGGCGTTGGATGCACATTTAACGCTCACGCTTGCTGTGCTGGATAACTTGTGTGGCTCTGGCCTTACGGTGCAGTTCTGGTGGGATAGGGCAGTAGACTCTGTGCCGGCGGATGCGCAGGGTGTTGTTCGCACGATTGAACAGCGGGGCCTAGGGCAGAAAATACAACAGGGCACTAACTTGGGCGATCGCATGCTGGACGCGCTTGGCACTGGCCTTGAGGCTCACGCCTTGGCTCTGATCGTGGGCAGCGATTGCCCTTCGGTTGAGCCGGCATACGTGCATCAGGCGGTGGCCAGTTTGCAGGAATACGATGTGGTTTTAGGTCCGTCGGATGATGGTGGCTATGTGCTGATCGGCGCGCGCCGGGTGGTTCCGCACATGCTGGATGGCATTGAGTGGGGCACGGAAGCTGTTCTCGAGCAGACTTGCCAGCGGCTGAAGAAGCTGGGGCTCAGCGTTGGTTTGCTGGAGCCCCGCTGGGATGTGGACGAGCCCGAGGACTGGGCGCGGTTTCAGCTTATTTAGCAGTCACCGGCGGTTGCTGCAAAATAAGGTCGCGGGCTTCGCTCGCGCTCAACCCTTCTCCTCCGGTTACTGCACGCAGCGCTCGGTCTCGGTTTAATACCGCATCCGTGAAGGTGGCTTTTAGCTCCTCAAGGCTTACAGATTTGACGGCTTGGGCGAGCTTCTCGCGGGAATCAAAGCCCTCCGAATCCCGGTCAATCTCGCTCCAGTAGCGCCCTGAAATCTCTCCCAGCTGGCGATCCCGCTCCAGAATGCTGCTGATCACCGCCTCTTTTTCACCCTCTAGTCGCTTTTCGTCTAGATTGCTGAGGGTCTTCTCAAAGCCTTTTGTAAATTCGCGAACCGCCTGGTCTATTTCGCTTTGGCTGGCGGTGGGGGATTGAACCACAAAGCCCAGAGCCGGTGTTTCGAGCATTTCAAACGGCGTTGCGTACACAATGTAGCCGAGCTGGCGGGTGGTGCGGAGCTCTTCATAAAATGGGCTGCTTATAATCTGCGCCAGTAGGCGGAACCGGGCGCGTTCTTCAAAGCTGGTGTTCTTGCCCTGCGTGTAGAGGGTGTACCCGGTGTCTGGGTGCTTTACGTTGAGGGAGACCAGAATTTCCTCTGCCGGCAGCTTGCGAACATGGCTGCGCTCAACCGGTACAAAGTCACTCTTGCCCAGAACAATCGCATTAACCTGTTTGGCTATGTTCAACGCGTAGGCTTGCGTAATGTTGCCGTGAGCCAGAAGCACTGGGTCAACTTCGGAGAGTAGTGTCTCGGTGAAAGACAAGAGCTCGTCGAGGGTTACGCTTCGGGCGGCCTCGAGCTTTTCTTCTGTGCTCCAAGTGTCCTCAAGCAGAGCGGTTTGGATAAACTCCGATGTTTGCTCAACCGGTCGGTCTTTGGCTTTGTTCTGCAGGCTGTCTATTAGATTTTGCTGTGAGATACCAAACCGTTGCCGGGTGATCTCCGGTGCCGACACCTGCATGAGAATACGGTTCATCAGGGTGTGCAATTTGTCGTTGTAGCCGCCGACCCGCACTGTGATCCCGCGTAAGTGCGGGTAGATGCTGTAATCCAGCCCTGCAAGGCGAGCGGAATAGGCCCAAGCGTTCAGGTTGGTGTTTATGCTGTCTACCAGTAGCTGCGTCAGCACATGGCTACGTGCGGATACGCGGGCAGCCGGGGTGCGCAGGCTGAAAAACACGCTGGCTTTAGGGGTGTTGAAGCGGGTGTCCCTGGCAAACCAGATAGCCATACCGTTGTTGCTCAGCAACTCGGGCTGGTTCATGGTTTTGCCCGGCACCATGGCTAGGTTTTCCGGCACAAACGGGTTGGGTAACGGAAGGCGAAGCTCCTTCACGAGAGGATCTGAAGCCTTAGCCAAAAGTGTTTCGGTATCCAAGGGTTCAATTTCCCAGGGTGCTTCATACCATTGGGTGAGGTTTGGGTTCTTCAACTCAGGCTGCGGTGCCAACACATAAGCCATCACGTTATCCGGTGTCAGCTTGGCAAGAATCGCCCGGTATTGGTCTGGCGCGTAGCGTTCCATCAACCAGGGCGCGCTGAGGATGTCATCGGCAGGGTAGTCCTGGAGTTGGCTCGACAGGCGCATGGCCTCATGTATTGGGTCGCCTTGTTCGCGAAAACGAAAATCGATTTGTGCCAAGCGCTGCATTTCTTCAAAGCGCTGCTGGCTTATGCCCTGCTCACGAATGATGTCGATGTATTGGAATACCAGAGGCAGAATTTCTTCGTGCTTGCGCAGGCCCTCGGGTGTAAGCGCAATGCTGATGTCCAATGTAGCGTTCTCGCCCGTGTCCATGCCGATGCCTGCCGACAGGCTATCTGCCAGCCCGTTCTTCTTGAGCACATCAAACAGGCTTCCTGGCCCTTCGTGGCCCAGCAGGTTGGCAACGTAGCTGGCGGGCTTGGTGCGGTAGTTTTCCTGCTGGGATGGAATTGGGAAAGACAGCGACAGGCTGCGCACATCTTTGATGGCTTGTGCCGTTACCTTCGCGGGTAGTGAATCGGTTTCAAGAAGGCTGGCAGTATGGGCCCGTGCTTCCAGATTGCGATTCTCTATGGCGTCGAAACGCGACTGCACCATGGTCTCAAGCTCATCCAGAGGCTGTGGCCCATAGACTGCGAGAGTCATCAAGTTCGCAGAGTAATGGCTTTTCCAGAACTCGATCAGGTCGGGCCGAAGAGGGCTATCTTCCGTGTTTTTCAGTGTGGTCAGGTTGCCGACTGCGAACTGGTGAAAAGCATGTTCTGGGTTGCTGGTGGCCTTTTTGACGGAATAGAAGCGACGGCCGTCTTCTTTCTGTTTGGCGCTGAACTCCGAATGAACGGCGTTGCGCTCGCGGTCGACAAGCTCGGCGGTAAACAGGGGCGCAGCAAACTGCTGGGCAAAGCGATCAAGCGCAGATCCCAGGTAATCAGCCTGAATATCAAAGAAATAGTTGGTGTTTTGAAAAGCGGTAAAGGCGTTATGGCTGCCGCCGTGGCTATTGATGAACTGTTGATACTCGCCGGGCTCGGGATACTGCTCAGTGCCGAGAAACAGCATGTGCTCCAGAAAGTGTGAAATGCCCTCACGCTCTTTCGGATCATCACCGCTGCCAACGGCTACGTTCATGGATGCGGCGGCTTTGTCTGCATTCTTGTCGGATACCAGAATAGCCCGCAAGCCATTAGCCAACTCAATGAAGCGGTATTCGTTGTTGTCGTTCGGGCTTTTGCTTGGCGTTTGTGCGGCCGTGGCAAACGAGCTGACAAACAACAGCAAAAGCAGCGCAAACGCATTAACCGTTAGTGCTCGGGCGTTCATTGGGGTACCGATATGCATAGGGCCTCTGTATCCGTTAAGGAGCTGTTGTAAATGTCTTCAGGGTATACGGGTCGGGCAATGTAACGGTGCACCATGTTTCAGTGCATCATTGTTTTGCGAGTTTTTTCCGGCTGCTGGTCGAGAGTTTTGCGGGCCAAATCTGCTGCCTTTTCGCCATCGAGTTCGCCGGAAGCAATACGCTCAAGCACGGTTGCCATAATAGCGACGGACTGGCGGTAATCGGCAAACTCTTCCTGGAATGCACTGTCGATGGCCTGGTACACCGCCTGAATTTTTTGCTCCCGGTCGCCCGCGTTTTTTGCCGTGTCGTTGATGGCTTTCAGGCATGCGCGTGCAATGGTGATGTAGCGTTCGGTGTTTTGGTTGTCATTCTGCATTGTCTAGCTTCCGGATATCGCTTGATCTGTGAAAATAATTGACGCCTGGAGAGGCAGTAAGTTCCTGATTATCGCATTGCTGGCAGGCTGTTTCATTGCTTTGTGGTAATTCAGCGCCGGGGAGTGTGAGTAGCTAATATTGTGCTAATCTCAAGTACATTGTGTCGGAAATGCATACAGGCGTTCCTGGTAAATTTTTAGAGTAATGGCTCTATTTAAAACAATAAGTTACAGAGTAAAAGCTCTAAAAAAGATCGATACATAAAGTTGCAATTAAGTACAATGTCGGCTGTATAGGGCTGTTATAAGACTTTGGTCTAAGGCGGTCGGCATAAATCGATAACAACAGAGCAACAGGCAAGGTGGATTATCAATGAATTATTTCCTGACCGGTGGTACCGGGTTTATCGGCCGTTTTCTTGTGCAAAAATTACTGGCACGCGGCGGTACCGTGCATTTGCTGGTACGTGAGCAGTCTCAGGGCAAGCTCGATGCACTCAGAGAGCGTTGGGGCGTAGATGAGTCCCGGGTAAAGGCTGTGGTTGGTGACCTTACCAGCGAGAACCTGGGCATTGATGCCAAAACCCTGAAAGCCCTGACAGGAAAGGTCGACCACTTTTTCCACCTTGCAGCCGTTTACGATATGGGTGCCGATGAAGAAGCCCAGCAGGCTACGAACATCGAGGGTACCAGATCCGCAGTTAAAGCCGCCGCAGCCGTGGGAGCGAAGCACTTTCATCATGTTTCATCTATTGCAGCGGCGGGCATGTTTAAGGGCACGTTCCGCGAGGATATGTTCGAAGAAGCCGAGAAGCTGGACCATCCGTACCTGATGACCAAACACGAATCAGAAAAGATTGTCCGTGAAGAGTGCAAGGTGCCATTTCGTATCTACCGCCCGGGTATGGTGATTGGTCATTCGGCCACCGGTGAAATGGATAAGATTGATGGCCCTTATTATTTCTTCAAGATGATCCAGAAAATCCGTCGAACGCTGCCCCAGTGGGTGCCGACGATTGGTATCGAAGGCGGCCGCCTGAATATTGTCCCCGTGGATTTCGTGGTCAATGCTTTGGATCACATAGCGCATCTGGATGGCGAAGACGGTAACTGCTTTCACCTTGTGGACACGGATCCTTATAAAGTTGGCGAAATTCTTAATATATTCAGCGAAGCTGCCCATGCGCCAAAAATGGGTATGCGTATTGATGCCCGCATGTTCGGGTTTATTCCGCCGTTCATCCGCCAGAGCCTGAAAAACCTGCCACCGGTAAAGCGTTTAACGGGCGCTTTGTTAGAAGACATGGGTATTCCCCGCTCCGTGCTGTCGTTTGTTAACTATCCCACCCGCTTTGATGCCCGTGAAACCGAGCGTGTGCTGAAAGGAACCGGTATTGAAGTGCCCCGTCTGCCGGATTACGCGCCGGTGATCTGGGATTTCTGGGAGCGTCATCTGGATCCAGACCTGTTCAAAGATCGCACGCTTAAAGGCACGGTTGATGGCAAGGTAGTGGTGATAACTGGTGCAACCTCGGGTATCGGCTTGGCGACAGCCGGAAAACTGGCGGAGACCGGGGCCATTCTGGTTATTGGCGCCCGTACTCGCAAAACGCTGGATGAGGTAACCGCATCACTGGAGGCCAAAGGGGGCAACGTGCATGCGTACCANTGNGATTTCTCCANCATGGAGGAGTGCGATCANTTTGTGAAAACCGTTCTGGATAACCACGGTCATGTGGATGTGCTGGTGAACAACGCCGGGCGCTCTATTCGACGTTCGCTGTCGTTGGCATTTGATCGTTTTCACGACTTTGAGCGCACNATGCAGCTTAACTATTTTGGTTCCGTGCGCCTGATCATGGGCTTTGCGCCTTCCATGCTGGAGCGCAAGGGCGGACACGTGGTGAATATTTCATCCATTGGTGTTCTTACCAATGCGCCGCGATTCTCTGCGTATGTGGCGTCTAAATCGGCGCTCGATGCATTCAGCCGATGTGCGGCTTCTGAATGGTCCGATCGCAACGTAACGTTTACCACCATCAATATGCCGTTGGTGAAAACGCCGATGATTGCACCCACTAAGATCTACGATTCTGTGCCGACGCTTACACCGGAAGAAGCAGCAGATATGGTTGCGGACGCGATTGTTTATCGTCCTAAGCGGATTGCGACACGCCTTGGTGTGTTTGCCCAGGTGCTACATGCCGTGGCACCTAAGATGGGCGAGATCGTGATGAACACTGGGTACCACATGTTCCCGGATTCATCGCCAGGAGTAGGCGGCAAGCCCATTGAAAGGCCTAAGGTGTCCACGGAACAGGTGGCATTCGCAGCGGTTATGCGGGGCATTCACTGGTAAGCAGCGCTTTTGGTAAGTTGAATCAAAAAACCCGCTTTGTGAAGCGGGTTTTTTGTGGGTGCTGTGTTGTGGAATGAAGCCTGTGCTATTCGGCTTCATCCGAAATCATAGGTGGCGGAAAGCCGCCCAGATCCAGCCAGCGATTGACGATGCCACAAAACAAATCTGCTGTTTTTTCCGCATCGTAGGCAGCGGAGTGTGCTTCTTTGGGATCAAATGGAATGCCAGCCAGTTTGCACGCTTGCGCCAGTACAGTATGGCCATACGCTAAGCCTGCCAGTGCGGCTGTGTCGAATGTCGAAAACGGATGGAAAGGGTTCCGGCTGATTTCTGCCCGTGATGCAGCTGCAAATACGAAGTTGTGATCGAAGGTAGCGTTGTGGCCAACCAGAACCGCCCGCTTGCAGTCGTGCGCCTTTATCGACTTACGAATGGAGCTGAAAATTTCACTCAGGCCTTCGCGCTCGGGCACGGCTTCCCGTTCTGGACTCCAAGGGTCGATGCCGGTGAAGTCCAGCGCGGACTGTTCCAGGTTGGCGCCCTCAAATGGATCAATCTGTTGCACATGGGTTTCAGCACGCTGTAACCGGCCGTCGTCATCCATGGTTAGCATAACCGCCGCTATTTCCAGCAGAGCATCGCGCCCCGGATTGAATCCGCCTGTCTCCACATCGACAACAACCGGTAAAAAACCGCGAAATCTGCGGGACATGGGGTGCGATTGTTTGTTTTCGTCAGTCACTAAAACTCCGGTCGTGGCCGTTTATCAGGAAATTGGGGTAGGTTTACGCTTGGCGCCAGTTAATCGTTTCGCCGGCTTTCAACGGAACGATGGTACCACCTGCCAGAGGTAATTCATCCGGCATAGGCCAAGGTTTTTTCACCAAGGTAATGGTATCGGTATTGCGTGGCAGGCCATAGAAGTCCGCACCGTTGAGGCTGGCAAAGGCTTCTAGCTGGTCTAGAATGCCGAGCTCTTCAAAAATCTCTGCATACAATCCAATCGCGCCGTAGGCGGAATAGCAGCCCGCACATCCGCAGGCAGCTTCCTTTTTATCCTTTGAATGCGGGGCCGAGTCGGTTCCCAAAAAGAACCGTTTGTCGCCACTGGCAATCGCATCTCTCAACGCCTGCTGGTGTCGGTTACGTTTGAGAATGGGAAGGCAGTAAAGATGAGGGCGTATGCCACCCACCAGCATGTGATTACGGTTGTACATGAGATGCTGGGGCGTGAGCGTTGCTGCCAGGTTGTCGCCTTGGTGATGGCGTACAAACTCTGCGGATTCGGCGGTGGTTATGTGCTCAAGTACAACTTTAAGGTTGGGGAAGGCTTCCAGCGTGGGTGCCAGAACCCGCTCAAGAAATACCTTTTCCCGATCAAAAATGTCTATGTCTGCATCGGTCACTTCGCCATGAACAAGCAGCAGCATGCCGCACTCAGCCATGGCTTCCAGTACTGGGTAGATATTGCGAATATCTTGTACGCCCGAAGCGGAGTTTGTGGTGGCTCCGGCTGGATACAGCTTTGCCGCGACAATGCCTTCGGCACTTGCCTCAAGGATCTCCGCGCGCGTGGTGGACTCTGTGAGATAGAGCGTCATCAAAGGCTGGAAGTTTGTGCCTTTGGCTGCTTCCAAAATGCGCTCCCGGTACGCGGACGCTTCGGCGGCGTTTGTTACCGGCGGCGCAAGGTTGGGCATGATGATCGCCCGCCCAAAACAGGCCGCGGTTGCCGGTACCACATCTTTTAAAACATCGCCGTCGCGAACGTGGAGGTGCCAATCGTCGGGGCGCACAAGGGTAAGCTGTTCGGTCATGAGCTGGGTTCCGCAGTACCTTCAAAGGGCTGAAACAGAGGCGTGAAAAACGCGTTCGATTTGGACGGCGCTTTGACCCTGAAAAATTTTGCAGATTATAGCAGAAGGCGCCAGTGATTGTTTTTACCCTCGCTGACTAAAGAACACCCGATGGGTGCCGTTAAACAGGGTAGCTACGAAACACCCGTGAACCAACGGTGCCACTGTTACGGCACCCTTATGACACTCTTATGGCAGTTATATGGCAGGTTGCTTCCACCAAAAAACGCTGAAATTGCTGGGAATACTCGCCTTGGGCGCGTTCTTGCCTGGATCTGGCGTGGCCGGAAGCTATGGTGCCGGAATTAGCAACAGCCAGTGGTATCTTGCCGAGTCGGTTTTCGAGTGTTCACTGGTGCATGAAGTTCCGGGATACGGCCGGGCCGTTTTCAGCCACCGAGCCGGAGAAAAGCTGTCTTTTTTCCTAGAATCTGAAGCGCATCTTATGCGGCCTGGCCGTGGCTTTCTGGTTGTTGAGGCCCCAGCTTGGAGGCCAGGTGTCGCACCACGGCCAGTGGGCGCGGTAAACGTAACAGAAGGGCGCCGGCCAGTGTCTCTGGATACGCGCCACGCCGTCATTCTTGCCCAGAGCCTTCTCGAGGGCATGCGCCCTACCGTTACGCAGGACTCTTGGTACGATGGCAGCCCGGTGCGTGTGCAGGTTTCCAACATCAATTTCAGTGGCCAGTATCAGCGCTATCGTTCCTGTGCCGCGAATCTTCTGCCGGTGAATATTGATCAGGTAGGGCGTTCGAGAGTGACCTTCGTCACAGGCAGCAAGAGGCTTTCACAGGCCGACATGAACCACTTGGATAACATTGTGGCCTACATTATGGCCGACTCTACCGTTGAGCGCGTTTTTGTGGATGGGCATACAGACGACGTGGGTAGCCGAATTGATAACCGGGCCTTATCTGAGGATCGCGCCAATGTGGTGGCGGATTATTTGAAAAGCAGGGGCGTCGCCCCGGACTTAATAACAGAAAGATCCCATGGCGATCAGTACCCAGCGTCCCGTCGCCAGGCCGAAAACCGTCGCACAACGATTCGTCTGCAGCGTGAAGGCGAGCGCCCGGGGCTTCAGCAGGCCAATGGTTACGGCAGTGCGTCAGCTGGCTGACGCGCTACGATCTAATGTTTAAATCTGCCTTTAATAAACCGAGCTCAATACTTCCAAGTGGGCATTCACGCTCTCTGCCAGAGCCTTCAGGTGGTAACCACCTTCCAGCGTTGAGATAATCCGATCGTTACTGTGCTCGCTTGCGATGCCTACCAGCATTTCGGTCAACCAACGGTAGTCTTCTGTTTCCAGATTGAGCTCTGCCAGGGGGTCGAGGCGATGAGCGTCAAACCCGGCTGATATGAGAACAACCTGGGGCTTGAATGCATTTAGGCGCTTTATCCATCCTTCTTCCACTAACTTGCGAAAATCCACAGCGGAACACCCAGCTTCAATGGGGATGTTCACAATGTTATCGGCTTGCTGGTGCGCATGGGAGTGCGGATAGAAGGGGTGCTGGAAGCTGGAGCACATCAGTATGCGCTCATCGCCACTCACGATATCCACCGTGCCATTTCCCTGATGCACGTCAAAATCAATGATGGCTATCCGCTCAAGGTGGTGGAAATTGAGGGCTCGCATGGCAGCCAAAGCAATATTGTTGTAAAAACAGAAACCCATGGATTTGCTACGTTCAGCATGGTGGCCGGGAGGCCTTGCACAGATGAACGCGTTGGTAACTTGGCTGCTCATTACCATATCCACGGCTTGGATGTTGGCGCCGGCGGCCAATCTTGCTGCGCGGAGGGTGTCTGGCATCATCGCAGTGTCTGGATCTGTGAATACCCGGCCGCGAGTAGGTTGCATCATATCCAGCTGTTGCAGGTAGCGTTCCGGGTGCACACTTAAAAGCTGGTCGCGGGTGATCTCCTCGGGGCGAACCCAATCTAGCTTTTCGGCCATGCCGGTGTCTGCAATGTAACTGATGATGGTGGCCAGCCGGCCAGGGCTTTCGGGATGCTCTGGCCCCATGTCGTGTTTCATGCAGTCATCGTGGGAAAAAAATGCGGTGGTCATAAATCTCGAAAAGCCCCGATTGTGCTTGTATTTTATTCGATCTTATCAGGGATAATCTCGTCACGCCGGGTTTCTTTGGTCTTATAGGTTCGATAGGCATTTCACATAGGTACTTCAATGCCTAAGATAGGGCAAACACATGCTAGAGGAGAGTCAGCTTGAGCACTCGGTATCTTGAAAGTCTGTTCAATCCCGCTTCCATTGCAGTGATAGGCGCGTCGGAACGATCAGACAACCTTGGCGGCATGGTGTTAAGAAACCTGATGAGTGGTGGCTATCCGGGCCGGCTTCTGGTGGTAAACCGGAACGATTACGACAATGTGCACGGTGTTCCTTGCGTGAAAAAAGTGTCGGGAATGGAGTTCTCTCCAGATCTTGCCATTGTTTGTACACCTCCGGAAACCGTGGCCAAAACCATCCGGCGCTTGGGCGAAGCGGGTGTGCGCACGGCGATTGTGATGACCGGCGGTATGTCTCGTACCCACAGTAAAACCGGGACGCCCCTGATGTATTCGGTTGGGGAGGCTGCCAAGGAAAGCGGCATTAGAGTGCTGGGCCCGAACACGATCGGTCTTATGGTGCCAGCCAGAAGCCTGAACGCCACCTATGCACACATGGGTGTGCTCCCCGGCCGTGTGGCGTTTGTAGGCCAATCGGGCACCATCGCCAGTTCGGTGATTGATTGGGCGTTTGCTCGCGGGGTGGGGTTTTCTTACTTTCTCACCCTGGGTGATGGTATGGACATCGATCACGACGACTTGATTGATTACTTGGCCCAAGATACCCAAACCCGCGCGATTCTCCTGCACATCGAGCATATTCCCAACGCCCGGCGCTTTATGTCGGCCGTGCGGGTGGCGTCCAGAACCAAGCCTGTGATTGTGGTTAAATCCGGGCGCGTACCAGAATCTGAATGGCTTCCCCATGAGTTGCCTGATGGCATCATGCGCAGTGATCCCATATACGATGCCATGCTCCAGCGCGCCGGTGTGCTGCGGGTTGACGGGCTGGGGCAAATGTTCGATGCGCTGGAGACGCTCACCCGTATGCGCCCGCTACGCCGAGAGTCTCTGGCAATTATGGCGAACGGTGTTGGCCCCGGGGTTCTGGCAGTTGATCGGCTGGCGGATCTGGGCGGCGAGCTTGCTAGTCTGTCTGAGTCCAGTATTAACGGCCTTGCGGAGCTATTGCCTCCGTACTGGACGCGCAAGAACCCCATCGACCTTAACTATGATGCGTCCCCTGAATTGTACGGCAAGGCCATAAAAATTCTGGCCAAAGACCCTGAAGTGGCTAACGTGCTGGTGATGTACGCTCCCAGCCTTACAGAAGACAGCCTGCAAATTGCCGATGCTGTGGTGCAGGCCGCAAAGGGCACGCGCCTTAATATTTTCACCTGCTGGCTTGGGCAGAGCACTGTGATGGAGGCTCGCGAGGAGTTTTATCGCGCGGGTGTGCCATCGTTCTTTAATCCCGAGAAAGCCGTGGTTGCCTTTATGCAGCATGTGCGCCATCAGCGTGTTCAACGCCTGCTAACGGAGACGCCGGAATCCTTTACCGATCATTTTTCAGATCACACTCAAACACGGCGCGTGGTGATGAACGCCCTTCGTTCGGATAGGCTGCATCTGTCAAACCAAGAAGCCAGAGCTGTGGTTGACGATTACGGCATCAACACCATTGAGACAATTTATTGTGATGATGTTGAAGAGGTTGTAGAGGCTTTTTCTATAGAGCGTCGGCCTGTGGACATTACTCTGGTGCACGAGCAAGCCTGTGACCCGTTCATGAAGTTGAGCGTTGCCCAGCGCCGCTATAAAGGGACGGTAAAGAAGCTGGATAATGAGTCTGCAATTATAGATGGCTGCCGTTTTCTGATGGAGGAGTACCAAAAACACTTCCCAACCAGCGGTTTTGTTGGTTTTGCTATGCAGCGGTCTTATCAGCACGTCGGTGGCATTGAATTTAGTGTCGGCATCACAAGAGACGCGCAGTTCGGGCCTTTGGTGGTTTGCGGCGCCTCGGGTGCGCATATCAGCGTGATGACGGATCGGCAAATTGCGCTGCCACCGCTGAACATGGTTCTCGCCCGGGAGCTGTTGCGCCGTACCTATATGTATAAGCTGCTCAAAGAGCACAGCTTGAAGCCTGATTCGGATATCAGGGCGGTCTCGGAAACGTTGGTTACCCTCTCCCAGATTGTGATCGATATTCCAGAGATCCGCGGGTTGGAAATTTCGCCCCTGTTATTCAACGATCAGGGCGCGGTAGCCGTGAATGTGGCTATCAACCTGTCTAAAACGCCCGGCCGACCGATTATTCAGCCTTACCCGAGAGAGCTTGAGGAGTGGCTGGTGCTTCCCAAATCTGGGCGCCGGATAATTATCCGCCCGGCTCTGGCAGAAGACGAACCATCGCACCGGGTGTTCCATGAGTTGCAGTCGCCGGAATCCATTCGCTACCGTTTCTTCCAATACCGTAAACACTTCTCCCGGGAAGACGTCGCGCAGATGGTGCAGATCGACTACGACCGGGAAATGGTCTTTATTGCCAATGCGTCGAAAGAGGACGGTGAAGGGGAGGAAACTCTCGGTACCGTAAGAACCTGGACAGACGCGGACAACTTGCAGTGCGAGTTTGCGGTGATGGTTCACGATAAAATGAAGGGTGAAGGCCTTGGTGTTGCGCTGATGCAAAAAATGATCGATTACTGCCGGGCCCGCGGCACGGTGGAAATGGTTGGCGATGTACTGGCAGATAACCGACCGATGTTGCAACTGGCCGAGCACGTGGGCTTTGAGATTAAGTATAACGCTGAAGAAGAGGTCATGGACTTACGGTTGGTGCTGAACGAGCCGGAAAACGACTGGCAAAAGGAGCGGCTGAAGAAGGGCGCCCACTGAGGCCTTTTGAGAAAGGCTTCAGCGGCGCTCATGCGCCTGAGTGATTACTCTTCGACGATGGCCGAACGGTCTTCGCCGCCCATGGCTTCCAACAAGCCTGGAATCAGTTTGGACAACTCTAAAGTCATAAGAGTGAAGGCTGCATCAAATTTTGCCACAGCGTCATCCACNTCTACGTCNTCGAGCTGATCCTGTAGCGTTTCGCCAAATTTCAGCCGGCGAATGCCCATTTCTTCATCCAGAACGAAGGACACGTTGTCGTCCCAGGTTAGGGCCAGCTTGGTGACTTCCATTCCCGCTTCCAGATGGTTACGGATTTCGTCTGCCTTCAGGTTCAGTCCTTTGCAGCGAACCACGCCGCCGTCTTCTGCAGGATCTTTCAACTCACATTCATCACCTAGCACCACCGCGCCGGGCAGGTCGATGGTTTCATTAAGCCAGCCGGTGAACGTGAAGATCGGAGACTGTTCCAGCGCCGGCGGGCGCACGGGCAGGGAGCCTAGGCTAGTGCGCAGGGTTGAGGCCAGGTCTTCCGCCTGTTTCGCGGAGCCGGCATCAACCACCAACACGCCGTCCTTTGGAGCCAGATAAGCAAAACAGCGGCGGTTCCGCGAAAATGCCTGGGGCAGCATTTCCAGCATCACCTGCTCTTTAATTTCTTCCTTCTCCTTGCGACGAACCTTGCGACCCTCTTCGATCTCAATGGCTTCGGCTTTATCTTCAACCGCATCTTTTATCACTGGCCCAGGCAGGATCTTTTCTTCCTTGCGCAAGGCAATCAGGTGGTAATCATTGGCACTGTGAACAAGCAGTTCGCCGTGTTTGCCAAGAGGCGGAACCCAGCCTTGGCGAGCGGTTTCTTGTGGGCCACAGGGCTTGAATGCATCTGCGCTGAGCTTTTCTTCCAGCTCTTCAGCAGAAATATCAAACGGCTTGGTAAAACGGAAAACGCGGGCATTACGAAACCACATCAGGCTTGATCCTTGTCTTTCATATTTGCATAACCTCTACGAGTACTGTTTTGACGATGAAACCAACCACACCGGCCCCCAGTACTATAAAAAGGGCGATGGTACCAAACTTCCCGGCCTGTGATTTTTTGGCTAGGTCCCACACAATGAACCCCATCCAGCCAATAAGACCTGTCAGAAGCACCAACATGGCGATCTGGGAAAATACTGCTTCATTCATGTTTTGCTCCGAACTCAATCTGGATTAGTGTTCATCCCGCAGGAAAACCCAGTTGTTCTTGTCGGACTGGTCTTCACTGAAATAGTAGCCATCAAGGTCAAAACCCTTGAGGTCGTTTGCGTCGGTAATGCGATTCAGGATGGCATAGCGGCACATTAGGCCACGTGCTTTCTTGGCGTAAAAGCTGATCATTTTGTACTGACCATTCTTCCAATCCTTGAATTGGGGGGTAATAAGCCGTCCTTCAAGGTCTTTCTTCTTCAGGCTCTTGAAATATTCGTTCGAGGCCAGGTTTACCAGAACGTCGTCGTCGCTCTTCAGCAGGCGGTTTATTTCCTGAGTGAGGCGATCACCCCAAAACGCATACAGATCCTTGCCGCGTTCGTTCTCAAGCTTTGTGCCCATTTCCAACCGGTACGGCTGCATTAGGTCAAGAGGTTTGAGAACGCCGTACAACCCGGACAACATGCGCAGATGCTTCTGGGCGAAACTGAAGTCCTGCTCGCTGAAGCTTCCAGCATCTAGCCCTGTGTATACATCACCTTTGAACGCCAGCAAGGCTTGGCGGGCATTCTTCTCAGAGAAGGGCGTGTGCCAGCTCTGAAAGCGTTCGGCGTTCAACTGCCCCAGCTTGTCGCTGATGTTCATCAGGTTGCTCACCTGGTGGGGCTCCAGCTCTTTAAGCTGGTCAATCAGTTCGCAGGCGTCGTCTAGAAAGTCTGGCTTGGTAAAGGTTTCCGTTGCCAGCGGGCTCTCGTAGTCGAGGGTTTTAGCGGGTGAGATAACCATCAGCATGTCAGATAATTCCTCATTGCAGAAACGTGAGTAACTGATCGCGGGTAAATGGCCAGTCGAGTTCCTGCCCAGTATCGCTGCGCCGAAGTACAGGAATTCGCGTGCCGAAACGCTCTACCAACTCTTTTGAGTGTGCAATATCCACCACATCCACCGGTATCGGCGTTGGCATGGGCGTGCTCACGAGCAAGGCTTCGGCAAGCTCACACAAATGGCATTGAGATGTGGTGTAAAAAAGCAGTTCCATTATTTTAGCTGGGCGTCCACTTGCTGGCCGTTTACGTCGGCGCTGTCACGGCCCATCAGGTACAGGTAAACCGGCATTATATCTTCCGGTGTCGGGTTCTGATTCGGGTTCTCTGCTGGGTAGGCATGGGCCCGCATATTGGTTCTGGTAGCGCCTGGGTTCAGGCTGTTTACCCGAACGTTGGAGTGCTTATCATCCAACTCGTCGGCCAGAAGCTGGGTCAGCCCTTCCACCGCAAACTTTGATACGGCGTAGGCACCCCAGTAAGCCTTTGCCTTGCGACCAACACCGGAGGAGGTGAAGATAATCGACGCAGCATCCGACTTGCGCAACAGGGGAATCATCGCTCGGCTCATTAGAAACGGTGCCGTAGCATTCACGTTCATGACCCTATTCCAGAGCTCCGGGTCGTACATCTCTACCGGGCTGCGGTCGCCTAGAATGCCGGCGTTGTGCAGCAGGCCATCGAGCTTCCCGAAGTTGTCTTCCAGGGTCATGGCCAGTTCTTCGTAATCTTTTACGGCAGCGCCTTCAAAGTTCATCGGCACAATGGCCGGCTTGGGGTGCCCGTCGGCTTCGATTTCGTCGTACACCGATTCCAGCTTGCTTAAGGTTCGCCCCACAAGAATCACAGTGGCACCGTGGGCGGCATAGGTTTTGGCTGCTGTACGGCCGATTCCGCTGCCCGCACCGGTCACCAGTATGATGCGGTCTTTCAGAAGATCGGCGGGTGCCTGATAATCATGCATAACCTGTCTCCGTGTCAGACTGAGAGTTTGTGAAAATGGGTCAGTTTCAAAAGCGCATTATTATAACAGCTTTGCGAGATCGTTGACGGTGTCTGCGATGATGTCTGCTTGCCATAGATCAACGGTTTCAGGCTCTTCGATATAGCCATAGCGCACGGCGATGGTTTTCATGCAGGCATTGCGGCCGGCTTCGATATCCCGTTCGTGATCGCCTACATACACCGCGCGGGCAGGATCTGCGCCGATTTGTTTGCAGGCGAGAAAGAGGGCTTCCGGATGTGGTTTGCGATCGGTGACGTGATCGGGACAAACCAGCGAAGCACAGCGTTCTGCCAAACCAAGAGCCTGAACCAGCGGAGCAGCAAAGCGTACCGGTTTGTTGGTCACAATGCCCCAGGGAATTCCCCGTTGTTCTAGCGACTGAAGCAGTGCATCCATGCCCTCAAAGAGGCGGGTTTCAACGGCGACACCGGCCTCGTACAGATCCAGAAAGGCTGTGTGTTTGGCAAGATAATCCGGGTGCTCTGGTTCCAGCCCAAAGCCCACCCGCACCATGGCACGAGCGCCGTTGGAGACGGACCGGCGTATACGGTCTGCCGGAAGTGCCGAAAGCCCGTGTTGCTGGCGCAGTTCATTAAGGCAGCGGATAAAATCTGGCGCTGTGTCGATCAGTGTGCCATCCAGATCGAACAGAACGGTTGAGGGTTGGTCAGTGTTCACGGGTATCCCGCGCGTGCATCAGATAGTTTACATCCACGTCTCGGCCCAATTTGTAGGAACGAGTAATGGGGTTATAGGTCATACCCGTCAGCTCACTCACATCCAGCCCGGCGTGGCGCAGATGGTCAGACATTTCTGATGGCCGGATAAACTTCTTCCATTCGTGAGTGCCCTTGGGAAGCATGTTCAGAACGTATTCAGCGCCAACAATGGCAAACAAGAAGGATTTGGGGTTGCGATTGATGGTAGACACAAACAGGTGTCCGCCGGGTTTCAGAAGCACAGAGCAGGCTTTGATGATCGAAGCCGGGTCGGGTACATGCTCCAGCATTTCCAGGCAAGTAACCGCATCGTACTGGCCGGCATGTTCTGGGTCGCGAGCGAGCTCTTCAATAGTGATTTTTTGGTAGTCGACCTTAATTCCGCTTTCTAAGCCATGCAATCGAGCGACAGCCAGTGGCGCCTCGCCCATGTCTATGCCGGTTACATGAGCGCCGCGCAGTGCCATGCCTTCTGAAAGCAATCCGCCGCCACAGCCTATATCTGCCACCCGTTTGCCAGCGAGGGATACGCGCTCGTCGATGTAGTTCAGGCGCAGCGGGTTAATGTCGTGCAGCGGCTTGAACTCGCTGGTGGGGTCCCACCAGCGGCTGGCCAGGGCTTCAAACTTGGCGATTTCGTTATGG
>JGI1221J11331_1000155_pt1 | contig 20847 bp, 25 predicted proteins | sample LakVidmifraction_4_FD_11331 | JGI IMG/M metagenome (IMG submission 11331) | reverse complement strand
ATGAGTCAAGGTGAGAAAATGGCACTTAGGTATGCTACTATGATTCGTATGTCTGGGTTGGCTCAAGGTGACTTTGCCAAGACTATAATGACTCCTGCAAATCAATTAAGAATACTTGGAGAGAGATTCCAGACTCTATCTAGGTCAATAGGTAGTATGTTCATTCCGATGTTGGAAAAGGTATTACCATATCTAAATGCATTGGTTTCTATTTTAATTGAACTTGCTGATAGGGTAGCAATTTTCTTTGGATACGAGCCACCAGAAGTTAAGAATGGTGTTACTAATTCTATGGGTGGTCTTGGTGATAATGCAGTTGATACTGGTAAGAAAGTTGATGGTACAACAAAGGCTCTTAAAGAAATGAAGAAAGCTACTATGGGATTTGATGAGTTAAATATATTACCATCAGCTACCCCAGACACTCCAGATAGTGGCAGTGGTGGTGGTAGTGGTGGTAGTGGTGGTGGTGGAAGTATATTAGGTGGAATGAAAATGCCATCATATGATAACTTGATGGATAATATAAAACCAGTGATAGATGAATTAAAAAACAAAATGATTCCTTATTTAAAAACTGCATGGGAAATTGCGAAATGGCTAGGACTTGCATTTTTAGCTTGGGAGATAGCAGGATTTATAGTTGCTCTTAAACGAGGTAGTGAGTTAGCATTGGGATTAAAACGAACAATGCAATTGATTAACTCACAAGGGTTATTTGGTGCTTTGAAATTAATGTCTCCACAATTGATATTGGCAGGAGCAATTTTACTAATACTAGGTGGAATATATCTTGCATTTGGAACTATAAAAGATATACTTGCCGAAACAACATTCTCATTTAAAAACTTTGCTAAGATAGTTGGTGAAGCAATATTAATAGTTGTTGGTGTATTATTACTGCCCGTTTCCACTATGGTTGCAGTTGTAGTTGGAATAGGACTTGCTCTAGGAATTATGGGACTCTATATTTATAAATATTGGGATGAAATAAAAGCTTATACTGTGAAAGTTTGGGGTAAATTTAAAAAGTATTTCTCAGACACATTTAAAGATATTAGTAAAGCAGTTTCCGATGGAATACAAGATGTTAAAAATTTCTTCACCGATGGATGGGAAAGTATAGTTTCGTTTGCAACCGATACAATACCAAACTTAGTCGGAGATGTCGGAGATTGGTTCGGTGATATGGGTGATAATATTAAAGATACTATGTCAGATGCAGGAGACAATATTGGAGATTGGGCAAAGGATACTGGTAAGTGGTTTGGTGATGTATATAAAGATATAAAATCCTCAATGGGTAAATCACTAGATAGCGTTGTTAATTGGGCAAAGGAAACCAAGGATAAAATGGCAATTGCTATTCCAGAAATAATAAAAAACATCAAGAATTGGTTTGGCGAACTTCCAGATAAAATAGCATATGGTCTTGGATTCGCATTAGGTACTATTGTAAAATGGGCTATAGATGTATATGATTATATAACAGAAAAAGTACCAGAAATAATAGCTAAAATAAAAAGTTTCTTTGCTGAGTTACCAGATAAGATTTTTAATGCTATCAATACAGTTGAGCATAATCTATACAAATGGATAAGTAATATGGTCGAATGGATGAACTCATTTTTACCTAGACTAATGAATAGGATAAGAGAATGGTTTGCAACTGTAGGTGGTAGAATACTTGAAGCTATAAATAGTGTTAAGCACGATTTATATAAATGGGTTACAAACATTATAACTTGGCTTGGAGGATTTATACCAAGGTTATATACCAATATAAGTTCTTGGTTTAGTCATGCTGTTGATTATGTGTACACTGCATTGAATGGTGTGTATCATAAATTATATAAATGGATAAGTAATATTATAAGTTGGCTTGGAGGATTTATACCAAGGCTATATGACAATATAAGTTCTTGGTTTGGTAGAGTTAAAGATTATGTATATAATGCATTGAATGGTGTTAAATCTAAAATAAAGACATGGGTGGATAATGTAAAATATTGGTTTAATAGATATCTCCCAAGTGCCATAAATGGTGCGGTTGCTTGGTTTAAAGGACTTCCAAATAAAATATATCAAGCCATGAGGGATGTGTGGTATACAATATATAAAATTGGAACTTACCTTTTAGATGGTATTATAAATGGTCTCGCAGGATGGTATTATAAGATTAAAGGGTGGAGTAACAGTTTTATTCGTGGATTCAAAAGAGCATTAGGTATTCGCTCACCATCTACAGTTATGCGAGATGAAGTTGGTCATTATCTTGGAATGGGGATAATGGTAGGTTTGGATGAAACTACCAATGATATAATAGGAAGTGCGGATGGAATAGCTAATGGAATCCAAGGGGCATTTACTGGAATAAAATTATCTCCAGATTATTCTGACTTAACCGCAAATGACATGATGACTCAATCTACAATAGGTGTTGCTGAAATTCAAGGAAATTATACTGCAACACAAACTATGACCGCTAGTGACAATACTGATTTCACAGATGCAGTATATGAGTCAGTTTACACCGCAATATCTTCCGCTATGAAATCTGATGATAACAAACAAGATGTTGTAATGAAAATAGGTTCAACGGAACTTGGAAGAGCAACAATTAGTAGTATAAATAAAATTACGAAACAAGAGGGAAAATTGGCATTAAACATTTAGAAAATGGTAATTATATAGATAGAGGTGTAGTGATAGATGCTCACCTCTTTCTTTTATAGAAAGGAGGGACAAGCATGGCACTATTAACAATCGGTGGTGTTGCACAAGCTACACCTAGTAAAATGGAAGTAGGTATAAATGATATAGATGGTGATTCAACAAGAAATGCAAATGGTGATTTAATACGAGATAGAATTGGAACTAAGCGAAAGATTGAACTTGAGTTTCCACCATTGTCACAATCTAAAATATCTACACTTCTATCAGCAGTTTCACCAGTATTCTTCTCAGTAACATTTCAAGACCCACTAGGAGGAATGATGACAAAGACAATGTATGTTGGAGACAGAAAAGCACCAATGTATAGATATGGAAACGGAACAAGTGATTTATTATGGGAAGGTTTGAAAATGAATTTTATAGAAAAATAAAGGAGGTTGACTATGTATAATGTATCCCCTGCATTTTTAACGAAGGTAAAAGAAGGTAGTAGAATAACATCAAGTAAAATTGGAATTGGAAGTGGAACTATACCGCCAGTATTTATTGGAACTGATATAATTGTAGATTTTGAAGTTGAGAGTTCAATTGGTAGTAATAATATGCCAAGTATTGGTAGTGTGGTATCTAATAAATTAACACTTCAACTATTGAATGATGATAGTCTTCCGACAGTTTTAATCGGAGTTCCAATAAGACCATTTGTAGCAATAGATGTAGTTGGAGATGGTTCATTTGAATGGATTGAATTGGGATGGTTTTACGCTGATTATAGTGATGTAGAGAAAACTTATAGTATGATAACAATATCCGCACTTGATATAATGGCGAACTATGACAGAGTAAGATATGATAGTGCATTAGTTTTCCCTGCCACAATACAATCGGTAATGGCTGAAATGAATACAAATTATGGTATAACTTTTGCAACACAAACATTACCATCTGTATCATTAAAAACCCTTCCAACTAATACAGTGAGACAGACTATTGGATTAATCGCATCATTGATTACTAGAAATGCAACCATCAATCCTATCGGAGAAGTTGAATTTAAAAGTTTGACATCTACTGGATTCACATTAGATGGAGATAGTTATATTGACTTTAAATTGAAGTCTGATGCTATCATAAAAATATCACAATTAAGTACAGTAACAGATGAAGAATCAACTCCTATAATAGTTGGGGATAGCACTGGATTCGCATTAGAATTTGATAATGTAAATATATTGGATAGTGCGGAATTACAAACTGTATTTGATAGACAATTTCCATTAAGCTATTATGCTTATGACATGAACTCACAAGGTATGCCACATATCCAAGTTGGAGATATAATCCAATTAACGGATATAGAGGGTGTAATTAGAAATCTGAATATTATAAACCATAAGTTAACTTTTAATGGTGGATTAAGAAGTAATTTCACAGTAGATGCACCAACGGAAGAAAAAACTGTTGTTACTGTAACTGGCACATCCCAATTAAGCCAAGCAATCGCAAGGTCATATAAAGATTTGATGGTTGCTATGAATAATGCTACAGAGTTAATAACTGGTAATCAAGGTGGAAATGTAATTGTAGTAATGGATGATTTAACTGGTAAGCCAAAGGAACTTGTATTATCTGATACAGATGATATAAATACCGCTCAGAAAATCTGGAGATGGAATTCATCTGGATTAGGTTTTAGTAACACTGGATACGATGGGACATATGGATTAGCAATAACTTCTGATGGTCGCATTGTAGCTGATTTCATTAACACTGGAAACTTAGATGCTGATAAGGTTAATATAACAAATCTTGAGGTTGGAGTAAATGTATTAATGGGTGCAAATGCAACAATAACTTGGAGTAATTTAAGTCTAGATTCACAAACTAATCTTAAAGGTGAAACTGGAGATACTGGATTGAGCGGTGGTACTGGTGAACAAGGTGTTCAAGGTATTCAAGGAACTATTGGTGATATAGGTTTAACTGGAAGTCAAGGTATTAAAGGTGATAAGGGTGATACTGGTTCACAAGGAGTACAAGGACTAGTTGGAGATGATGGAACACAATATTACACTTGGTTAAAATATGCTGATAGTCCAACTACTGGAATGAATGATTTACCAACTGGAAAGTTGTATATGGGTATTGCATTAAATAAAACAAATCCAACTGAATCAAGTATATATACTGATTATAAATGGTCTTTAATTAAAGGTGATATTGGTAACACTGGTGCAACTGGTTCTCAAGGAGTAATAGGAGTCACTGGAAACCAAGGTATTCAAGGTGTTCAAGGGGTAATTGGCTCAGATGGTATCAAAGGGGACAAAGGATTTACTGGTGATGTTGGTAATGATGGTTATACTCCGATAAAGAATACAGACTATTTTGATGGTGATAATGGTGCTAAGGGAGACCAAGGAATTATTGGTGACACTGGTTCACAGGGAGTGCAAGGAGTTATAGGTAATACTGGTGGACAAGGAATTAAAGGTGACATTGGTAATACTGGAGGTGTTGGTGCAACTGGTTCTCAAGGACTTAAAGGTAACATTGGTAATACTGGTTCTCAAGGTGCTAAAGGAGATTTAGGAAATACTGGTGGACAAGGTGTTAAGGGTGACTTGGGTAACACTGGTGCTAGAGGTATACAAGGGATTCAAGGTGGTATAGGGGCAACTGGTGATGATGGTGTAACAACTTATACTTGGGTAAAGTATGGTACAACTTCAACTGGTGGCACAATCTCAGATTATCCAAGCGGAAAAGATTATATTGGTTTTGCCTATAATAAAACTAGTGCTACAGAATCTACTAATACTTCTCTTTATAAATGGTCTTTGATAAAAGGTGCAACTGGTAATACTGGCTCACAAGGTGTACAAGGTGGCACTGGGGCAACTGGTTCTCAAGGTGGTCAAGGTATACAAGGGTTCAAAGGTGACTTAGGTAATACTGGAAGTCAAGGTGTCAAAGGAACAACTGGGAATACTGGTTCGCAAGGAATTAAAGGTAATATTGGAAACACTGGTTCACAGGGTGTAATAGGTGTTACTGGAGCAAAAGGCACAACTGGAAATACAGGAAGTCGAGGGATTCAAGGTATCCAAGGTATTCAAGGTAACCAAGCCAATTTACCATCATATATAACGTCAACTAAGATTACTGCTACAACAATTGAGAGTCCAACTCTTACTGGTGGAACAATTAGTGGAACAGTTATTAATGGTGTAACAATAAATGGTGGAACAATAAATGGTGGGAATGTAAATATCGGTGGAAGTGTCGTGGCAAGTCAAGGTTTAATGATGGTAAAAGACGTAGATGATAATGTTATACTTTCTATTGACCAAAATGGTTTATTAGCTAAATCTGGTAAACTACAAGTTATTGCACAGAGTCCAACAGGTACAGAATATTGGGGTTTATATTCACAAAATACAACAATGGGTTCTCAATCCATTATATGTAAATCGGCAACAACCAGTCACAATTATGAATCAGAATTGAGTGCATATAATGGATTACTTTTAAATGGATTTCAAGGAGGAACTGGTGGTGCAATGTACCACTGTAGGATATGGGCAGATTTAGATGGTCAAGATTCAAATATAACTGCTATAACAGTAGGTAGTGGTTTGAATTTTATAGTTAAGAGTCAGTTTGCCGATAATTCATATCATGTAGGTGAGTCATCAATGAAGCTTCTTCCCGATGGTTTACACGTTCCTACAATTGTAGGTAATGATATATACCTAGGTTCTAATTCTGATGACCGAACATCTAATGCACCTTGGTATGGAATAGGAAGGTCAACCGCACTTTTGACTGGGTCTACTGCTGACCAAACTGCAATTCAAGTGGCAGGATATTGGGGACTTAGACTTAAGAGTGGTGGTCATAATATAGACATTCCAAGAAATGGAGATGTCACTCTAGATGGTTATCTACTTCATAGCGATTCAAAACATTTTAGCATGGAGCTGAATACTGGAATTCCTGGTGGTTTGGGAATATCCCAAGGAGAAATAACCCTCCCTCGTCCCGTTGCTATTTTAGGTTTAAGTGCCACAGTAAAGTCAATGGATGGTTTTGGCTCTCAAGGTAGTTGGTGGAATATATCAGTTTGGGTAATAAGTACCACAAAGGTAGGTTATTATGCAAGAAATGTAGTAAACAGTTATGGTGCTTCACTTCAATGGTATTTAAGAGTAGATGGATATTAAAAAAAAATTAGGAGGTTTTATCAATGGAAAAGACAACGAATTTGAGAATATTAGAGGTTAAACAAGGTGTCATGGATATGATATCAAACAGTAATTTACCTGCAACAGTAATAACTATGATTATTAATGAGGTTAATATAGAGGTTCAAAGACAAACTCAGCAAATAGTTGAGAAAGAACAGAAAGAATTTGATGAAAGTCAAGTAGAAGAAGTGGAAACAGAAATAGTAGAATAATTTGGAAGGGGATATTAAAATCCCCTTTTTAAGGTAAGTATATATTGTAAGAGTAAATTGAAACGGAGGGGTTAATATGGAACAACATGATGTTACATTAAATGCAGGACATGGTGGTAAGGATAGTGGTGCGGTAAATTCAAAGGTTAAGGAAAAGGATATAAATTTAAAAGTTACACTTTATGCAAAAGCATATTTAGAATCCAAAGGTGTAAAAGTAAATTTAACTAGAAGCACTGATAAGTATGATAGTCTAAATGCAATAGTTAAAAAGTGTAATGCATTTGGAAGTGAATTGGTAGTTTCAATCCATCATAATGCAGGAGGTGGAGATGGTTCTGAGGTAATTCATTCAGTATATCATGGTGAAGGATTATTATTCGCAAAAGAGTTAGCTAAACAGTTTGAAGGTATAGGGCAAAATACTCATGGAGTAGGTGTTCGTGATAAATATGCATCTAGTGGACAAGGTGATTACTTCACAGTTATAGGAGGTACTACAATGCCTTGTGTAATTAGCGAATTTGGATTCATGGATACTAAAGATTATGAAGCATTTGATACAGAATGTGAATTGAAAGGTGAAGGAGAAGCAATTGGAAAAGCAATTTGTAATTATTTTGGAGTTAGTTTATCTGAGCCAATTATAAGTAAACCGATAGTTGAGCCAAAATCCAATCCATACACTATTAAGTATCTACAACATGAGTTAAATATCCAATACAATGCAAGATTGAATGAGGATAATATAGCAGGAAAGCTTACACTAGCTGAGTGTCCAACAGTTCGTGTCCATGCTAGGGGTAATATAGTAAGATTCATTCAGCATATACTAGGAGTCCATGTAGATGGTATATTTGGAACTAATACTTTATATAGACTAGTGGTATTTCAAAAGGAACACAGGCTAGGAAGAGATGGTATAGTAGGTCACAATACTTGGAAAGCAATATTAAAAGTATAGGAGGATGATGAAAATGGAAGTTGGAGATAGAGTTGAAGTTAAGTTATCAAAAGATTGGGTTACAGTTCTTAAGATAGTTGAGTTTGAAGATTGTTTTTGTGTTAGTTGTAGGTTAAAGGATTATCGCATAATCGAATTATTTGACTTTGAAATTCATGAACTGAAATAGAGTAATTTTGGGTAATTATGTAGTGAGGAGTGTACCAAATAAGGGGTGATAATTCATGTGGTATTTCTTGTGGTGGTTATAATCCACTATTCTGAAAGTTGAATTTGCTCATATATATTATGGGCATTTTCCTCATGATAAAAAATAAAGTGGGATTTGTTTCCATGAAAGAGGTGAGTTAGAAGTGTCAGACGATATCGTTACTAGAGCAGAGTTTAATGACATGAAGGTGGTGGTGTCTGAAATTAAAACTGGCATTAAGGAGAAAGACAGATATAATGCCAAGGAAATGATGGGGATGCGAGATTCAAAGATACGTACAGAGATAAAACTTGAGTCCATCATAAAATCACAAGAGGTATTTGAGGTTAATCAAACTAAATTAATGACGATTATCCAAGAGATACACGATAAACCATTTATACAATGGAATAAAATTACTAATGCATGGAAAACTGGTATTGGTTTGGCAGTTATTGGGACAGCAGTACCTTATATTTTAGGTAATTATCTTACATTTACTAAAATGTTTGGAAATTAGGAGGTGTTAATATTAATAAAAAGTGGTATATGTCCAAGACTTTAAGGGTAAATTTACTAAGTTTTATAGCAGTTGTAATTCAAATGGTTACTGGAGAGGAATTATTTAGTATAGAATATCAAGCTATGGCATTGACAGTTATAAATGGTTTACTAAGACTGTTGCCAAATGAACAATTGAAACCAATCGCACCAATAGTTAAGAAGTTAAAATAAATATAAGAAGGGATATCCGAAAGTGATGTCTCTTTTTTTTTTTGCCTACTTTCAAAAATACACACACTACTTTCAAAATAAAACTCACTACTTTCAAAAATATTCGGACTTACTTTCAAAAATACACGCACAGAAATAATGTTAATAAAAAATTAACATTTGAAAAACGTATAAACAATTCTGAATATTCTAAATGTTCTGAATAGTTTGAATATTCTGAATATTCTGTTAATTGACACAATTTCCAACTACTTCACTTCTAGTCACATTAAATCTTACCATACATAATCCCCTTTGTCAAGTTTATCTCATATTATTGAATTGTCAGAATATTCAGAAGATTCGGTTTGTAACTTGTGTGACCAAATGTAACATTGTTGTAATGCTACTCCGACCTTTGATACTCTCATTCCTCTCCTATTATTACTACTATTACAACCTTTTCTAATAAAAAGACTATATAGAATGGTATAGTATATATTTCTATAAGAGAGTTTATAATGCTTGTAACTTGTAACTTGTAACATTTGAAAATCCCTTCTATTATATGCCAAAATTATTGGAAGATTATGTTGACAAATATGGACAAGCTATGTTATAATAAGGTATGAGATTGAGACAGATAAAGGGGGGAGAGAGCAATGAAGTTGACCGATAAGGAACGACAGATAGTAGCAGACAATCATAAGCTTATATTTTGGTACATGAATAAGTACCTAAGTAATAATATAGATGAAAGTGAGTATTATGATTTATTAGCAATTGAGTTATGCCATACAGTACAGAAGTATGACAAGAGTAAAGGCTCATTAGCTAACTACTATAAGCTGAGAGCAAATGGAATCATCTGCAAGGAGTTTAGAAAAACACAAGCAATCAAACGTACCCATATAAAGGTATCGTTATTAGACAATGTTCACGTTACGGAGGATGAATCACTTACTCAATTGGAAACGTATGAGTGGATGGATGGAGAGCATAATGAGATACTTACATTAAAGGCAGATGGTTATAGTCAAACCGAGATTGGTGAGATGTTAGGTGTGAGTCAAAGTTTTGTATCCAAGGTTATTAAGAAGGTAAAAGAAAAATATATGGAAAGTGAGGAAAATTATATTGACAGATAAAGAGATGAGTGATATTATTAGTGACATGGTAATCATTTCCGATACACGAGAACAAAAGAATCAGCACATCCTATCTTATTTGGATGAGAACAACGTACAATATTTAGTGGACAAGCTAGACACCGCAGATTATTCATTCGTACTACCGCATTACCCACATCTTAATTTGGATAGAAAGATATTAATAGAGAAGAAAAACTCGCTTGATGAGATAGCAGGAAATTTTACAAAGGGAAGAGAACGTTTTGCAAGGGAATTTGAAAGGGTACAAGCTGATGAAGTAATTCATTTGGTAATTGAAAATGCAACATGGAGGAAATTGAATGGTGGTTCATATCGTAGCAAGTTTCCGAGCAAGTCATTCATGGCTTCTATATTGACTTATAGTATTCGGTACAATTGTAAAGTATGGTTCGCACAACCTCAAGATAGTCCAAGCATTATATATAACTTAATGAAGTATGAATTATTGGAAAGACTAAAGAGTATAAGAGGTGGTGTATAAATGGTTAAGGTGATATTTGATATCATGGTATTGTTAGTATTTATGATTTTCGTAGCAGACGATATTTTCCTAATATCACATGAAAGAGTTAGTAGAGGAAGAATTTTCATGTTGTTATTAACATCCACTGGTTTGATAATTCATATATGTAATATATTAATTAAATAGTTGAAAGTTATTTTTCAAAAAGTGTTGACATCATAAAATATATACTATATAATGGAGACATTCCCCAAGTGAGGGAAAACAATTAGGAGGAGGAATAGATGGTTGGTGAAATAACTCATAATATGAGTAGAAGTAAAATTTACAAAGTATGGGATAGTATGAAGGGTAGATGCAGTAGACCACATACCAAGTTGTATCGCAGATATGGTGGGAGAGGAATTACTGTTTGTAATGAATGGTTATCATTTGAAGGTTTTTATGAGTGGGTTAAAATATCTCATTATGAGGAAGGTCTTTGTATTGATAGAAAAGATAATGATGGTAACTATGAACCTAATAATTGTCACTTCATAACCAATAAAGAAAATAATGACATTGGTAAAACTGGAATGAGAAAAGACAATAGGAGTGGTGTAGTTGGTGTTCATTGGGATACTACAAACTTCAAATGGTATGTTCAATTTAAAGGTATATATCTAGGAAGGCATAAATTACTTGAGGATGCAATTGAAATTAGAAACCAAGCTGAAACAGAATATTTAGGAGGTATAAATAATGATAGATAACAATGAAATTAAAACTGACAATGATAAGAGTATAAAGGTAACAGAAAGAGTTGAAATTCAAAGGGAAGTTATGGGATTTGAGAAGTTAATGGAGATGGCTAATATGCTATCAAAATCAACTATAATACCAATAACCTACCAAAACCGACCAGAGAATGTATTTATAGCATTGGACATGGCATCACGAATGGGAATTAGTCCGATGGTAGTTATGCAGAACTTATACATCATCCAAGGTAAACCATCCTTTAGTGGAAGTGCAATGGCATCTATGCTAAGAGCATCCAAGGAATTTACAAACGTAGAACTTAACTTTAGTGGAACTCCAAATACGGATAGTTGGGGAGCATTTATAACCGCTGAGAGAAGAGGTAAGGTCATCAAAGGTGCTACAGTAACTATTGCAGTAGCTAAGAAAGAAGGATGGTTAGCGAAGAATGGTTCTAAGTGGTTGACAATGCCAGAATTAATGTTAGGATATAGAGCGTATGCATGGTTTGTAAGAACTCATTCTCCAGAGTTATTAATGGGTATGCAAGTATCTGAGGAAGTTGAGGATGTGTATGAAAAGAAACAAGATGAACAATTAAATCCATATAACAAAGAGGTGAAATAGGAGTGAAAATTCTTGGATGGTATGTACTAATACTATATATCATCATTGCAATCTATATTGCGACTACTAGAGAGTTTAGTTTGTCGCAGTATCTTGTGATGGTATGTATGATAATGCCAGTGATATTATTATCTATATTTGTAGTAGGAGGTTAATGTAAATGGGAATAACAAATGAAACTTACTTTGAGAAAGACGAGTTCTTGTCAGTATCAGCTTATAAGAAATTCAAGAGATGTGAATGTTATGGGATGACAGATTGGGGTTCACCTTCCACCGCCATGATGGTCGGTAGTTATGTGGATTCATATATAGAAGGAACGCTTGAACAATTCAAAGCAGAGCATCCAGAGATAATATCTACTAGAGGTGCTTCAAAAGGTGAATTGAAAGCTGACTTCGTAAAAGCAATTGAGATATGTAAGTATATAGATGCTAATAAAACATTTTCACAGTTCATGTCTGGAGACAAGCAAACAATTCTTACTGGAATTATAGGTGGTGTTCCATTTAAAATCAAGATGGATAGTTACTGTAAAGGAATAGCAATTAATGACTTAAAGGTTATGAGAAGTGTTACTGATAGTCGAGGTGAGTTCTATGACTTCATTACTCCATGGGGATATGATATACAACTAGCTTGTTACCAAGAGATAGTTCGTCAGAATAGTGGTATCCAAGAGCCATGTTATATATGTGCCGTAACAAAGGAAACTCCAATTAACTCGGTAATTATAAATATACCTCAATTCATGCTTGATAAAGCCTTGTATGAGGTGACCGAAAGTATCAAGAGGTACTATGACATCAAGATGTTAAACGAGTCTCCACAAGGGTGTGGGATATGTCCTACTTGCATCGCAAATAGAACTGATACACAGATAATTAGCTTACAAGATATATTAGAAGGAGGTAGTTATTAATGAAACATGAAATAGGTGATGTGGTAATTGTTAGAGATGATTTAATTAGTGACGAGGGTTATGGTGATGAAATATTTATCGGAGATGGTATGGGTGCTTTCCGAGGTAAAGAAGTTACTATTGCGGAGGTTGATAATGATGATGCCTACCTAATTAATGATGATGATATGGAATGGTATTGGACAGATGAAATGTTTGAAGGAGGATGTTAATATGATAAATATACAAGGTAATAAGAAGAGGTTCATTGCAGTAGCACAAAGATTTATCTCAAGAGATGGCATCAAGGATGTGTTGTTGGGACTTGAAAAATCAGATTTCTTTACTGCTCCTGCATCCACGAGATTTCATGATTCAGAGGAAGGTGGTTTATGTCACCATTCATTGAGAGTATATGATATGTTATATGCTGACCTAGGTGCTACTGTATCCATGGAGAGTATTGTGTTAGTAGCATTATTTCATGATATATGTAAAATAGGATATTACACAGTTGAAATGAGAAACAACAAGAACGAGCAAGGTAAATGGGAGAAAGTTCCATACTACGGAGTTGATGATAAACTTCCTTTTGGACATGGAGATAAATCAGTGTTCCTACTAATGCAAGATATAAAACTTACTATGGATGAAGCTATGGCAATACGTTGGCATATGGGACTCTCAGTACCCAAGGAAGAGTATTCTACAATGAGTAAAGCCTTTACAGAGTTTCCATTAGCACTACATTTACACATCGCAGATATGAAAGCAACTTATTTAAAATAGTTCGTGATGTGAATAAAGTATAAAGGGAGATTATTATATGAAATTTTTTATAATAACAAGAGATGATTATGATTATGACGAATATGATGCTCATGTAGTTAGAGCAAAAAGCAAAGAGGATGCATTAAAAATATGCGATGATGAAGCATTTACAAAAGAAAATTCAACTATAAAAGAAGTTACTTTAGAAGGAGGAGCAGGAATAATATTAAGCAGTTTTAATGCAGGTTAATTCACATTTCAATAATAATGTGAAGTAATTGGAAAATAGTTCTTGACAAGGAAAAACAATGTATGTTATAATAAATCATAGAGTTGATTGAGGGGGGAATAATTAATGAAAAGAACTACTAAACTAGCAATACTTGAGAAGAAGATATCCGATACTATGAAAGGGTTTCATGCTACAATAAAGGTTTTAGAAGATACTACTGAGGAGTACGCTACTTGTAAAGCTGAGAATCAATTGGACATTGACACCTTGAATAACATGAACAAAGTAATCGACCAAAAGTTGGTATCTAATGTAACTTTACTGAAAAACTTCAAGAACTTATTGGGAATTTAGTTGACAAAGTGTACAAGCTATGGTAGAATAAGGAGTAGATTTAATTCGGAGGAGGATGGTATAAATGTCATTTAAAATTGGTGATAGTGTGGTGTTCAAAACAACTGTTGGTGTTCCGCATAGGCTATCAATCGGAGATATCGGAATCATTAGAAGTGTAGATACTGATATGACTGGTGAGAATACCTACATTGTAGATATGGACAAAGAAGATGCATCTTGGTTCACGAAGGATGTTGACATGGAATTGCAATTTAACAGAATAAATGACCTAGTAATGAAACTTGAAGTTAGTGCGGTTTCCATGGAAGTTTCTGTGGACAACCTTCTTAAAGACTTTGATAATAATGATGAGATAACTAGTATAGTTGGTGGTTTCACATTATTAGAATATAAGGAACTCCTTGAAACATTAGAGGAAAATGGTATTCTAGATATAGTAAGTGCTAAATTAACGAAACTAAAAGATGTATTAAATAAATAGACGAGGAGAGTGTAATAATGGAAGATAAAGCAAAAAAACTAATACACGATATAGAGTGTAGTTCATCAAAGTTAGAATGTATGGCTGATGAGATGTTAGAGCAGATGAGTAAACATGAAGGTATTGTGACTAATGAAATATTAGATGAATTTACAAAGGAAGATCGAGATTCAATATATAACTATCTTGTTGAAAGTAAAGTTATAACAAGTGCTACAGAAAAGTTTGACATATTGAGAGGAAGAATGTAATAAAAGAAAATGTTGACAATTAGATTTGTATAGTATATAATAAGGACAAGCTTCAAAAAAATAATAAAACTAAAGGGGATTAATTATATGAGTAACGTATGGGAAAGATTTGAGAGTATCGCAAGTAAAGAGGACGTTCAAGATGCAAAAGACCAATTCACACCAATTGCAGTTGGGGATTATGATTGTACATTAGAGGAACTTGAGCCATCAGAAAGTAAGAATGGTGGACTTCCAATGCTAAAAGGTAAGTTTAGACTCATCGAGAACAACAGAATCTTATTCTACAATCAGATGTTACAAAATCTAAACTTTCCAGATATGACCGCAGTTAATATAGCAGAAGCAGTAACATTCATTAGCGGTCTTGTTGGAGAAGAAGTTGAATTTAACGGTCTAGGAGCATTAGGAAATCTTGTACAAACTATAGAAGTTGGTGGAAAATTTAAAGTTAATGTTAGTTATGCTAAGAAAGATTATGACTTTAAATTCCCTAAATTAAAGATAGTAGAGAAATTAGGACAAGCTAGTGATGTAACTCCAATAGATGATGGTGATGTTCCTTTCTAGGACAAGCATTGGGGATTAACTGATACCGAGAGTATCAAATCCCCTTACATATGACCTTCCATAGACAATTTGCTGAGATTGTGTAATGGTAAAAGAAGTCTGACGAGAATACGAGGAAATCTAAAGGTGCAATCCTCAAGGTACACATGATTGGTGATTAGGTTCGGTTCAAATCCGAGTAATAAATTTGGCAACTTAATTTGTGGGTTCAAATCCCATTGTACCTAGCATTATGGGTAACGCAGTACGTCTACAGAGGTGGAAATGTACATTCCTAATCAACGTAGTCTAGGGTGCAACTCCCTAGTTTACCGATTACATATAGAAGTATAAACTAAGCACACATGGTATCATTTTAATAGTGTGTTTATTTTATACTTTAAATTACAAAGGTGGTGATTAAAACGGAAGTGTGGCAAGATATAATTGGATATGAAGGATTATATAAGGTAAGTGACTGTGGTAGAGTGAAAAGTTTATGGTTTAAAAAAGAAAGAATTTTAAAACCAAACATCACTTCACAAGGATATTCACAATTGGTTTTATATAAAAATTCAACTATCAAAAGTTATTTGGTGCATAGATTAGTATCAGAAGTATTTATAGAAAATCCTAACCAATATACACAAGTTAATCATAAATTGGAATTTGAAAAGAGTAATAATAATGTCTCTAACTTAGAGTGGTGTGAATGTATTTATAACAATAATTATGGAACACGAAATAAAAGAATTAGTAATGTATTGTCACATCCAGTGATTGGAGTCAATTTGTCGAATGGTTATATAATGTCAATCATATCAGCCGAATCAATGAGGACATTCAACTTTGACCCAAGTTGTATATTAAAATGTTGCAGAGGTAAACGAGTTACTCATAAAGGATATACTTGGAGGTATGTACAATGATAGTTATGGATTGTGAAGTCTTTGAATTTGATTGGATGGTTTGTTGGGTGGATTGTATAACTCACAAAACACATCATATAGTAAACGATAAGGTGAAACTAGAAAAATTTTATGAATATTACAAAAACAGAATATGGGTAACATATAATGGTAGAAATTATGATGTTTGGATTATAAAAGCTATATTATGTGACTTTAATCCTAAATTAATGAATGATTGGATTATATATCAAGATAGAAAAGGTTTTGAATTTTCCAAATTGTTAAATAAGTTTCCGATACTTGGGTACGATTGTTCGGTGGGTTTTAGAGGTTTGAAAGAATTAATGGCATTTCAAGGTCATAATATACAAGAAACCTCAGTGCCATTTGACATTAATCGGAAATTGACTAACAATGAATTGGTTGCTACAATTGGTTATTGTAAGAACGATTGTTTGGAGACATTGGAGGTATTTTTAGAACAATATTTTGAATTTGAATCTCATATGGGATTAATTAAAGAATTTGGACTTGAGATGAAAAATATTAGTAAAACAAAAGCACAATTGTCAGCACTCATACTTGGTGCAACTAAAACTCCAAGGGAGGATGAATTTGAAATACACCTACCAGATACACTTCAATTAGGTAAATATAAATGGATTGGACAATGGTATCTAGATTGGGCAAAGAATGAAAAAGATTATGAAACAATGAATTTAAAAAGTGTTCTTTGCGATGTACCGCATGTATTTGGAATCGGTGGATTACATGGAGCAAAAAAATATCTTGGGACTGGTTACTATCTCATGGCAGATGTGAGTTCTTATTATCCTGCTATGATGATTGAATATAAAATGTTATCTAGAAATGTAAGTGTTCCTAAGAAATACACTATAATTCGTGATGATAGATTAATTATGAAAGCTAAAAAAGATAAGAGACAAGCACCAAGAAAGATTGTACTTAATGCTACATTTGGTGCATCCAAGGACAGATTCAATAATCTATATGACCCATTACAAGCTAACAACACTTGTATAGCAGGACAATTACTCTTACTAGACCTATTGGATAAGTTAGAAGGTAAGTGTGAATTAATCCAAACAAATACAGATGGAGTTTTAGTAAAACTATATACATTAGAGGATAAAGATGGTATAATTGCCATATGCGAAGAATGGTCTAAACGCACACGAATGGACTTAGAGTATGACGAATACACTAAGGTTATCCAAAGGGATGTAAATAACTACATCATTGTGGATAAAGATGGACATTTCAAACGTAAAGGTTCTGTGGTTAAGGAACTATCCAACTTGGATAATGACCTACCAATCGTCAACAGAGCGGTAGTTGACTACTTTACAAAAGGTATTGCAGTTACAACAACTGTTATGGCATCTGACAAACTGATAGATTTTCAGAAAGTGACTAAAATAACTAGTAAGTATGAATATGGTTCTCATAATGGTAAAAGGTTGTTTGAGAAGGTGCATAGATGCTTTGCTAGTAAGAATACTAATGATGGCACACTATATAAGAAGCACAAAGATAAGGATACATTAGATAAGACACCATCGACACCAGTATCGTGCTTCATTGATAATGATAATATATTGGACAAGCCTATTCCATCAAAGCTAGACAAACAATGGTATATTGACCTAGCACTGGACAGAATAGAAAAGTTTGTATAATATAGTTTGACAAGTACACTTCAATGATATATACTATATTTAGGAACAAGCGTTAAGGGGGATGCAACATGGAATTATTCAAAGGGTATATCCTCAGCAGAGGAAAAGAGCCATTAGGAAGTATAAAGAGTGGTGTATATTTACAAGAGCCACCAACAGACCACGATTATGTTGGAGTTTTAAAGGATAATATAATCCAGTTGGACTTCGATGATGAAGACAGTAGTAAAATAGCATTAGGAATTGTAAATGAGTACAAGCTTAAATGTGACATCCTACAGACCACAAGAGGTATTCACTTATACTTCATAGTGGACAAGTCGGTTAAGAGTCAAGGAGTCGGTGTATACAATGCAATAGGGTTATCTTGTGATACTGGATTAGGTTTCAAGAGCAGAGTAATCCCATTACGTACCACCAAAGAAGTTACCACCAGTAAAATAGTCAATGGTGAGGAAGTATTTGCCACCACAAAGAAAACAACACAGAGAGAATGGCTACAGACTTATGCAGATTTAGATATACTCCCTGCTTTCTTACGACCAATTGGAAAGATTGATTATGACCTAAGAAATTGCAGTACAAGGAATCAGACTTTGTTTAATTATATACTCACTCTCCAAATGGCTAATTTCACTAAGGATGAGGTCAGAAGAACAATTAAAGTAATCAATAAGCATATGTTATATTCACCACTTACAGATAGGGAAATTGATATAATCACACGAGATGAAGCTTTCTCGGAAGAACTATTCTTTGACGATAAGAAGTTCTTACATGACCGCTTCGGTAATTATATGTTAACTAATAGTAGCATATTAAAAATTGATGGTCAAATCCATATTTACACAAGTAACAATTTATACTCCAATGACCCATCGGAATTTGAGAAAGTAATGCTGAGTAAAATACCATCACTCAAGGATGCTCAACGGAAAGAGGTATATAAGTACATCCAATTAAAGTGTGAAGCAGAGGGTGAATTTGCCAATCCTAGATACATCGGATTGAAGTCTACCATCTTGGATATTCAAACCATGGAGGAATTTCCGTACTCACCAAAGTGGATAATTAATAACAGGATAAAACAGGATTATAATGAGACCGCCTATTCCAAAGTTATGGATGATACTTTGAACAAGGTATGTAAACATGACCCACAGATAAGAAGTCTTCTAGAGGAAATGATTGGTTATACAATGTATCGTAAGAACTCCATGCAAGTCTGTTTCATTCTAACTGGCGAAGGTTCAAATGGTAAATCTACCATACTTAATGCCATTAAAAAGCTTATTGGAAGAGAGAATTATACGTCACTAGATTTACGAGAATTGGAAGAGACATTTAAACCTGCGGAATTGTATAATAAATTAGCTAACATTGGTGATGATATATCAGCTAAGTTCTTGGAATCATCCTCCGTATTTAAGAAGGTAGTAACTGGAGAAACCTTCATTGTCCAAAAGAAGTATGCACAACCATTTGAGTTAGAGTGTTATGCTACACAGATATTCTGTGCAAATGAACTACCGCAAGTAAAGGATAAATCTGATGGATTCCATAGAAGGATAATTCTCGTGCCATTCAACGCTAAGTTTACCAAGGATGATGTTGGGTATGACCCATTCATTGAGGACAAGCTATTAGCCGAGGAGAGTGTACAATACCTTATGAATATTGGAATAAAAGGATTGGAACGAGTTTTATATAATAGAAAGTTTACTAAGTCAGACAAGAGTCAAGTTGAGAAGGATGAATATGTTAAGGCTAATAATAATGTAATAGAATGGCTTGAAGGTGAGCCTAGCATTGAAAACAATTCCATTAATGATGTTTACCTTATGTATCAAGTTTGGTGTAGTCAGAGTGGATGTATGGCGGTTAAGAAAATGAATTTTAGCAAGGAAATTAAGAAGCAGTTTGGATTTGAAACTAAGATAAAGAGTGTTGATGGAAAATCCGTAAGGGTTTATGTGAAGGAGGAGTTATAATGAAAACTAGAATAAATGAAGTAACTGGTAACTGGAAGAATACAAAGAACAAATGTAGGACAACTGTTAATAAGGGGTACTCTGATGTGGATGCTACCTCGTCCTTTAGGGAGAAATTACTAATAAGTGAGCATAGTCCAATAAGATTAATCAATGTGGATTGGTCTTGGGGTGGCATAGAATATTGGGTAAGTACAGAATGGTCTAGGCATAAGTTTGAGAAGTTCATAAGCACACAGAGGACGGATAGAACTGGTGTGGATAGGTCAAATAAACCGCAAGGTGCATTGGTTAATTTTGATGGATATGCAAATGCACAAAGTCTAATAGATGCTTGGAGAAAGAGGTTATGTGGACAAGCTACATTTGAAGCAAGACAACTAGCTTTGGATTTCAAGAAGGAAGTTCATAAAACTGAGCCAGAGTTAGCTGATGTCCTTGTTCCAAATTGTGTGTATAGATGTGGGTGTCCAGAATTTACACCATGTCCATTTTGGGATAAATTTATTAAAAGAAATGAATATGACATTAACATGACTAGCATATCTGAAAGGTACGATGCATATAATAAAAACATTTATGCTAGATAATTTGATAAAAATATGAGGAAAGGAAAATTGATATGTATAAATTTGAATTAGGAGATTTAGTTACTCGTATTGATGGTGTTTGTTTCAATAATAGAAGCCGAGTT
>JGI1221J11331_1000148_pt1 | contig 21182 bp, 19 predicted proteins | sample LakVidmifraction_4_FD_11331 | JGI IMG/M metagenome (IMG submission 11331) | reverse complement strand
CTGGACTATTAACGAAAAAATCCCTAAAATCTGAAGGTATCATATCTATATAGTTTTACACAAATATAAGACATATTCATCTTAGAACACAGCTATTAAGAATTAAAAATTGATTGTAAATCACGAAGCTAATTTAAGGTTTGTCAAGGTAGTTTTTTGATGAATTGGTCAAGAATTTTCTTTTTTTGTTAGATTTTTTATATAAAAAAGGGTTTGGCAATTTAATCTTTAAGTATTTTATAACATAAAAATATTTTTAATAAAAACCTTTATGGCTATTTTTGATTTTAAGAAATAATTATTAACTAAAAATACAGAATTATGGCTTTCGAGTTACCAAAACTAAAATACGCCTTTGACGCATTAGAACCACATATTGATGCAAGGACTATGGAAATTCATCACGATAAGCATCATGCGGGATATACCAGTAAATTAAATGATGCTATTGCCGGAACAGATAACGAAGGCAAGACAATTGAAAATATTCTTGAGAATTTAGACAAAGCTAATACCGCTGTAAGAAACAATGGTGGTGGATACTATAACCACAATTTGTATTGGGAAATTATGTCCCCAAATGGAGGAGGAAAACCTGAAGGTGAATTGGCGAAAGCTATAGATGCCGCTTATGGTTCTTTTGACGCATTCAAGGATGAGTTTTCTAAAGCAGGTGCAGGACAATTTGGTTCCGGATGGGCCTGGCTTTGTGCACATAAAAATGGAAAAGTAGAAATTTGTTCTACACCAAATCAGGATAATCCATTGATGCCCGGTATAGGTTGTGGCGGAACACCGGTTTTGGGAATGGATGTTTGGGAGCATGCGTATTACCTTAATTACCAAAATAGACGACCAGATTATATCAAGGCATTTTTTAATGTGATAGATTGGAAAGAAGTAGCTGCTAAATATGCCAAAGAAATAGAGTAACAGTTTAATATGTCAGAATAAAAAAAGCTTGCCTGGGAGACCGGGCAAGCTTTTTTTATTTGATTTTTGGTCATAAAAAAAGGTGGATAAGAATCCACCTTTTTTTGCCCCAAATCTACCATTAACTTAACCTACTTATGCTATGGCTTTGCTAATATAAACAAAAACTAAGATCACACAAACACTTTTAGACGAAGTGCACAGAAATTAGTTGAACTGCACAATTTTTTAATTTTTTAGTGCTTGAATGTAAAAAAGTGCCTAATAAGCCCTGTCTTTATTTCCTTCATAAAAATTGATGAAAGCCCGGTTAACCACCCGATTTCCTCCAAAAGTGGGATAATCTCCTGTAAAATACCAATCACCTAAGTTTTTTGGACAGGCTTTATGCAGATTTTCAACAGTTTGGTAAATAATTTTTACTTTGGTTTTCACATCCGGTTCACTCAATAATTCGGCTATTTTATCTGAAATTTCCTGATCCTTAAAAGGTGCGTAGATCTCTTTTACAAAGTTTTGAACCACATTATCCTCCATATCAACCTGTTGTTTACATTTTAAGTAAACAGATTCTACAATATGATATTGATTGGTTTCTTTTAGCAATTCCAGAGTAGCCATAAACGCGATCAAATTTTCCATACGAGCCATATCAATTCCGTAACAATCAGGATATCGTATTTGAGGTGCTGAGGAAACCACTAGCAACTGTTTCGGATTTAGCCTGTCCATCATTTTGATGATACTCTTTTTAAGGGTAGTGCCCCTTACAATGCTGTCATCTATAATTACAAGGTTATCTTCGGGTTTTACAACTCCATAGGTAATATCGTAAACGTGGGCCACCAAATCGTCCCGGCTGCTGTCTTCAGTAATAAATGTTCTTAATTTAACATCTTTTATGGCAATTTTTTCCATTCTTAAACGCAGGTCCAAAATTTCCTTTAGCCGGGCATCGGTCAAGGTTTCTTTTTCAGCCAAAATGGCCGTATTCTTCTGTGCATTCAATTCATCCTGGGCAGCTTCCACCATTCCGTAGAATGAAGTTTCTGCAGTATTTGGGATAAAAGAAAAAACGGTGTTTAGAGTATCGTGGCCAATAGATTTTAATACTTCAGGCATCAATAATCTACCCAACATTTTTCGCTCTTTATATATTTCGGCATCACTTCCACGGGAAAAATAGATGCGTTCAAAAGAACAGGCTTTGCGCTCTAATGGTTCTAAAATCTTGTCAATGGAAACTTTTCCATTTTTCTTTGTGATAATGGCGTGTCCCGGCGGTAATTCCAGAACCTTCTCAAAAGGAACATTGAAAACCGTTTGAATAACAGGCCGTTCTGAAGCTACAACCACCACTTCATCATCCTGATAATAATATGCCGGACGAATTCCGGAGGGATCTCTTAACACGAAGGAGTCTCCGTGTCCAAACATTCCTACCATTGCATAGCCGCCATCCCAGTTTTTTGCCGATTTTCGTAAAATTTTTGCCACTTTTAACCTTTCTCCAATTTCAGGTGAAGCCGAAATTTTTGAAAAGCCTTCTTTTTTGAGCTTTTTATATAGTTTCCTAACTTCGTCATCCAGAAAATGTCCTATTTTTTCCATTACAGTAACCGTGTCTGTATTTTCCTTTGGATGTTGTCCTAATTCTACTAAATTGTCGAACAATTGGACAGAGTTGGTCATATTAAAATTCCCGGCTACAATAAGATTTCGATGCATCCAGTTATTTTGCCGTAAAAATGGATGCACACTTTCAATGCTGTTTTTTCCAAAAGTCCCGTAGCGTACGTGGCCCAGTAACAATTCTCCTATATAAGGAATGTTCTTTTTTTGAAGCGCCACATCCTGGGCATATTCCGGATTCTCAGCGATTTCGGTATTTATCCGCCCATTTATCTGTTGAAAAATATCCTGAATAGGTTGAGCAGCATTGGAACGTAACCGGCTTATATATCTGTCGCCAGGTGCTGTATCCAGTTTAATGCTGGCAAAACCGGCACCATCCTGGCCGCGGTTGTGCTGTTTCTCCATGAGCAGGTACATTTTATTTACGCCATAAAATGCCGTACCATATTTTTCTTTATAGAATTCCAATGGTTTTAAAAGTCGGATAAGTGCAATTCCACACTCATGTTTTAAAGCGTCACTCATAATAATTACCTTTTGGCTTCAATAGGGTTAAAAAAATCTTTGAATCAACTGGCAAAGCCCCGAAATTACAAGGCTTTATTTGGCCTTAGTTCTATGTCAAATTGTGTTAAGCTCTTAAATTCCTGCAATCGGGAATCAATTTCATCTTTCCTCAGGTTTTCCATTCTTTCTGTCCCAAATTTTTCAACACAAAAGGAGGCTAAATTGGAACCATAGATTACCGCGTTTTTCATATTTTCAAAAGAAATATCCTGGTTTTGGGTTAAATAACCGGTAAATCCTCCTGCAAAGGTATCTCCTGCTCCCGTAGGGTCAAAAACTTCTTCCAGCGGAAGCGCGGGAGCAAAGAAGATTTGATCTTTGTGGAACAATAGCGCCCCATGTTCTCCTTTTTTAATCACTACATATTTGGGTCCCATCTTCTCAATTTTTCTCGCAGATTTTAACAAAGAATGTTCCCCGGTAAGCTGGCGTGCTTCTTCATCATTAATGGTAATAACATCCACTTTTGCGATCACCTTTAAAAGATCATCCAATGCATTGTCCATCCAAAAATTCATAGTATCCAGTACTGTCAATTTTGGCTTTCTTATTTGTTCAAGTACGCTTAATTGTACCAAAGGATGAAGGTTGCCCAACATCACAATATCTGCATCCAGATAATCCTTAGGGACTACAGGATTAAAATCTGCCAAAACATTTAATTGGGTTTCCAGTGTGTCCCGCGAATTTAGATCGTTGTGGTACTTCCCGCTCCAAAAGAAGGTTTTTCCTCCTTTTACAATTTCTATTCCTTCAATATTAATGCCTTTTTTGGTCAGTAAAGAAAGGTGTTCTTCCGGAAAATCATCCCCAACAACCGAAACTATGGCATTGTCAATATTGAATTGTGAAGAAGATAAGCCGATATAAGTGGCGGCACCTCCCAGGATTTTATCGGTTTTACCAAAAGGGGTTTCAATTGCATCGAAGGCTACAGTACCTACTATCAATAATTTGCTCATAATTTTATTTAAAAAATTTGGTGCAAAGATACGTTTTGTTTTACAAGAGATTGGGTAATTTGGGATTTTTAGCTGGACTGAAATTAGTGGCTTTTACTTCTGTTCAAAACCCTGATCTATCAATAATCGGGGTTGTTTTGAAGCTTCTACGGCAAGAACGTCGCATCGTTCATTTTGAATATGGTTGTTGTGACCTCTTATCCATTTAAAATCAACAACTTGTTTGCGATATTCAATCAGGAAATCCTTCCACAAATCGGCATTCTTCCTATCTTTAAACCCTTTTTTTTCCCAACCGAAAACCCAACCTTTTTTCACAGAGTCAACCACATATTTAGAATCTGTGAACACCAGAACCTGGGTGCCGGGATTTTTAAGATTTTTCAATGCATCTATAACCGCAAGCAGTTCCATGCGGTTGTTGGTGGTATGCTTAAAGCCTTTAGAAAATTCTTTTTTATAGGGTTTGCCAACCCATTCCATCACAACCCCGTAACCTCCNGGCCCGGGATTTCCCCTTGCGGCACCATCTGTGTAAATGTGAACTTGGGGATTATTCAACAGGAGGGGTTTTTAGGATGTTTTCAATAACTTTCGGAAAATGCCGGTATTCCAATTCGTGAATTTTCTCTGCCAATCCCGAGGGGGTTTCGTTCGGGCTTACAGGGATTGAAGTTTGAAAAATTATTTTCCCGTCATCATAATTTTCATTGACGTAATGAATAGTAATTCCGGTGTTTTTTTCTTTATTTTCAATTACCGATTTATGAACCTGTTCTCCAAACATCCCTTTTCCTCCATATTTTGGAAGCAATGCCGGATGAAGGTTAATTACCCGGTTTGGAAATTTTTTTAATATTTTTGAAGGGAATAGCCATAAAAAGCCGGCCAGAACAATTACATCCGGATTTATATCCTCCAATATGTGCAGTATGTCATTTGTTTCATAGAATGCTTCCCGGTCAAAACAAAGCGCTTTTACATTCAAATCATGAGCTCGCGTTAGCGCTTTGGCGTTAGACTTGTTGGAGAGTACCGCGATAACCTCTGCTAAATTGGAGTTCTTAAAATACCTGATTATATTTTCTGCATTGGTTCCGGAACCCGATGCGAAAAGGACAATTTTTTTTGGGGATGGATGCTTTTTTAAATTCAAAACTGGAGTTTTTAAAATAATAAAGAGTGTAAAAATAAAGGGTTTAAATGAAAATTACGTAAATTACCGACACATTTTTAAACTAAATTTAGATTTTAAAATAAAGTTGTTTAATTTTGCCATCTAATTAAAATTAAAAATAGAATATTATGTCAGACATTGCATCAAGAGTAAAAGCGATTATCGTGGACAAATTAGGTGTTGACGAGAATGAAGTTGTAACTGAAGCTAGCTTCACCAATGATTTGGGCGCTGATTCATTAGATACTGTGGAATTAATTATGGAATTCGAGAAAGAATTTGATATCCAGATTCCAGATGACCAAGCAGAAAACATTGCTACAGTTGGTCAAGCAATTTCTTATATTGAAAACGCAAAATAAAAAGTAAAGTACAATATGGAGTTAAAGCGAGTTGTAGTTACAGGCATAGGAGCCTTGACGCCTATTGGAAACAATATTGAAGAATACTGGAATGCTTTGGTGTCGGGCAAAAACGGTTGTGCTCCTATAACCTATTTTGACACTGAAAAATTCAAAACTAAATTCGCCTGTGAACTCAAAAATTTCGATCCTCTTGATTTCTTTGATCGCAAGGAAGCCAGGAAACTCGATAGATTTGCGCAGTATGCCATTGTTGCCTCTGATGAGGCTATAAAAGACTCGGGAATTGAATTGGATACCATCGATAAATATCGGGTGGGCGTAATTTGGGGTGCAGGAATTGGTGGTTTGGAGACGTTTCAAAACGAGGTGATCAATTTCGCCGAAGGCGATGGAACACCGCGTTTTAACCCGTTCTTTATCCCTAAGATGATTGCAGATATTGCCCCGGGTAATATCTCGATACGTCATGGTTTTATGGGACCCAATTACACCACGGTTTCAGCGTGTGCTTCGGCGGCCAATGCCATGTTCGATGCATTAAACAACATTCGTCTTGGATATAGTGATGTCATTATTTCAGGCGGATCAGAAGCTGCCATTACCCAAGCGGGGATGGGAGGGTTTAATGCTATGCACGCTCTTTCCACCAGGAATGAAAGCCCGGAAACTGCCTCAAGGCCTTTTGATGCAGCCAGAGATGGATTTGTGTTGGGAGAAGGAGCCGGGGCTTTAGTTTTGGAAGAATATGAGCATGCAAAAGCACGTGGGGCAAAAATTTATGCCGAATTTATAGGTGGAGGACTTTCCTCTGATGCCTACCACATGACAGCTCCACATCCGGATGGAATTGGCGTTGTTGCGGTAATGAAAAATTGTTTGCAAAATGCCGGACTAAAACCGGAAGATGTAGATGTTATTAATACACACGGTACCTCAACCCCTCTGGGAGATGTTGCAGAACTTAAAGCCATAGGTATGGTTTTTGGGGAAAATGCCAAGAATATTAATATCAATTCTACAAAATCCATGACTGGTCATTTGTTGGGGGCTGCAGGAGCCATTGAGGCAATTTCTGTAATCTTGTCCATGAAACATGGGATAATTCCTCCAACCATTAATCATGAAACATTTGATGACAATATAGATCCGGAGTTGAATCTAACACTTAACAAAGCACAAAAGCGCGATGTAAAAGTGGCTATGAGCAACACNTTTGGATTTGGAGGTCATAATGCCTGCGTATTGTTTAAAAANTTAGACGAATAANCTGTTATGAGCCTTATTCGAAAAATATTAAATTCCCGTTCTTCTAAAGGCGGGAATTTTTTTGTTNCAATTCAAAANATATTAGGCTTTAGGCCAAAAGACATATTGCACTACCAAAAAGCCTTTACCCACAGGTCTTTGAACCAAAAAGACCANCTTGGAAATGCNGTTAATTTTGAACGGCTGGAATTTTTGGGCGACGCCATGTTGGGCGCTGTTATNGCTGCATATTTATTTAAAACNACCCCNGGAGGTGATGAAGGCTATCTCACAAAAATGCGTTCCAAAGTGGTNAGCCGAAAACATTTAAATGAATTGGGAGAAGACTTGAATCTAATAGATCTTGTGCAAACAAATATTGNCAAGGATCAATTTGGNGCCAATATTCATGGAAATTTATTTGAAGCCCTTATAGGGGCCATCTATTTGGACAGGGGATATAAATATTGTAAAAAGTTTATTTTTGCTCGGGTGATAAGTCCATATGTTGATATCGAGCAACTGGAAGGAGAGGTGATTAGCTATAAGAGCCTGCTAATTGAGTGGTGTCAAAAAACAAAGAAACATTTCAATTTCGAAGTTTACGAAGATACCGGAATTGATGAGATGAAGCACTTTGCCGTAAAGCTTAGAATTGATGAAAGAGTGGTGGCAAAAGCACGTGCAACTTCCAAAAAGAAAGCCGAAGAAAAAGCCTCAAAACGAGCCTTTTTCGCACTTCAAAATAAGATAGAAGTCTAATAAAATTAGCATTTTCACTAAAACGTTTTCGTAAAAATATCCTAAATTTCATCTAAAATATTCATAATTTGGCATTCTTGCCTTACCTTTATCCTTAAAATTTAGGAGTATGTTATCTCATAAATTGCTGCTGGATGATGAGGAGGAATATCATTTACTGGCTATCCACAGTACTTTAGAAGATTATAAAATTGCGTTTTTTTTAAATAAGCTGCTGCATCTTAATTTGAAACGGGCCCGCTGTGATGTTGACTTTAACCACGGCGATGTTCAGGCTTTATATCCACTTTATGTTTTTAAAGAACCGGCAAAATACCTTTCCGTTTNTTTGATAAAAAACAAATATAAAGGAGCTAACAAGAAAGTGGTAAGCTCAGGTTCTCTCTTTACTGAAGAGGAATTTAGCCCAAAGACTACTTTTTTTATCCCAGAATATAAAGAAGTGGATTACTTTTTAAAAATAGAAGGAGATCTGGAAAATGAGGAAGTAGAGAAATGGCTGAACCAGATAGCGCTTATGCCTAATACAATAACAACATTTAAAGTTGATCCCAATCAACTGAAATCAAAAAATAATTTAATTCTAGACTAGATGCCAATAAATAAAAGAACCAAGATCGTAGCCACTTTAGGGCCAGCAACAAGTAAAAAATCTGTTTTAAAAGAAATGCTGGATGAAGGGGTAAACGTTTTTAGAATCAATTTCTCACATGCCAATTATGATGATGTAAAGGAAAGAATTCAAATGATTCGTGAATTAAATGAAGAATTTGGATACAATGCAGCTATTCTTGGCGATCTTCAAGGACCTAAATTAAGGGTTGGAGTAATGAAGGAGGAGGTAGTTGTAAATCCGGGCGATCAAATAACTTTTGTCACCGGAAAAGAATTCGAGGGCAATGCTTCCAGGGTTTATATGAATTACGAACAATTCCCCCGGGATGTTCAACAAGGAGAACGCATTCTGTTAGATGATGGAAAGTTGATGTTTGAAATTGTAAGCACCAATGGGGTAGATGAAGTTGTTACAAAAGTGATCCAGGGAGGCCCGTTAAGGTCAAAAAAAGGTGTGAACCTTCCCAATACAAATATCTCGCTGCCGGCACTTACCGAAAAAGATATTGAAGACGCTATTTTTGCCTGCGAACAAAATGTAGATTGGATGGCGCTTTCATTTGTCAGGAATGCAGAAGACCTGATTCTTTTGCAAAATTTGATCAAAGAACACAGCGATCATAAAATTCCGATTATCGCAAAAATTGAGAAACCTGAAGGGGTCAGGAATATGGAAAAAATCGTTGCTTATTGCGATGGATTGATGGTTGCCCGGGGTGATTTAGGAGTGGAAATTCCTGCAGAGGAAGTTCCCCTTATTCAGAAGCAACTGGTTTTGGTGGCCAAAAAGGCACGAATTCCGGTTATTATCGCTACCCAAATGATGGAAACCATGATCACCAGCCTTACCCCAACTAGGGCAGAAGTGAATGATGTAGCCAATTCGGTTATGGATGGTGCAGATGCCGTGATGCTTAGCGGAGAAACCTCTGTTGGAAATTATCCTGTTCAGGTAATAAGGAAAATGTCTCAAATCATTAAATGTGTTGAAGATTCACCACTTATACATGTCCCACATAATCCACCTCACATACGCACCAAAAGATATATTACAAAATCTGTGTGTTATCACGCGGCTTTTATGGCCAATGAAATCAAGGCAAAAGCTATTTGTACCTTGACCAATAGTGGCTATACCGCATTCCAGATCTCTGCCTGGAGACCGGTCTCCAATATTTTGGTATTTACATCAAACAGAAGAATCCTCTCTCAGTTGAGTTTGCTCTGGGGAGTTAAAGCCTTTTTCTACGATAAATTTGAAAGTACTGATGAAACCATTGACGATATCAACAATATCGCTAAAGAAAAAGGATATGCAGAACATGGAGATTTTATTATAAATCTTGCTGCAATGCCAATTTCCGACAAGGGAATGGTAAATACCCTGAGGGTTTCTGAAATAGAATAAGTTTACAATTCTTTAAATTTTAGCCACGAATGCACTAATTATTTATTAGTGCATTTATGGCTTTTTTTATTTTAATCGTTTTTAGAATTCAAATTTCAGTTGAACCGCTATTTCTTTCTTCTCTTTTTTTTCTGTATTTAGATTGGAAAGCGTAATTCCCAATAGCCTTACCGATTCTTTCATTTTTTCCTGGAAAAGCAATTCTTTTGAAATGTCCAAAATCAATTCTTTAGATGAAATAAAATACGGAATGGTTTTGCTTCGGGTATGTTGAGTAAAATCACTGTATTTAATCTTTAAAGTCACCGTTTTACCGGCGACTTTGCTTTTTTTGAGTCGGCGTTCAATTTCTTCCGCGATACTTTCCAGGCGTTCCATCATAAAAATTTCCGAAGAAATGTTTTCGTCAAAAGTTCTTTCTGCACCTAAGGATTTCCTTATTCTGTTGGGCTTTACCTCACTTAAATGAATTCCACGAACTACTTTATAATAAAATGAACCACTTTTCCCAAAATGTTTGGTTAAAAATTCTTCCGATTTTTGTTTCAAATCAAAACCATTAAAAATTCCCAGTTGGTACATTTTTTCGGCGGTAACTTTTCCTACCCCGTAAAATTTTCTGATCTCCAGCTTCTCCAGAAATTCTTCCACCTCCTCGGGGTTTACCGTTTTTTGTCCGTTGGGTTTGTTAACATCACTGGCAATTTTAGCGACAAATTTATTGATGGAAATTCCGGCTGAAGCATTTAATCCTGTTTTTAGCTTGATTTTTTCACGTATTTCCCGGGCAATTAAGCTGGCGCTGGGATTGCCTTTTTTATTTTCGGTTACGTCCAAATAAGCTTCATCCAGGGAAAGCGGTTCCACCAAATCTGTGTATTCGAGAAAAATTGCACGTATTTGATTGGAAATTTCTTTGTAACGCTCAAATCTCGGCTTTACAAAAATCAAATCCGGACAGTTTCGTTTTGCAATTATACTGCTCATCGCACTTCTCACTCCAAATTTTCTGGCTTCATAACTGGCTGCGGCAACAACTCCGCGTTCTTCACTACCGCCAACGGCAATAGGCTTATCCCGCAGTTCCGGATTATCCAGTTGTTCCACTGAAGCATAGAATGCGTCCATGTCCACATGGATAATTTTCCTTAAAGGCCTATTCTCTTCCACCTTGTAAATTTAGTAAAACTTCAATTTATGCCCGCTATAGCTCACCGGAAATTGATTCGTTGAATTTTACACACGGCACGGATTGCAAATCCGCGCTATCGGGGTTGAACCGAAGACAGGAGGTCTTATAAATTTTCTTTTTTCAAACCACAAGTAATTAAGAAACCGTCGTCATCAACCTTGTTGATGTAAAAATTCTGAAAACAATATCTTATCTTTGATGCTAAACAAAAAACTTTCATAATTTGGGCAAAATTTAATTGGGACTATGAAAAAAGCAATCCTATTAGGGGCAACCGGATTAACAGGCGGAATTTTACTTCAAAAGCTTCTCAATGATCCGCAGTATGAAAAAATTATATTGTTTTCCCGATCTTCTATAAAAATAGAAAACAGCAAAATTGAAGAACATTTAGTAGATCTTTTTCAATTGGAAAAATATAAGGAACAGTTTAAAGCCGATCAGGTTTTTTGCTGTATCGGCACAACCAGAAGCAAAACTCCCAATGAGGAAACCTACCGAAAAATTGATTATGGAATCCCTGTAACCGCTGCAAAACTTTGCAAAGAAAACGGAATTTCCACTTTCGCCGTGATTTCCTCATTGGGTGCAAATCCCGATAGCGGAATGTTTTACAACAAAATTAAAGGAGAAATGCAACGGGATGTCCTGGCTCAAGAAATTAAAAACAACTATATATTTCAACCTTCACTTATTGCAGGTGACCGCGGCGAAAAACGGTTTTTTGAAAATTTTGCAATGCAGGCTTTGAAAATATTGAATTATGCATTGATAGGTCCTCTTAAAAAATATCGTTCCATTCATCCGGAAACCATCGCCAAGGCAATGATAATTGTCTCAAACAAGGGTTATGAAAGAAGTGTGATCGAATCGGATGAAATAAAAAAAATAGCCGCCAAAGGCAATTGAAATATGGTTGAAATTGAACGTAAATTTTTAGTAAGATCGGAAGAGTTTAAAACGCAGTCATCTAAAAAATTCAGGATAATCCAGGGATTTTTGAACACGCACCCGGAGCGAACGGTACGAATTAGGATTAGGGGAGATCAGGCTTTTTTGACCATTAAAGGGAAATCTTCAAAAAACGGCCTGACCCGGTTTGAATGGGAAAAAGAAATTGCGGTTGTGGAAGCCGAAGAATTGATGAAATTATGTGAGCCTGGAATAATAGAAAAAACGCGATATTTAGTAGAAATTGAAGAACACACTTTTGAAATTGATGAATTTTTTGCAGAGAATCAAGGGTTGATCATAGCTGAAGTTGAATTACATTCAGAAAATGAAACATTTGAAAAACCGGAATGGTTGGGAGAGGAAGTAACGGGAGAGCTTCGTTATTACAACTCTCAACTAATTAAAAATCCATTTATTAACTGGAAAAAATAATCGGTAATGAAACATGCGGAAAACTGAATTATTTTGATGTTCTTTTATAACAAACCCTGCCAGTTTTTAAAACATTGGCAGGGTTAATCAATTCAGATTGGGTTGAACTTCTCCAGAGTTTCAAACTTTGGGTATGTTAATTCGCTTCCTTATAAAGGTGAGAATTAAAATTATTTGCGGCGAAGAATATTTAATTGGGTAGATTTTATAACATATCCAAAGCGGATCATGCTGGTATATTTGTCATAATCAAATAAATTTTCAGTGTGACCTACGAACCATTCCAGCATGAGGTATTGATTTCCCGAATTGTTGAATATTTTATAGAGCAATCTTGTACTCGCGGCTCCATTCCAGTCTTTTAAACCTTTTCTAAGGGTGATGTCGGCTAACAGTTTTTCAGGAATTATGGTGTACTCCAATTTTGCTTCTCCCAAACCGACATAATCCAGAATATCGGGATTGCTCTCTTTATAGGTAAATGGAATCCAGCCTTCTACGCGAAGTATCATTTTTTTACTTAAAGCTGTATTATAGCTTAACGAAAGACGATTCCAATTCCTGCTGGCAATACTATCTTGCCCGTTTGATTCGTGCTCTATTTTAAATTCTAACAAACCAATCAATCCGTTATCTTTAAAAATTGGTTTACCTAAACCAGCAGCCGGATTAAAATTTATTTCGCCAAATGGACTTGAATTTTTGTAAACGTCCCAAAAGGCCTTTTGGGTGTAGGTAACAAACAAATAGGAATTAAGAGGTAAGGTGGCTTTTGTTACCATTTGTTTAAAACTGATTTGATATTTGATATCCGAAAATTCCTTGGATATAGGTTGATTTGTAGCTACTCCCGTGATGAAGTAAACATCATTATACATAGAGAAAGAGGGCATCTTTTTTATGCTATCATGGAACTCCTGCCTTGTTAAGGCTTGGGAGTAAAGGCTTGGAGTAAATAGCAGAAAACAAATGGCAGAAATGAAAAAGTTTAATGAGAAGGAGGGAAGGAATGTCTTTAAATTCATAATAATTCTAATATCAAAAAAACGATTAAACCATCAAACAAAAATAGTCTAATGAATATAGTTTTCGGGCTTTAGACGTTTGTTTTGATTGAACTTACTTTTTATTTTTCAATTGCAGCCTCTTTTAACCTTTGTAAAACATGGGATCTCTCCTCGGTATAAAAATAGGAAGGTTCCACGATTTCCAGTCCGCTCTCACTGGCAAAAAAATTCTACAAACACCGGTTTTTCATCCTGAATAATTTCACTGAAGCCACTTTTCATTATTTAAGAGGATAAATTTAAAAAATAGCGAATACTTATAGGATTAATAATCTCTAAGTTTTGGTAAAATTCTGCTAATAAAAACAACCCCAAAATATTTATTCCGAGGCGGTTTCTTCAACAATAAACATAAACAAATTATTGCCATCCGCCACCAAGGGCCCGGTATAATTCCACTATTGAATCTAGCCTGTTAAACCTCTCATTTACAAGTTCAAGTTGAGAATTNAGNGCATTNTCNNGAGCGNTTAAAACTTCCAGATAATTTGCAAGACCATTATTNAGCAATTCTTCAGAGTAAGTGGTTGCCAGTTCGTAAGCGCCATATTCTTCAGATTTTAATTCTATTTTCTCAACGGCAGCTTCATAGTTGTACAAAGCATCAGAAACTTCTCTTGAGGCTACAAGTAAAGACCTTTTGAAATCTAAAAGAGCTATCTGTTGTTGTGCCTGTGCCACTTCATACTGTGTCCTTATGCGTCTTTGATTCAGCAGAGGTTGGGCCAAAGAACCTACAAGATTTGCAAAAAGGGAATTGGCATTAAAAAGCTCTGCAATATCTAAACTTTGAAACCCACCGCTGGCGGTTAACCTAATGGACGGATAAAAACTACCTCGGGCTACATTTGTAAGTTCAAAAGCATTGATCAGGTTATATTCCGCAGCTATAACATCAGGGCGGTTCCTTAACAACTGACCCGGAACTCCTGCCTGAAATTCGGTAGTAATTTCCTGCCCGGCGAGATCTGTACGCTCAATATCATGAGGAGTATCACCTAATAAAATTGATAAAGCATTCTCCACAAGTCGGATATTATTTTCAATGTCCACTACAACAGCTTTGGCTCTGTACAATTGAGCTTCGGTTTGTTTAACAGCAACTTCTGTAACTATTCCGGCCTCTTTCAATGCCTTTGTTGTTTCCAGACTGCTTTCCCTTGTTTCAATTGTTTCCAAAGTAATCTCAAGCTGTTTATCTAATGCCAGCAGTTGATAATACATAGAAGCAATACTTGCAATCAATTCCGTCTTGACAGCCTGGTGTGCTGCGGCTGTTTGAAGATAGGAAGCCTGGAAAGCACGGTCATTGCTTCTTATTTTACCCCAAATATCAGCTTCCCAGGAAAGGTTTCCGGTTGCTTCATATTGAGTAATACTTCCATCGAAAAAAGAGCCAAACTGACTGTTTCTAGACAGGATTTGATGATTTACACCTGCCCCCAAACCCAAAGTGGGAAGGTAACCGGCTTTTCCCTGCTTTACATAAGCCTCTGCAGCGGCAATTTGTTGAACCGCAACCCGTATATCAATATTGTTGTTCAAACCTTCCTCTATGTAAGCGTTCAACAAGGGATCTGTAAACATTTCCCTCCAGGAAACTTCAGCCATACTTGTGGTATCCTGCAGAAGAATATTTGTTCTGAAGAGATCTTCCTCAAGAATTACTTCTTCGGGCCTCTGATATTCTTTTGCTACAAAACACGCCTGGAATATGAATGGAATTCCGAGAATTATAAAATACTTTTTGATCCTTATGCTATTCATTCTGAAGAGATTTATTTTCCACAACGGTTTTCCTGAAATTTTTTCCTGAAGTGTCTGAAAAATTATAAAAAGTACAGGCGTGATAAGGACTCCTAAGATGGTTCCTACCAACAAACCTCCAACTGCTCCTGATCCAATAGATCTGTTTCCTATAGCACCAACTCCCGAAGCTAATACCAGTGGCATCAAGCCTAAAATAAAGGCGAAAGAGGTCATCAGGATTGGTCTTAACCTCACCTTTGCTGCATCTACTGCTGCTTCTGTTATTCCCATTCCTGTTTTTCTTCTTTGAATGGCAAATTCCACTATCAAAATGGCATTTTTTGCCAGCAATCCTAAAAGCATGATCAAAGCGATCTGGAAAAAAATATTGTTTTCAAGACCAGCCAGTTTAATGGTTAAAAAAGCACCCATAATTCCCACAGGCAAAGTAAGTAGAACAGAAAAGGGAATTAAAAAGCTCTCGTACTGTGCTGCTAAAAGGAAGAAAACAAATACAAGGCTGAGGATAAAAATAGTGGATGCTTGTCCACCAGCAGCGATTTCTTCCCTTGTCAAACCGGAATAAGCGATATCATAACCTTGAGGCAACGAAGCATTGGACAGCTCCTCTACTTTTGCAATAGCTTCCCCTGAACTTGATCCGGGAGCTGCCGATCCATTAATAGTAACCGAATTAAAAAGGTTGAACCTGCTTACCGACTGAGGTCCATAAACTTTGTTAAGGGTTATAAATTGATTGATTGGTGCCATTTGCCCTGTGGAATTCCTTACAAAGATCTTGCTTAGATCTCCCGGATCTGATCTGTCTTCGGGAAGGCTTTGTACGTACACACGATATTGTTTTCCGAAACGGCTAAAATCTGCTGTGTAAATTCCTCCTACATAACCTTGTAATACTCTTAAAATCTCTTTTACTGAAACTCCAGATCTTTTTGCTGTTGCAATATCAATATCAATTTGATATTGAGGAAAATCGGTACTGAAAGAATTTGAAGCAAAAGCTATTTCATCCTGCTGTATGAGAGAACCCGTGAATTCTTTTGCTACTTTATCAAGATTTTTAAAGCTGCCCCCGGTCCTGTCCAGCAATCTTGCTTCAAAACCCTCAGACGAGCCAAAACCGGGAATACTTGGCGGCTGAAAGAAAATTACTTTGGCATCTGGCGCCACAGTAATGGCAAGCTGGGTTAACTTAGCGGTGATTGCCTCAATGGAAACATCCTCATCCTCTCTGGCATTCCACGCCTGCAAAGGAATAAAACCAAGCGCATAAGAACCACCTGCCCCGGAGAAGAAATTTCTTCCGTTAATCATAGAAGCTCCACGAACACCGGGAATTTTGATGAGTTCATTATAGAGATTTTCGGTAACTTCAGAAGTGCGATCTAGGGAAGCACCTACCGGAAGTTCCAGATTCATAAATATAATACCCCTGTCTTCAGTAGGGACGAAACCTGTAGGAGTACTTTTTGCAGCCCACAAGGTTAAAAGAATTGCAGCAACAAGAATTGCTCCTGTGATCCATTTATTTCTTGTAAGAAAAGAAACCGATCTTACATACCTTTTTGAAGCAGCAGCATATGTGTTGTTAAAGCCTGAATAGAATTTCTGAAGTAAATTTTTCTTGCTATGTTCTTCCTTTTCCTTCTCAGGTTTAAGAAAAATAGCACAAAGTGCCGGACTCAACGTTAAAGCAACAACCGCTGAAATAGTTACAGCAACGATCAATGTAACTCCAAATTGTTGATAAAAAACTCCAGTTGGGCCAGTCAAAAAGGTAACGGGAATGAAAACTGCAGCCATTACAAGGGTAATGGAAATAATAGCGCCACCTATTTCATCCATAGCAGCAATACTGGCTTCTTTGGTCGATTTCGCACCACCTTCTATCTTGGCATAAACAGCCTCGACAACCACTATAGCATCATCTACAACAATCCCAATGGCTAATACCAAAGCGAAAAGGGTAAGTAAATTGATGCTATAACCAAATAAATTGAGAAAGAAAAAAGTTCCGACAATTGATACCGGAACCGCAATTGCAGGAATCACTGTAGCTTTTAAATCCTGGAGGAAAACGAAAACCACAAGAAAAACCAGCAAAAAGGCTTCTATAAGAGTGATCGTTACTTTGTCAATGGAGGCTGTTAAAAAGTCATTGGTGTTGTAATTAATAAAATAATCTACCCCTTCAGGAAAATCTTCTTTTAACTCATCTAATTTTTCCTGAATAGTTTCAATAATAGCCTGTGCATTCGAGCCAGGTGTCTGGAAAACTCCCACATTTATTCCGGGGAGGCCATTTACAAGTATTTTTGAAGAATAACCCTGAGCATCAAGTTCTACATTTGCAACATCTTGAAGTCTCAAAATTTGCCCATTATCCTGGGCTTTAATAATAATATTTTTATATTCCTCAGCTGTTTTATACCGACCTTTGTAGCGAAGAACGTATTCGAAATTTTGTCCGCTGTTTTGTCCAAGAGAACCTGCAGCCGCTTCCAGACTTTGTTCATTGATGGCCGTAGTTACATCTGAAGGTACAAGGTTATAGGCAGCCATTTTCTCAGGGAGCAACCAGATGCGCATAGCATAATTTCTTCCTCCAAAAGACCTTGCTTCCCCAACGCCGTTAATCCTTTGAAGCTCCGGAATTATATTGATGTTCATATAATTTTCCAGGAAAGTGGCATCGTAGTCTTTATTTTCAGAAAAGAGAGAAAAGTACATAAGAGCGCTTGTCTGCTGCTTTTGTACAATGACCCCATTTTGGACCACCGCCTGAGGCAGGAGCGCATTCGCCCTTGAAACGCGATTTTGGACGTTCACGGCAGCTATGTCGGGATCTGTATCCTGTTCAAAGAATACCTGGATACTTGCGCTTCCGTCATTACTCGCAGTTGATGTTATATAGGTCATTCCCTCCACACCATTGATTTGTTCTTCAATTGGTATCACAACACTTTCCAGGATGGTTTGTGCATTGGCCCCTGGATAACCCGCGCTTACCTGTACAGTTGGCGGAGCAATATCCGGATATTGGGTTACCGGAAGAGAACTTAAAGATAAAATTCCCAGGATGAGCAGAAGGATGGAGACAACTGTAGAAAGTACAGGCCGTTCTATAAATATTTTTAGCATTTTTATTTATTTAAAAACCTGTTTTGAGGAACTTGTTATACTGTCTATTGGAGTTGGCTGAGGCTTTATCTTCATTCCCGGCTGGACTTTACCTAAGCCTTGAGCAAGGATTTGATCATTTTCTTCTAATCCCGAAGTGACTACGCTAAGATCATCTACATTGGTCGCCACCTCAATTATAACGCTAAAAATGCTGTCATTTTCTCCAACTCTGTAAACAAAGGTTTTTTCCTGCCTTTCGAAAGTGGATAGTGTTGGTACCACCAAAGCATTTTCAAATTTTTCCGGAACCTTTACAATAGCGCTGCTTCCGTTTCTCAACAATCCGCGGTCGTTTTGGAATCTTGCGCGGAAAGTAACGCTACCTGTTTGAGCATTGATTCCTCCGGAAATTGTTTCAATCGTTCCTTCTGTTTCATATTCAGAATTGTCTGCCAGTATGAGTTTAACCTTCGGAAGATTTTTGATCTTTTCTTCAATGCTTGCTCCTTCTGCATTCCTATTAAAGGCTATAAAATCTTTTTCGTTCATCGAAAAATTCGCAAAAACTTCAGAGATATTTGAGACAGTAGTGAGCGGAGTTGGGTCCTGGGGACTTACCAAAGCACCTTCTCTAAAATTGATGGATCCCACAACACCATCCACCGGACTTTTTACCCGGGCATAATCTATGTTTGCCGCCACTCCCTGATAGGAACTTTTGGCTTGTGCAAGACGCGCTTTTGCGGTTTCAAGTAGAACAGAGCTGATGATGTTTTTTTCAACCAAAGGTATCAATTTGTCTACCTCCACCTGTGCTGCCTGCACATTGGCTTTGGCTGCGGAAGCATCCTGAGTTAAAGATTGTGTTTCCAGCCTGAAGAGCAGTTGGCCGGCTTTTACTTTCTCACCTTCGTGTACCGCCACCTCAAGAACGTATCCACTAATCTTAGGCCGAATTTCACTGCTTACAGTTCCCTCGATCTCTGCCGGAAAGTTTTTGAATGCCGTCACATCCCTTCTTTCAACTTTTATAGTGGGATAAGGGTTTATAGCAGGTGCCGGTCTGGAGTTTGAAGCGCCGCTGTTACAACCAGAAAAAAGTATGGCCAATCCAATTAAGGAGCTTATGCTGTAAAGTTTTTTCTTAATCATTTTCAACTTGTTTTTGCGATATCTTTTGTTTGAATTTTTTTACTGAAAGGCTCACTTCCTCGAGAAACTGAAGATAGTTTTCGTGAAATTGGAGATCAAGATCATTTTGACCTGGTTCAGGATCTTCTTGCTCCATTATACGTTTAAAATCAAGCATGTCTTTATGAAGTACCTGTTGCTCATGCCATTTTTGCAACATCTCATCCATCACCTGGATCAAACGGTTTGGAATCACTGTGAAGTATCTTTTTCTATCTCCGCTTTTGGTATAGTAATTAACTCTTCCTGCAGCCTGGAGGGTGTTGAGATGGGTGCAAATGGTGCTTTTACTAGCCGAAAGATCACCCACAAGCCTTTCAAAAGTGATCCCATTATTTCCGGTCAAAATGAGAGCAGAAAAAATCCTTGCTTCCAGAGGCGCCATATTATCATGGTTCTCTAGGTATACCCCCATCCTTTCAATCAGGTTTTTCTTTTGGCTTGCTAAATTTGCTTTTTTCATCTTAAAATTTGAAGGCGCAAGTTAGCTTTAGTTTGGTAATTCCCGAACTAATCAAAAACTAATTGTTTGTTAAGGTTTTAGCCTAAATTTTTAGGCATAAAAAAACCCAGAAGATTTTACTTCCGGGTTCCTGATATTATTTAAAAGAATATATTATTCTTCTGCTGAAGAAGGCTCTGCATCTGAATATATTCCAATGGTGAGATCTCCTTCTTTATTCATCGCGGCCCGGTACATCCCGGCAGAATTAAATTCCATGGCTATATTTCCCTTGTTATCTATGGCTATAATTCCACCCTCGCCGCCTAATTCGGTTAGTTTTTTCTGGATCACTTTTTTGGCAGCTGCTTTCAAACTCATTTTTTTATATTCCATCATGGCTGAAATATCATAAGCTACAACCCCTCTAATAAAATACTCTCCCCATCCGGTTCCGGAAACAGCGCAGGTTGCATTATTTGCATAGGTTCCGGCGCCAATAATTGGCACATCCCCAATTCTGTTCCATTTTTTGTTGGTCATTCCCCCGGTTGAGGTTCCAGCTGCTATATTTCCATTTTTGTCTAATGCCACACAACCCACGGTTCCAAATTTGGATTCTTTAACATATGGATCGTAAAATGCTGTTTTATTGTCAATGGAATCCAATTTGGATTTTTCGGCCTCTTTTACTCTTTGTAAAACCTGGAATCTCTCCTCGGTATAAAAATAGGAAGGTTCCACGATTTCCAGTCCGCGCTCACTGGCAAACTGTTCTGCACCTTTGCCGGAAAGCAAAACGTGTGGGGAGTTTTCCATGACCTGAAATGCGAGGTTAATTGGATTTTTTACCGTTGTAACCCCGGCAACTGCACCAGCATTCAGGGTTTCCCCATCCATAATGGCGGCATCCAGTTCATTGGTTTCTTCATTCGTAAATACGGCGCCTTTTCCCGCGTTGAAAAGGGGTGAATCTTCCATTATATTAATGCTTCGCTGAACGGCTTCCATGGAAGTCCCGCCATTTGCCAAAATTTCATGGCCGGCTTTAACGGCCTCTTCTAAAACGGTCTTATATGCGATTTCCATGGAATCGGTCATATTTTCCTTTAAAATGGTGCCCGCNCCGCCGTGAATGACGATCCCGAAATTATCACTCTCAACTTTATCTGAAATTGGTTTTACTGGAGTTTCCCCAATAGGNTTTTTGTCGACGGAAGATTGATTGCAGGCAAAAATGCTTGNCAATGAAATCAGGAGCAGAAGTTTTTTCATAATTAGTGGGATAGATTTATGCTGTATAAAAGTACTAAAATTTACGATAGATTGGTTTCATTATTTG
>JGI1221J11331_1000145_pt1 | contig 21223 bp, 17 predicted proteins | sample LakVidmifraction_4_FD_11331 | JGI IMG/M metagenome (IMG submission 11331) | reverse complement strand
CGAGACAGTGACGGCCAGCCCGTGAGTATCACGGTCATGCCCAGCGCAGGTGCACACGTCGCAGAATCCGACGCCGAGTGGATTCAAGAATTACTCAACCATCACGACCTCGATGTGGATCACGCGGTGGCCTTGGAGCGGGAGGAGTGGGCGCAGTTCTTCGAGCAGTTCGACGCCACGGTTGGGCGTCCAGAGTTGACCCCGGAGTTGATCGCTAGCCTTATGCGAGGACCGCGTCCGTTTGGTGCATACCAAGCCGAGGGTGGTGACTTGATCGATGACTAACCTCGAAGATTTGACCCTTCGCTTGAAGAGAGAACAGAGAGATCTTGATCAGCTCTTGGGGGAGCAGAGGTCCCTGACTGGTTTGCAGTCTAGAACCAGTAAAGAGGTGGAGGACCTCAAGGTGCTTGTGGCTGAGTTAGACCAGACAGCGGCCTTCCTTACCAGTATTGGTGAGGAGCAACAGTACCTAGCACAGGCGTCAATAGAGACTCTTGTCACCGAGGGCCTACAGACCATCTTCGATGACAGTCTGAGCTTCCATATTTTGCAGAAGGTCAATGGCAAGACAGCCACTGTCGAGTTCGTTGTTCGAACCGAATTGGCTAACGACCGGGTGGTGGAGACCTCAGTGTTGGACGCCCGTGGTGGGGGTCTAGCGGCTGTCGTTGGGTTCCTGCTCCGTCTGGTAGTGTTGATGCTACGCCGGGACGGGAACGAGAAGCTTTTGGTCTTGGACGAGACCTTTGCTATGGTTTCCGCAGACTACCTCTCCGGGGTTGGAGAGTTTCTAGTTCAACTGAAAGAAAAGACGGGCGTGCAAATCATTATGGTTACACACCAAACAGAATTCACTGAATATGCAGATAAGGTCTATCGTTTCTCCGTCAAGGATGGAAACACTATCGTAAAGGAGGAGAGTTGAAACCTCAGGTATGGATAAAAAACATGGATGATGGCGGAATGCCGTACTACTTCTTTGGTTTCACTGAGGTAGAGGACGGCTACATTACCTTGGAGGTGTCTGACTCAGATTTACGGGAGATGCTTTCCGATAATGACTGAGTCCCTGTTCCTGAGGTACCGGCCTAAGACTTTCCCGGAGATAGTAGGTCAGAGGCTTTCAGCCGTTGCTCTGTCTAAGATGGTTGAGCTCAATCGAGTTCCCCAGGGACTTCTATTCTCGGGCCCTTCGGGGTCAGGAAAGACTACCGCCGCTAGGGTGCTCGCATCCTCTCTTCATACCGAGTCTGTCTCTGTCGTAGAGATTGATGCCGCCTCTAACCGAGGGGTCGATCACATAAAGACCTTGATCAACACCCTTAGGTATGGATCTGGCGGGCACGTCATCATATTGGACGAGGCACACAACCTCACCAATGAGGCCTTCAATACGTTGCTGAAGACCCTTGAGGAACCAGCTCAGGGGACTGTGTTCATGTTACTGACAACAGAGCCTGGGATTATCCCCGAGACCGTGAAGTCTAGGCTAATGGAGTTTGAGTTTAGGAAGATCTCAGAGTCTGATACCTTGAATAGGCTCTTTTATGTGTGCGAGAGGGAGCAGTTCGATGTCAATGACGCTCTTCTCAGATTGATTGCCACCGAGTCTCGGGGAAACCTTCGGTCGGCTCTGATCTCTCTTGAGTTCGTCACCCTTTCTGGAATAGACAGTGTTGACGATTATCTTGAGGTGAACGGTAAGACTGACTTTGCACCTAACCTGCTTGAGCTGATGACGATAGGAAACTACGACTCGATTCTCACTGAGCTAGACGCCGTACTCTCGATAGTGTCCTCTCCCAAAGACATATCCATTTCTCTTTTGGACCTCTGTAGCGACCTACTTCGATTGCGCGCGGGAGGGCCTCTTCCTTTTGAGGGCACAGCCTTAGACATCAGGAAGCGCCTGTCTGTCGAGATCTCTCGGGAGGAGCTCCTATCTGCCGTGAAACTAATCTGGGACCTTAGGACTAAGACCCGGTCTTCTGAGGACCCACGGGGGTCTCTAGAGATGACTGTCATACTTATGTCTGATATTCTTTCCAGATCCAAGAGAGTCTCCTCTCCTTCTGTGATAGAATCTAGAAGAACCCCCTCGCCTACGGGCGAGAAAGCAAAAGACACCTCCAAGGTGACTTTGTCCGATATGAGAACTAGCTAAGGAACATCCTTGTCCAAGATTCTAGTAACAGGAGGGGCCGGATTCATTGGCTCTTACGTAGTTGACCTACTAGTAGCTGACGGACATACTGTAGTTGTATTTGCCCGTTCTAGCACTCATGATGATCCCCGACCCCAGGTGCGTACGTTCCTAGGTGACATTAGGGATCAGACCTCCGTGTTCGAGGCCATCGCCCACTGTGACGCGTTCATTCACCTCGCCGGGGTACTTGGGACGCAGGAGACACTCCAGAATCCCCTCCCTGCCATTGACACCAACATTCAGGGTGGAATCAACATCCTTGAAGCCGCCGCACGCTATGACGTTCCTGGCGTGAACATCGCAGTTGGCAACCACTGGGAGAACAATCCCTACTCCATCACCAAGAGCACGGTTGAGCGCTTTGTCAGGATGTACAACGCCTACCGGGGCACTCACGTATCTATCGTTCGGGCTATGAACGCATATGGTCCCCGTCAGTCTGTAGCCTCTCATAATTCTTCCAAAGTGAGAAAGATCATGCCCTCGTTCATTCACATGGCCCTCAATGGTGACCCTATTGAGGTCTACGGCACGGGGGCCCAGGTCATGGATATGGTGTACGTCACAGACGTAGCTGACGTGCTGGTGGCCGCTCTTTATCAAACCGTAGCCGAGCACGCACGCCACATGAAATCTGATGAAGTATTCTCAGCTCCCATGTTTGAGGTAGGTTCCGGGGTTTCTACTAGTGTGCTGGATATTGCTAAGGCCGTCCGTCTCTCGGTAGATTCAGACGTTCGTATCGTCAATCTTCCTATGCGCGTGGGGGAGACCGGAGGCGTGCCAGCCATTGCTGACAGGGGCACCCTTTACCCCCTATACGGGGAGTATGGTAAGGGATTCGTGTCTCTCAAGGATGGCGTATCTAAGACAGTGGAGTACTACCGCTCATGCCTGTAATCCACAGATTCTGGGCAGGCCCTAAAGAGCTCCCGGCTGAGTATGCCTATTTTGGTGAGCAGTGGGGCGTTCTCAACCCCGGCTACATTCTGAGGATGTGGTCATGGATCCAGCCAGGGGAGGATGCCAGCTCATTCATCGAGGGCCTGCCAGAAGAGGCAACAGCAGTCCACCACTGGGGACATAAAAAAGACGGGAGGTCGAACACAGTTGAGACCGCCACACAGTAAAGCAATTGCTTTCACTGCCTACAATCGTGTAGGCTACCTGGCTAACGTCCTAGAGACTTGGCGAGGAGTCAAGGGACTACAGGACTGGTACTTCTATGCGTCGGTAGAGCCAAGCCCCCAGCAGGACGCTATTGTGAATCTATTCACACAGTTCTACCGGGACATGGGCATGTCCAACTGCCAGATTGCTGTCAACAAGCGTAAGCAGGGGGTGCTACACCACCCCTGGGTGGTCATCGACCAGCTGTTTAATGACGGGTCTGACTTCGTAGTACGGGTAGAAGATGACCTCACTGTGGCCGACGACTTCCTACTTTACATGGAGTGGGCTAGTGAGCAATTCCAGGACAAGAAAGATATCGCCGCTGTCATTGGATACACCAAAGACTTCCAAGGCACTGAGGATGAGGTAATCATCCGTCCAGAGTTCTCACCCCTTAACTGGGGCACGTGGAGGGACCGCTGGGACACAGTCATTCGAGACACCTGGGACCACGATTACTCTACATTCAACGGCAAGCCTGGAAATGAGTGTGTGCCTCTCAATACTGAGATCCTTACAAAGAGGGGGTGGCTCTCCTGGGATGCCGTTCGAGTAGGCGACGAGACTATAGGATATAACCGCGACTCCAATAGATCTGAGTGGACTAAGGTAGTCAATGTAGTTCGCCCATTTACATCCGAGGTAGTAAGTCTGTTCAGCGACAGTAAGCCTTTTGTGTGCACTCCCGGTCACACCTGGTTAGTGCTTGACAAATACAGAAATATCAAAAGTGAGTTAGTAGTTACAAAAGACCTAAGTGGGCAAAGACCCGTAGTTACTTCTATTCCTGCCTGCACCCCGGATGGGTTAGACATCACGAACTCAGAGGCGGGAATCTTGGGGTGGATAGCAGGGGATGGTTCATACTCTTTCTACGGAGACGGAAAACTTAAGGCTAGCCTTAGTCAAGCCAAGGTTGAAAACTTCCCCGGTATTGAAGAGCTATTTAAGGACGTACCTCACTCTGTGTATAATCATAAGGGAGTGAGAACCTGGTACTTACACAAGGCCTATGCACTGGATCTAATGACTAGGGCAGGAAACCCTAAAACCTCTTCTTTTGAGTCAGTTCTTCAAATGTCAGACTCTCAGAGAGTAACCTGGCTATCCGCCTTCGATCTAGCAGAGGGTACAGACCATGGATCGAAGAGAAGACTGTATCAAGTAGTCGGCAATACCTCAGACGCCGCCCAGCTTGCTGTGTACCTAGAGGGACACAGACCTTCTAGGAACCGGATTGATCGTGGAAGAGAGAACGAACATCCATATCATCAGATTCACTATGCTAACCCAAACTGTACTGCCTATCCTATTCCTATGGATAAGGAAGAGTTGGTTTGGTGCGTCACCACCGAGCTAGGTACTTGGACCGCCCGGCAGAATGATTCTGTAGTATTAACAGGAAACAGCGGGTGGGATTGGAACTTAAACACTAGGGTTCTCCCAGCTAGAAACCTGAGCTGTGTATACCCGGCTCAGAGCCGTGTTCAGAACATAGGAATCAACGGCACGCACTCAGTAGAGAACTACACTCAGTCATTGTCATTCAAGCCTAGTTACGGGGAGCCTGAGTACCGCTTAGGACGATAGTAAAGGTATGGCTGAACAAACCACTTTTCGCACCGGCATTAACCTTGCCTTCGACCTGCCTCCGCAGTACCGGGAAGACCCGGATCTGGTAGAGCTATACGACGCTCTTATCCTAGAGCTCCGCACCGAGGCCAGGGGTATTCCTATGAATACCATTCAGACCCTTCTCCTTGAGCGCATCGCTTTCTACTATGTGGCTCTCAAGGGGGCCGAGCGTAGTGGAACCATCAATCCTACCCAGATCAAGGACATGACAAAGTTCTGGCTCGACATGACCTCGGAGTTCAATAAGCAACTTGCCGCAGGACACGAGAAGCTACGTGAGTCTCTACTTCGTTCTATCTCTGACATGGTGATGGAGAAACTGGCTGACATCCAAGACCCAGAGATAAAGAAGACTGTCATCCTCAGCCTTAAAGAAGGTTTTGCAGAGATGGGAATGTAATGAATAACGAAGCAGATCTGATTATCAAGCTCTCTACAAGCTCAGCTAGCCTAGCAACTGCCCCGGGCGACCAGGACAACTGGATCGAGCGAGCGGGGACAGGAGGGCACGGGGGCGAGCTTCCCGCCTACATCCGTAAGATTGCTAGGGCTGTTATGAAGTCTGGGAAGAGCAAGTCAGCGGCTATCGCTATTGCTATCTCTAGAATCAAGCGCTGGGCCCACGGAGGTGAGAATGTGCAAGCGGGGACGCGCGCTAAGGCCGCTAAGGCATTGGCTGAGTGGGAAAGCCTAAAGCTGAAGAACAAAGCCCACAAGGTGGTGGGTCTCTCCAGCCCAGGGGGTTCCTACTTTGCCGTATCTAATACGGACTTCGACACTCGCCTCATTGGTCGAGCGTGGGGCGCTATGCGTGACCAGGCTCTGGGTATGGATCGAGATCAAGATGTCCCTGAGGGGCACTCTGACTCCTTTCCCTACATTCTAGAACTGTGGAACACATTTATCGTCGTAGAGGCCCCCCGCGTTGGTCAGCTTCCCCGCCTCATGAAGATCCCTTACGTGTGCACAGGCACTGAAGTCCACTTTGGTCCCGCAGTTGAGGTCAAGGCAGAATTTGTAGCCGTGGCTTCCGAGTTGACTGAAAACGAAGAAGTTCTACTGGCGGGTCTTGTTTCCTCCAAGGAGGATTAATGGGATTCCGCATTTCTGACACCTTCGGGCTTGAAGGTGAGGTTAAGGGCCGCTCCTATCTGGAGACTGTGTTTGAGGAAGAGCCCGTCTCTCTTGACGTGTTCGTTCAGGACCAGAATTATCTGAACAGTCCTCCTCTATCCCAGATTCAGTATGAACTTGTGCAATACATCGAGCGCATATACCTACCCGAGCTGTACCCTCTCATGGCTGAGGAGTTTGGAGGGTACTGGCTGGATACCCTCACAATCAGAACCACCAACCTTATCACTGCTCAGTGGGGTAAGGGTGCGGGAAAAGACATGACGGTACGTGTAGCCGCCCTTAGGGTGGCCTATCTTTTAATGTGTTTACGCAGCCCACAGGGGTACTTTGGTATGCCTTCCCAGGACTCCATCCACCTTTTGAACATCGCCGCTAACGCACCCCAGGCTCACCGAGCCTTTTTCGAGCCTATGACTAGGGCCGTCCGAAGGGGCTGGTTCAAGGACCGGGCCTACCCAAAGCAGAATTCTATTCGCTATGACAAGGGAATTGAGGCTATCTCTGGGCACTCCGATGCAGAGGGGCTGGAGGGACTTAACCTCATCCTGGGTGTAGCTGACGAGATTGACGCATTTAAGGCACGTAACGAGCTGGTCGGGCAGGGAGCCAAGGCCCGTGAGTCTTCTACCACCGCCGAGGGGATGCTTGACATGCTGAAAACGAGTGCCTCAACTCGGTTCCCTTATTCTTACAAGAGGGTGGCAATCTCCTACCCTCGTTACCTTGGATCCACTATCCAGAAGTTGACGGATGAGGCCCGCGAGAGCGTAGCTAGCGACCCTGAGTCCAGATACTACTGCTCCGGTCCCTTTGCCACGTGGGAGGTCAACCCCCTTCGTAAGGGGAAGCATGAGTTTGCTTCTGACTATAAGAGGGATCCTGATGAGGCGGCGGCTAAGTACGAGTGCAAGCCGTCGCGAGCTGTCAACCCTTATTTCAGAAACTTCCGAGCATTCCAGGCGGCGGTGGAAAAAGAAGCACAGCCTATCACCATCTCTTACGACAAGCGTCTAGTGACCTCAGATATCACCGGAGACACTACCCTGGGTTGGGAGCCTAAGTTCCATTTCGCGTCCGACTTCAAGCCCGTACAAGGGGCTCGGTATGCCATGCACGGTGACCTCGCTTTAGTGGGGGACCGTGCAGGCATCGCTATGTCCCACGTTTCTCACTATGAGACCCGGGAGGAGACCATCGCCTCTGACAAGGAGGGCGAGCGGGTCACCCACAGCGTTTCAGTACCTGTCATTCGTAATGACTTCACCATAGCTTTCGAGGCAGATATTTCAGATAGTCCTCCACGAGAGATCCAGGTGCGTTGGGCCCGCGAGCTATGCTTTGAGCTGGTGCGTAGGGGATTTGCTATTGTGTCATACTCCTTCGACCAGTTCCAATCTGCCGACAACATGCAGATCCTTGAACAACATGGGATTGAGTCTAACAAGGTAAGCCCCGACCGAGATCAGACCATTTGGCGAAATCTCCGCGACTTAGCATACGAGGGGCGTATTCGTATGCCCTTCAGCCAGCTACTTCTCAACGAAATTGAAGCCCTCTCTCTCTTTGACAAGAAAGTTGACCACCCTCCTACAGGCAGCAAGGACCTAGCTGATGCTTTTGCCTGCTCTATAGTAGGAGCTATTGCCGCAGGCGGGGAGGAAGATCCTGACGGGGCGATGGTAGACTTAGGGGACACCATATTCGAGGTGGGCGATCAGATTAATCTAACGATGGGCATGGGCAACCTTGCCCCTGAGGGTATAGAGACTGTTCTCACCCTTCCAGCTGGATTTCAGGAGTTCTAATGTCAAAGAATAATAAAAGACTTGAGGGCGTCATGTCCCCTCTGGTAAAGCCAGAGGAGGCCGACTTTGGTGTGTCCGTGGGAACGGACATGACCCTTCCTTTCGCCACCCCATACCAGCCTGATCTTTCCAGTCAGTCTCCAATCAATCTCTCCGGGGTGACCTACGAGGTAAGCCCATACGAGATGGAGAACGGGCCCACGGTGGCTCAGCTGGAAAGGATGCGCCGGAAGGACGGGCAGGCTACAGCTCTTCACAGATTACTTACCTTGCCAATTCGCTCCTCTCTTCCCTCTGCTTCAATCACACCCGCAGAAGGGGGGGAGAGAGAGGCCGAGTTCATTCAGGATGCTCTCTTCACTCCTCCCAGCAAGGGTGGGATGGATGTCCCGTTCTCTCGTGTCATGGCTCAGATCTTGGAGTCCCTATTCACCGGGTTTGCGGCCTTCGAGAAGGTCTACTGGCGTCCAACTTCAGGCCCCTTAAAGGGTAAGATCACCCTCAAGAAACTGGGTCACCGCCCAGCCACTAGCATCAACTTTATCTCTGATGGTAACGGTGAGTTTGCTGGTATGCGTCAGCGCATCTGGTCCGGGCCTAACTATCGTGACGTTTTCATTAAGCCTCAATACAGCTTCTACTTTGCCGCCCAGGAGGAGCTACGTAAGTTCTACGGAGTGAGCTTCTTCCAGAGTGCCTATTATCACTGGGACAAGAAGAACAAGCTTGAGTATATTTCTCACTTGGCCGCTCAGCGTTCAGCCGTGGGCACTAGAGTTGGTAAGGTACCTCCTGGGGCCTCAGCTTCACAGAAGAGAGAGTTCTCAGCCGCATTAGCTAACATGGCTTTGGCTCAGTATCTTGCAGTTCCTGAAAACTTCGAGGTTGAGGTTCTCAAGGAGGGTGGTAACTTTGACTTCATTGATATGATCAATCACCACAACTCCCAGATGTCAAAGTCGGTGCTGGCTAACTTCTTTGATCAGGAGCAGGGATCAGGGGCTAGTGGGGGAGCACTTGTCAACTTCGGAGGCCCCGGGGATGACATGTTTGTCCTCATGCTCCACGCGATCATGGATGAGATCGCTAGCGCGATCAACTACTTCATCATTCCTCCCCTAATCGACTACAACTGGCCCAATAGCAAGAAATACCCTCAGTTCACCTGGGGCACCCTCACTGACGACCAGCAGACCGCTGTCGCCAAGATGTTCGAGAAGCTTGCCGCCGCTGGTCAGTCCCTCACGGTCACCCCTGAATTCATGAGAGCTCTTGAAGAGAACATGTCGGAGACAATGGGGCTCGACATCGATTACGGTGAGGTAGACGCCAGGGAAGAGGAAGAGAAGGCCCTGTCTGAGGCTCAATTCGCCCAGGAACAGGGACTGGAGGGACTCACAGGCCCCGATGGTGTTGAACTTCCCCAGGCTAAAGAAGTTACCCCGGAGGAGGCAGAAGCCTCTCTGGCTGATCTAGAATCATCTCTAGGTGTGGATGCAGGTGCAAGTTCCCCAGAAGCGGCCCAAGAGGCTGATTCGGGAAGTGTAGAATCTAAGGTAGGGACGTAGAAAATGGCAGACAAGGATATTGACGATACAGGGGGTTCTGGGCGGCGCGTAGCCACCCCAGAGGGGTCCAAGTTCTATGGAAAGCCTGTGGGGACCCTGATCACCGCCAACGACGAGCAGGAAGCAGAGGGCAGAAACCGCCCCGTAACCATGCTCAGGCTTAGATCTCTACAGCGTCAGTACATTGCGGCTACCCGCACCAAGAATTCCCCTTTACAGGCCGCAGTGAACAAGCAGTTCAAGCAAGAGATGAAGATCTACAGGGACGTAACTGGAGAATCTGCTTCTGATGTACTAGATTCCTTAGATGCTGACTATGAAGAGGGACTTAAGGATTCTACAGAGGTCAATGACACCGACACAGCAGATGGAGACAAGCCGTCACAGGTGTCCGAGGGTGGAGTTAACAGCTCAGGGATTCCTTCAGCTACTGCCTAGGGTCGATAGTAACAGTACACGTAGAAATTCTTTTAGGAGACGCCCGTGACCGTAGAAAACTTTTCTACAGATGATGCTGATTACTCCTCTGCTGACTTTGATGAAATCTTCCTAGCCGCTCGTTCCTTGCGCAAGATCGCAGGCAAGGGGAACCGAGGTAACCGCTACGTGCGTACCCCCGAGGGGGCTCGATTCTACGGACAGCCTATTGGAACTCTCATTACGGCTGACATCATAGCTTCACTTGAGCGCAAGAAGGGAAAAAGAGGACCTAAGAACTCCCTATCCTACAATCCTATTACTTCTGGTAAGTCGAAGTCAGCTCCAGGCTCCCGTCCAAACGAGACAGGGAAGCACACCGAGGATGGCACCCACCCTGTAGAAAAGGTTAATAACCAGCCGGGGGGCCAGAAGAATGCACAGTCTGCCGCCTCTGCTCAGGCATCTACCCCTCGCGACCCAAACGCCTCTGATGGGGCTGAGACTAACACAGCCAAGCCCCGCTCCCTGGCTTATAAGACGCCTGAAGACCTGCCAGACGCTCAGAGCGAGTACCTCCAGCTAGGGGACAAGAGCTATGAAGTCCCCAAGGGGTCTACTCTGGTTCGTCGCAAGGGCAAGGATCTAGCCTACGTCAAGACCCCAGACGGTGGGGCTCGTATGTTCACCGACAAGGGAGAGGTTGAGCTGGATGCTGAAGCTCAGGACGCTATTTCTAGCGCCCTCTCAAGTGATAGCTCTAACTTTAAGAACTATGAAGTAGACACACTGGACGCTAAGCGCCCAGAACCTGCTGTTGGTGATAACGTACCGGACAAGGGCTGGGTAGAAAACTCCCAGCCTGGGACCGTGATCCAGATGGGACCCAAGGAGACCTCTAGGTTCAAGAAGAACGATGATGGTAACCTCTACCAAATGGATGCCAGTGGTGAGCCATATGGTGGACCAATCAATCCCAGCTCTCTTAACTACAAGGATCCCGATTCCCCCGCCACGGTGCAGGAGATACCGGGAGACGGGCCTGATGGCGCTGAAGTAGAGGCTCAGATGGGGGACGAGCTAGATTCTATCAGTGCCGAGCTAGATTCTGCAATTCAGGATCCGGCCCTTACCCCGGGACAGCGTTCTCGATTTGAGGCAATTCGTTCCCGCATTGGTTCGTTCGACAAGACCCCAGACCCCTCAAAGCCTGGGGACCTTCCCGAGACCTCGCGTTCCTCCAGCACGTCTAGTAAGACTCGTGAGGACAGACCAGAAAGCTCAGATAAGCAGTCCGTTCTTGATGACCCAAGTATAGGCGGTCAGGACTCCTCTTCTACCCCTCTCAATGATGAGAAGACAACTTCAGATAAGTCATCTACCCGTCCTAATTCCGGGGACGGGATTACCCCAGAAGGGCTGGATGGGGCGGAGCCTGGAGATACCTTTGCGGAGACAGAGCCAATTGACAACAGCAAGACCCGCTATGTAAAGCGAGACGACGGTAAGTGGTATACCCGAGGAGATGACAAGGGATACACCGCTGAAGACTTTGACGGGGCTCAAGGTGAGTTCACCTATGCGGGTGAGGATCTGTCAAAGGCCGATGCGCCCAATACAAAGGCCGATGCGCCAAATACAAAGACCCCAGAAACGCCAGAGGCTGATACAGAGAGTGTTGACTTCGACCGCAAGTCTATTGAAGCTGTCCAGAGCTCCCGGGCAGATGAGGGAGGCGTGTGGGAGAAGGTAGCCAACCTAGACCCAGAAAATGACGAAACCTCCCTAGACCTCACGGATGAGGAAATCAAGGAGTTCATTGATGGTTCCGAGGGAGATTCAGACCTGGCAGATATGCGTGATACGCTATCAGAGGTTCAGAAGACCCGGGCGGTAGATAAGCGTGGGTCTAAGGACAAGCCTAAGGACAAGCCTAAGGACAAGCCTAAGGACAAGCCTAAGGACAAGCCTAAGGACAAGCCTAAGGACAAGCCTACAGAATCTACAACACCTGAAGAGGTAGACCCCGCGCCTGAAGAGGTAGACCCCGCGCCTGAAAAGACCTCTCGGGACGCTCGCAAGGAGCTCAGGGATACCTCCCTGGCTCAGAAGGACAACGCCTCCTCAGAGGATCTAGATTTCACTGATTCTGGACAAACTGCCTACGCCCTTGACAAGGAAGGTAACCTAGTAGAGCTCCGTAAGAACAAGGATGGGCGCTGGACTACTAAGGAAAACTGGCGCTCCCGCGAGACCACCCCTCCTAATAGTGAGGGGTGGGATGGGGCCCCAGAGCGAGACAGAGATGGATACACAAACGAGGAGCTTAAGACCGAGTTCGATTCTGTGTCAATACCAGATAAGTCTCGCAAATCTGACGCAGAGAGGGCCCAGATTACTCGCGAGCGCGAAGCTCGTCTAGCCGCCCGTCAGTCCAAGGTCAACCAGGCACGCGAGCGTCAGATCGATGGACAATCACGAGGTTCCGCAGGAACCGTCCTGACCCCTGGATCCCAGAATCTGGGCGCTACCGACCCACGCTACGATGCGTACCGAGAGAAGATCAAGGCCTACATCGATGAGATGGGCTACAACGAGGCAATGGACGATATGTCTAAGGCCGTCTCGGCGCGCTATCGTGCCCACCTAGACGCCAATGGCCCCTCTGCCGTACGGCCCTCAGACATGCGTACCTGGGCCTATGACTACCTGGATGGCTGGGAGAAGAAGAACCCACTCCCTGATTCTCCTAAGCCTTCGGCACCAAAGAAGAGAAAGTCTAAGCGTAAGCCCGTACCTTCAATTGACCTAGAAGATAAGAAGAAGGAACGCAAGGACTTTAACCCAGATGCACCCGGGGGAAATAAAGAACCCGCGTTGGGTCCCAAGGCCAAGGACTTCTCCACTGAGAAGCAGGACGGGGACTCTACTAGAGGACGAGCGGGCGGGACCACTCTTGAGCGTAAGCCAGAAGACGCTCCAGAACCACCTCCTGTTGAAGTAGAAGATGCCTTAGAGCCTGAAGTAACTGAAGCTAAGCCCGGTGAGACGGTTTATGGTCTTGACGATGACGGAGATGTCATTGCCCTATTCAAGCCAAATGAGGGAGGAGGCTGGCTTGGAAAGCCCACCGGGGCCCGCCAGTGGGAGCCCAATAACTACAGCGATAAAGACGTTTCCGACGCTGTTGCTAGATACAACGAACGTCCTGACGTTCAGGCCAAGCCCATCCCCTCCTCTCAGGCAACCCTTACCCCTGGGAACGGTCACCCTTCGGGTGTAGCGTCTCCAAAGGAGGCTCTTAGTGGGGAGTGGTCCCTCAAAGAGAAGGACACTATAACCAAGGATTGGTTTGATAACGCCCCCTTTGGTTCAAAGTATCGTTACGGAGATTCTGTATTCCAGAAGGACGTGGACGGTAAGTGGCGCAGGATCTCAGGGCGCGACGGATACTTCAACCCTCGCTCTGAGGGGCTCCCTGGTAACTCACGCCCGGGTCACAACTTCAATATCTTTGAGCCCGATGGAAGCCTTACAGACAAGTTCAAGGACTCCAATGTAATGGAAATAGGGGACGGAACTCACCGCCCATACTATATTTCTGATAGTTACAATCCTATCCTCAACCGCACTGAAGACTTTGATGCTATGCCTGATGGGGCTCAGATTGTATCTTACAAGCCCCCTTTAGGTATTAAAGTTAACAACGTTGCGCGCTACCACACGTGGAAGAAGAAGAACGGAAAGTGGCACAGTCTTACTAGCTCCGGACTGGAGTCGGAGGGCGTTTCGTCTAAGGACATGGGCCTTGAAGGCAGATACATGTACAAGGCCGAGACCTCTGATGCTGATGTGCCTTCCTACAACCCAGCAACCCTAGACCCCGGGAATGTGTCCCCTCGCGTTACCCCCCACGGGCGCAGTGTTATCCAGGGTGAGTTTGGGGAAGGCGCAATTATCTATCGCCTACGAACTGACAAAGAGACTAACACCACTGGAGCGAAGACTTACTCATACCGCCAGGTTGGGTATGATGCCGAGGGCAATGAGATGTTCATTGGGGAGGACTTCACCACTAACGCCCCTATCTCTCTAGATAACTTGAATCGTACACTCAATGGTGAGTTCTGGTCAGATGACTCCCCCCAGACTCTTCAGAATTACGCGAGACGCAGGGCAGAGGCGGGTGGCGAGGTAGGACACTACCTCAATGATGAAGACATATCTCCTCTGGTACACCCAGAGTCGGATATCCCATCCCACATGGATTATGCCCCAGGTGACAGGATCCAGCAGTTCTCTCAGATGTTCAACTACGACAACGGTACCGTTATGCGTATACCTGGGAATGCTGAGACCCCTGATGTGTACATTCGCAAGGAGGCGGATGGCTGGCATAAGATGAATGGTCAGGACTCCGTCTTTAGTGAAAAAGTTGACCTCTCTGAGTTCCAGTCCGCTTTCAAGGACAGGGACAGGGGTATCCGTTTCGAGAGCTTCGGGGGGGAGATTGACCGCGACACACGGGGTATCGACCTCACCCCTGATGGATATAGTGCGTCTGCTACTGAGGTCGAGGAGGCCATCCGCGCTCTTGAAGGGTACGACGGTCCCAACCCGACCTCCGCCCTCAAAGACCTCAAGGGCAACATCCTTAGGGGAGACTCCCCCGCTCTTGCTGACGTTCAGGCTAGGGCTAAGGCTCTATACCCAGGGCTCAACAGCAAGGAAGCTACCTCTAGGTACCTTCGTACCCTTATCAACCAGCGCCCCGCCAGCTTTGACGGCAAGGAGAGAGACAAGGGGCGTCGCGTAGTCATCGGAGTTAAGGGAACCCGAGGCGCGGGTCGCCAGAAGGGCACCGAGGTTCACGGAGACTTCACTAAGCAAGAGGTTCAGGACGCCGTTGACACCCTAGAGGGCTCCAAGGGCGTTCGCCCTCTCAGCGACCTGAAGAATGCCGACAGCCCCATGAAGAACATAGACCCTGCATCTGTACTTGAGGGTGCTTATGGTAAGGGGAACTTCCCTAAGGATGCAGGAAAGCGCAAGCAGGCCTACATCGACTACCTCAACGACGTTCTCAACAACTTCGATGGTCTTCCGGACGCTCCATCTTCTCCGAAGAAAGAGGAGAGCAATTCATCTCCTTCCGAGCCGGAGGAGAATGAGAAGACTGCGGAGGCACTAAAGAAGTCCCCCAACCTCTCTACTGAATCACCATTTGATGCGGAGGGGCGTGGCCGGGGGGTGTCCCCGGAAACGGCTAACACTATAAATGATATGGATAATCGTCACCCTGGGAGGTACCCAGCTATGAAGGAGGCGGCAGACGCTGGATACTCAGCCACCCCTGAGCAGGTGGATTCAGCAATGGAAGAGATGTCATCTATTGCTAACCTACAGGTAACTAAGCAATCTGAGAAGGTGTTTCAAGAGTTTGGAAGTTACAGAGCATTAGAGGACTTTAATACTACCTTCAGGCAAATGGTTAATGAAAACACTGCCCGTCATTACCAGTCAGGGACAGACGTTCTCTCTGCTCGCTCCCGGGCCGTGCACGATGCAACAGACGCAACTCAGCTAAAGAGGGCGTTGAAGGCTAGGTTCCCCGGAGCCGACATTGGTATCTCTCCATCTGTCTCTAAGGACCCTGAATTGATGCAGAGGGCACTGGTATCTGCTAGAACGTTTACAGATTATGTAGACAAGAACCCACACGCTAGGGTCGGACTAACTCAGCTTGAATTCATCCATGGACGCTCCAAGGTTAAGCGTTCAGTAGACAGTGACGTGGGAGGGGTCACGGCGGGTACCGACCTGGGAGCAAAGGCTCTTTCTATCAACCTGTACCGTGGGTCCTTTGATCAGCCAGCGTTCCAGCGCAACATAGATTCTGGACACTTCCACTCCACAGGTGACGTAGTTTCTGACAAGTACGTGCTCATTCACGAGTTTGGTCACCTGCTGTCCTATTCAGGGGGATTTGATGTACGTGCTGACCTGCACAAAAACATGGCTAAGCTGTTAACTGGTGTGGAGGCTGGTCGCGCAGACCCTAAGATCAGGCAATCGTTGAAGGATAAGAAGATTTCTGGGGAGCTGTCTAAGTATGGGGGCTCTAGCCTTGACGAGGCAATAGCAGAGGCATATGCTACAGTGGAGACTGCTCCTGAAATAGCCACGGACACCGAGAGAGCAATTTACGAGCTGCTTGCGGATTCACTAGAGAGAAAGTTTGGCAGATGATAGACCCAGACAATAACCCGGTATACACGTCTCAAATGGTTGACTCTGCAATTGAGGGCGCTTCCCCCGGACCTTTTTCCGTAGCCATGCTGAGTTCTGGTATTCCATGGCCAGATGACTTCTCCGAGATGTTGACAAGCCTTACAAAGGGTGAAATCAGCAAAGAGGAAGTTGAAGACCACGCAGATGAGAACCTGGTAGGGTTTCTCATGTTTCCAGAAGATACTGAGCCTACACCTGAGTAATTCTGTGCGGTCGATAGTAAATGTATGGATACATATGCTATCGCCCCAGCTCCTATTGGCAGTGACGCGTTCGTAGAGCTCTCTGCCNANGGAGCCAAATACCGTATTTTCGAGAAGCACATTCTTAACATGGGTCCTCTCAACTATAANGGTAGAGTAGTCAGCATTGACGATGACTTCTATACTCACCTTGTAACGAACCTAGAGCGCGGTGTTTGCGTCCCCTCTGTTCCTAAGGTAAATGCTCAGAACCAGCATGTTGAAGACCCAGACCTTAACATCGGTAAGGTCATTGGGCTCTCCCGCAGAGACGGCAAGATCTACGCCCGCTTTGAAGCCCGGGACGAGGAAGCAGCAAATAAGATCGGTAAGTCCTACCTAGGTGCCTCTGCTTTCTTCCATCTGAACTATCAGGATACGGCCACCACTCAGCGTGTAGGCCCCACTCTTTTGCACGTAGCGGTTACTAATCGTCCCTATGTGACAAATCTAGAAGATTACAATGAGGTGCTTCTGTCAAGGGGGGCCGATAGTAATGATGAAGCTGTTGTTTTGACAGCCGCAACTAAGGAGACCGACAAGATGACTCTTGAGGAACTTTACACCGCTCTTAAGGTGGATCACGATATTGACGTTCCTGATCTTCAGAAGCGCGCTAAGACAGCTGACGCGGCTGTGGCTCTGACTTCTAAGATCCGTGCAGATCTGATCAGCGCTGAGCTCGTTGCTCTTTCCGCAGACCAGAGCGAAGACGACGTTCTAAACTCTTACGACGACATCAAGGGCGCTATCGATGCGGCCCACGATGAGATCGTATCGCTTTCAGCTCAGGTCCAGGAAATGACCGAGGCTCAGGCCCGCGAAGAGGCAGAGGCTAAGGTCCAGAAGCTTGTGGATGATGCTTTCATTGCCGAGGACAAGGTGAAGGCTTACGTAAAGCTCGCCCTGAATGACCCAGAGACCTTCGATGATATCGTCCCGGGGGCCCCAATTGTGGCTCTCTCTAATGAGGATGGTACGTCTGAGGACACTAATGCCTCTGAACCTACTACTGAAGACCTTGATAAGGAAGCGATTGACCGTATCACTTCCTACGAGGGATTCAACTTCAACGCCTAAGCGCCTCAGCTCTCGATAGGAGAAATAATAAATCATGGAATACTCCGGTAACACAATTCCCGCGCCCACCTACAAGGGTGACCTTGAGTTCACCACCAACGAGGAAATCCTCTGGTCCACTCAGGGCGTCGTCCGTAAGGGCGTAACCCTGAAGCCTGGTCAGGAAGTACTCAAGCTCGGAACCTTCCTCAAGAAGGACACCGCGACTAACTACTATGTCAAGGCAACTGATGCCGCTGACGTGATTGGTGTTCTCCAGCAGACCACTGACACGGGCACAACTTCTAATGCCGATGTATGGCAGGGGAACATCCTCTTCGGGGGTTGGCTAAAGCTTTCCCACGTTTCCACAGCTAACGCAGGCGGCGCAATTCTCGCCAGCGTTGCAGGTGCACAGGTCAACGAAGCTCGCGGATACTTCCGCTTCTAAGTTTTACCTCTAGTCGAGACGCTGAAGGTGTCTCCCAGGACCTGAAATCCTGGGAGCCGCCTTGAGTAGCTCAATAGAGAAGCTCAATAGACCAGCCAGGTGACTCCTCGGAGTGGCGCAGGTCGGGCACTTCGGTGTCGCCGCAATTGTACATGCTAAGGCAACTAACCTAAGGAGAACAAGGTGCCTGACATTTCTATCCTACAGCCCACGGTGCTTAGGGGAGTGGTTGAGAAGTTCAAGGCTCCCGAGAAGCTAACCCTTCTTGGAATGGTGCCTCAAGTCTCGCACCCTTTCCCTTCGGTTCAGTGGGAAGTCCTTCAGGGCGCTCGCACTATCGCTGACCTGAACGTTCCTAACTCTGAGGCCAACATTGTGCCTCAGCGTGGACGCGCTCAGCAAAGCGCTACCTTCGCCTACCTACGTGAGAAGAAGAACTTCTCTCCTACTACCGTCCTATGGATGCGTAAGGTGGCCGAGTCCGCCGGAGACCTCTCCATCCTTCAGAACGCCGAACAGCACATTGCTCGCGAGATCGAGGACCTCAGCCAGCGTGCTGACAACCGTGCCGAGTGGATGCTATGGCAGGCACTTACTGGTAACCTCGCCTACGATGACCCCGAGACTGGTGTTGTCATTGATGTGGACTACAAGTACCAGAGCAGCCACAAGCCTTCCCCAGGTACCGGATGGGACACTGCAACTGCTACCAGCATTGTAGACGACATCCGTGCATGGAAGACTCTTGTTCGCCGTGACGGTATGGTTGAGCCAACAGATGCCTTCGTGTCTGAGAAGACCATGACCTACATCACCAACGCTTTCGTCGCCTCTGGTTCCTCAGCTGGTGCTCAGGGTCAGAACCTTGGAGCCCTCCTTACTGATCGTATGCGCGAGCAGTTCATGGGTGCCGGTTCGATCATCTCTGGATTCATGGGCCTCAACTGGCGCATCCAGGAGTCCACCTACGACGCCGCTGGTGATGCTTACACCAGCACCGAGCTTATTTACCCAAGTGCTCAGACCTCATTCTTCAATGAGGACTCCCTGGTTCTTGGTAACTTCTCGGCGGGTCGTCCTATCGAGCTCTTCGTTGGCCCAACAGCTGACTTCGAGGCTCCTCGTAACTACACCGGCAAGTTTGTCAAGACTTGGGAAGAGAAGGACCCCTCGGGTCGCCAGGCTCTTCTTGAGTGGGCACTCATGCCCGTAATCACTCGCCCAGAACAGATGATTTACGTTTCTGACGTAACTGCTTAAGTTCTAGCAAGTCTCATAGAGAGGCCCGATCCCTTAATGGGGTCGGGCTTTTCTGTTTTTCCAGAAGAAGAACATATTTACGTGTTAGACTCTATGCAGGGCGATAGTAAAGACAACTACTAAAACCATCATTAGAGCGAGGAATACGTGGACGAACTAGAGACTATCTTGCAAGGACCTCCCCCCAAAGATTCCAGGCGTAGATGTTGCGTAGCTGACTGGCTAGCCCGACAAGATGACGGAGTGAAGAGGGCTTTCAACACCGCTGTCACGGGAGACGAGTGGACAGGGAAGCAACTCTGCGATCTCATGCAAGAACGAGGCTTCGCTAATAACGCGGACAGAGTAAGAATTCACCGGAGAGGGGACTGCTCCTGTGGAAAATAGCGAAGACTTCATAGACAAGCTAACGAACGGCCCAGAGGGGTCAGTTTACGACCCCTTGTCCGACCCTTACGCTAATGCAAAGTTTGGCGGAAGCGAAGACGAGATCACTGTAGAGAATGTGGTGCTCCCTAACCCTTTGCGCCCCGATGACTATGGTAACGCCTTTGACAAGGTATTCGAGGTAGCTGGCCTAGACAAAGCTAACTACAGGCTCCTGGATGACTCCCTTAAGTTCAGCACCTGGAACCAGTCCTCAAAGCCTAAGGGGTCCGCAACACGAGACATCATTACGCTGTTCTCCTACAAGGCCACATTCGTTCGTATCAGCCCTCTGGCGAAGCGTACAGAGTCTTTGATAGAGGAACTAGCCGAGAGTGCTAAGAACCGCCGTAAGGGCAATAGGCCGACACCGGGGACAGGTCTGGGGGCACCGTGTTCCTACACTTTCCTCGCGTCTGACTGGCAGTTGGGTAAGCCGGAGACCCGAATTGAGGATCTATCACATGGCAATACCGGAGTCGAGCAGACTACCTGGAGAGTAGAACGGGCCCTTGACTTAGCTGTGAAGCAAATCAAGGAGATGCGCAAGAACGGAAAGAACATCACCAGCGTCTCCATCGGCTTCATGGGAGACCCCACGGAGAACGTGGCCGACTCTTACACTAATCAGGCTTACACCATAGAGCTCAATCTCATTGACCAGATTGAGCGGTCCCTTGACCTCATGGAGTTGGTCACCGGGGAGCTCCTAGAGCTTTCTGATGATCCAGCTAACGTCTTTGCTGTCTTGTGCAACCACGGTCAGATGACCCGTAAGGGTACTAAGACCAACGTTACTGACGACGCAGACAATGTACAGAATCTATTGATGCGTCTCCTCAAGGACAGAGTCATAGGACCCAGCTTCTCTAACGTGAACTGGTATCTACCCGAGGATAAGATGATCACGACCCTGGGGATCGCAGGGGTTCCCATCTCTGCCGCACACGGGCACAAGATCCCTTCCGGGGTCAGTGGAGAGGCTAAGTGGTTGGCTACCCAGTCGGCTAACCTCTCAGACAAGCGTAACCACCGTACCGAGCTCTGGCTTACGGCACACCGTCACAGTCATGAGAGCAAGGACTACGGGCCCTATCACCGCCTTCAGGCCGCTACGGCGGATGGTGGGTCTAAGCACTTCGAGGACGGTACAGGTATGTACTCAACCCCGGGGACATCGGTTGCTCTTATTGGGCGTCACGATGAGCGAAAGTATTCAAACTTCGAGCTCCTGTAGGACTCGGGACGATAGTAACAATAGAGGAGACACACTTATCATGAATGAAATTACTAAGCCCGAAGAGGGCGACAACAAGCAGGGCTGGGTGGACTACGCAGGTCAACACGGTATCGAGACTAAGGGACTAAACAAGACTCAGATTATTGAGTCGGTTGCAAAGTATGAGTCCCTTGATACTGTAGAAGGTGAAGCAGATTCTGGTGNCCCCTCTTCTTTGTCTAACCTTGTAGGNGGCGAAGACACCGAGGAAGACACCGAGGAAGACACCGAGGAAGACACCGAGGAAGACACCGAGGAAGACACCGAGGAA
>JGI1221J11331_1000142_pt1 | contig 21977 bp, 24 predicted proteins | sample LakVidmifraction_4_FD_11331 | JGI IMG/M metagenome (IMG submission 11331) | reverse complement strand
TATTGATATTTAATACAATCGTCTATGTGTAGCTTCTGTCGTTCTTTATCTAATTTGACCGTCATAGGTTACCGATTTGTGAACATAAGTTAGACTTATTCTACCGGAAAGTCAAAATAAGTTTCCGGGTAAGGTTCGTTTCTTAGGGTGTAATGCCACCATTCTTCAGAATAAGGTCTAAATCCGTTTTTAATCATTATTCGTTTTAGAAAAGCTCTGTTCGTCTTTTGTTCTTTTGTGAGACTTTCTGCATTGTGATGGGAGATACTTCCGAAGAAATCGTAAGTACTGCCCATATCCATTTCTTTATGAGTCTTGGCATCAACTATGGTAAGATCTAGCGTACTTCCCCGGGAATGCCCCGATTTTGTAGCAATATAACCTAAGTTGAAAAGATTGTTTTTAGCCAGATTAGGATAAAAATCCTTCTTAGTTAGCGTATCTCCCGGGTTTTGTGCCCAGGCTATAAAATGATTAACCGCACGTTGTGGGCGATAAGCATCAAAAATTTTTAGACAATAGCCCTGTTGCATCAGGTCTTTCTGAACTGCCTCCAGTGCTTTTGCGGTAGGTTTATTTACAATAGCTGCGTGTTTGTTGTACCCATTTACCGGTTTCCCCGTAAAATTATTTCTTCCGGCATAGCGAATCTCCAAAACAATATCTGGAATTACTGCTTTTATATATACAAAATCTTTTGGCATTGCCTTTTCCTGGGCGCTAATCCCGATAGTTAATAGGAGAAGAAATAGGAATAATTTGAATTTCATGAGGCTTATTTTTCGGCAAGTTATTAAAATTATTTTATGGTTACTAGGATGGAAAATTAACTTGCGTATTTGGAAATAATCCAATAGCTTTGAAGTTATCTGGATAAAATCCTAAATTCTGTATTTATGGGACAACCACCGTCTATTGAAATTAAGCATTTTAAAGAAGTTAGAGAAGAGAATAACTTCACTCAGGCAGAGTTTGCCGGACTTTTAAATATAAAAAATTCAACCGCCGATATTGAACGTGGCCGCACAAAACTTTCGGGAAAAGTGGTGGCCGAGCTGCTAGCCAGGTTTGGAATAAATCCTTTATGGTTATTTGGCGAAAGTGGACAAAAATACTTGCAGTTAAGTAAAGGCGATGTAAGCCCAAAAGTAGTGACCGTAGATTCCTCGGATAATGAAAATATGGTGATGGTGAATCAAAAAGCCGCAGCAGGTTATCCACATAATGTTCAGGATGTAGAATGGTATCAACAGCTGCCCGCTTTTGATATCCCGTTACCCGAATTTAGAAATGCGACTTACCGTGGTTTTCAAATTGAAGGTGACAGCATGCTGCCCAATTATTATCCCAAAGAATGGGTTTTGGCCAAAGCGGTGCCAGATTTAGACCAGGCCAGTAACAATAAAATTTACGTAGTGGTACTTCAGGATTCGGTTTTGGTGAAAAAACTTCAAAAATTACCAGACTCCTCTAAAGTGTTGTTAATCTCTTTAAACGAAGAATACTTACCTATAGAAGTGAACATCAACGAAATCCAGGAATTATGGCAGGTGAATTCAAAACTTACTTTTAATCTAGACAATCCCTCGGAAAGCGGCCTGTTTAGAGAGCTTAAACAATCTATGGAAGAGCTTAAACGAGAATTAAAATCTTTTAAGAAACAGGCCTAGTTAGAAAGATGCGATTTATACCAATTAAACATTCAAATTTTTAATGCAACATTTCAAAACCTAATTGGTATTAGATTATTGAGATCTTTCAATGGTACAAATAAAAAATTCCTTTTTGAACTTAATCAAAAAGGAATTTTCTTTTGGCTGGTTAGCCGTTTTTAGCCGATACTAATTTACAGCGTCTTCAGCGGCATCGCCAACATCATCAGCCGCATCTTCAACATCATCGACAGCTTGTTCTACACCAGATTTTTCATCCCTACAAGAGGTGAAAACTGCTGCGCTACTAAAAGTTAATGCGAGTATTAAAAGTACTTTTTTCATAATATTCAAGTTTTAATTAATTGGTTAAAATTATCTAATAGTCATCGGTTCCTTGCATTTCGTCTTCCACTTCGTTAGCGGCATTGTCAATGGCATCACCCGTTTCCTCAGCAGCGTTCTCAACTGCGTCTCCCGCATCATCTGCGGCATTTTCAATCTCGTCTCCAGTACTGTTCATTTCGTTTTCCATACGGTCACCTTGCGTTTCCATTTTATTATCTTTGGTATCACGACAAGAAGTGAATGCAGTACCAAGACAAAGAAACATAGCAAGCATTAATATTGATCGTTTCATAAATTGGTTGTTTTCATTTTTGCACAAACAAAATTAGAGATGTAAATGTAAACTTTAACAAAGATACTGCTAAAATTTTCCTAAAAAAAAATAAAATCACAAGAGATACCGTGAATTTTGTGCCGGTTTTTTAATTGTTGTCGTCTCCAATCTTATCGATTTCTTCATCGATTTCTTTGTTCACTTTTTCATCTACTTTTCCTCCTGTTCTTTCTAAAAGACCTTTTTTCTCCTCTTTTGGGCTTTCCTTCTCTACCTCAACCTCTTTTATTACGGTTTCTTTTTCTTTAGTATCTCTACAAGAAACTAAACTAAGGCTGCTTAGGAATAAAAATCCTCCAAAAATAAGTGCTTTTTTCATGTCAAATTTATTTGATTAGAATTTCGAAAATACAATTAAATTATTTTCTCAATTTCCATTTTTAGGAAATTTTAGGAGAAATGATTTTTAGATGCCATTTTTGTGAAGATAAGACATAATTATTTTGGTCGCACCAGCATTGGTGTTTATAAAATGTCCCGCAATCATTCCTGTTTTTCTTCGGAAGTTTTGATCCTGCAATAATTTGCTGGAAATCTTATCAAAATCATTAGTCGTTGCTACAGAAAACAATCCGGCCAATTGTCTTAATTTGATAGCCTCAGGAAACTTTTGGTAGTTTTCACCTATAATTATTGGAACCCCAAAGGTAGCCGGCTCAAGAATATTATGTAGTCCGTTAATGCCGGCTGCCCCGCCCACATAAGCTATATCGGCATAACTGTAAATTCTTCCAAGTAGGCCAATATTATCGATAATGAGAACCTGGAAATCGGCCAGGTTATGATTTTCTTTTTCTGAATACCGAACACACTTATTCTGAATTTTTTGCTGAAGGGTTTTTATTTTCTCTTCCTTTATTTCATGAGGAGCAATAATAAATTTCACCTCGGCTGAAGCAGCGTTGAGAAATGGCAGTAATAATTCTTCATCTTCGGGCCATGTGCTTCCCGCAACAAAACAAAGTTTTTCCTGAAGAAATTCTTCAATAGCAGATAGTTTATTATCGCTTTCAATTTGTCGGGAAACCCGGTCAAACCTTGTGTCACCGCTTAGACTTACATTTTTTAAATTAATAGTATTCAGCAATTGGAGCGATTCTTCATTCTGAACAAAAAAATGTTCAAAGCTTTGCAAAGCTTTCCGCATAAAGGCACCATAAGGCTTAAAATAGATTTGATCTTTCCTAAAAGCTCCCGAAATAAGAAGGGTTCTAATCTTATGCCGTTTTAATTCGGTTAGAAAATTGGGCCATATTTCATATTTAATAAAAANCGCCATTTTTGGCTTTACAAGATCGAGGAATTTTTTAGCGTTTGCAGGAGTGTCTAATGGTAGATAAGTGATTAAATCTGCTAGCGGATGGTTCTTTTTATTTTCATAACCAGACGGAGAGAAAAANGTGATAAGAATTCTATATTTAGGNAAATCCNGTTTNAGTTCTTCTATAATGGGTAAAGCTTGTTCAAACTCTCCCAGGGAAGCGGCATGGAACCACAAATAATCAGCATTGGGATCTATNTTTTCCTCCAGNGTTTTAAAAACCGATTTTCTNCCTTCGGCAAACAGTTTGAGTTTATGATTAAACCTGCCTGCAACCGGAAGGACCTTTGCTGCTATTCTTGTCGCTAAGTTATAAAGTGATTTCAAAAGCTTTGTTTCTAATGCAAAAATAGGCGTTTAAAAACAATTACCCAGAGACAAACTCGCCCTAACGCTAAGGGGGTAGCCTCAGAAAATCTGCGCGAAATGTTCAGACGAGTTAAACCTTCTGGAGGGATTAAAAATGATTGGCAGTAGAAACGGATTTTGTATTTTCGTAAAACTCAAAAAAAAATCATGAAAAAGTTACAAATGGTTGACCTTAAGGGTCAATATGAGGAAATAAAAGACCAGGTAAATACTTCTTTTGAAGAAATTATAGAAAACACTTCCTTTATTAATGGGCCGGAAGTACAACAATTTCAAAAAGATCTAGAAGCTTATCTTGACGTAAAACACGTAATTCCTTGTGGTAATGGAACAGATGCCCTTCAAATCGCGATGATGGGGCTGGACCTAAAACCCGGAGATGAGGTGATTACCGCCGATTTCACTTTTGCAGCTACTGTAGAGGTAATTGCGCTTTTACAATTGACTCCCGTTTTGGTAGATGTGGAAGCCGATACATTTAATATAGACCCTGAAGCCATAAAAAAGGCGATTACCTCTAAAACGAAAGCCATAGTTCCCGTGCATCTTTTTGGGCAAACCGCCAATATGGATGAGATTATGAAAATCGCCAAGGAGCATGAGCTTTATGTGATTGAAGATAATGCCCAGGCTATAGGAGGAAATTATTCAGATAATAAAGACAAAAACATTAAAACCGGAACTATCGGTCATATAGGAGCAACTTCTTTCTTTCCTTCAAAAAACTTAGGATGTTATGGCGATGGTGGGGCAATTCTCACTAATAATGATGAGTTNGCGCATAGCATTCGTGGAATTGTAAATCACGGTATGTACGAGCGGTATCATCACGATGTTGTTGGNGTNAANTCCCGTTTAGACAGCTTACAAGCCGCNGTTTTACGGGCAAAANTACCTAATCTGGACAGCTATAATCAAGCCCGAAGAAAAGCCGCCGATAAATACACCGCTGCATTAGAAAGCCAAAAAGNGNTGATAACGCCTNTAAGGNTAGGAAAAGATAATACGCATGTGTATCATCAATATACCTTAAAAATTAANAATGGAAAACGAGATGCTCTGGCAAAACATCTACAGGAAAAAGGTATTCCCTTCGGAATATACTATCCAATCCCGTTGCATAAACAGAAAGCCTATGCTGATTCCAGATATAAGGAAGTAGATTTTCCGGTAACCAACCAATTGGTGCAAGAAGTGATTTCTTTGCCTATGCATACCGAATTGGATGAGGAGCAAATTGACTATATTACCAGTACCATTTTAGAATTTCTAAACCTTTAAATCGCTGTTATGAAGAAATTTTTAATTTTTTGCTTCGGAATTTTTGCCGTAGGGCTTCAGGCTCAGGATTTATATCTTCAGGCCGGAAAATTAGTAGATACTAAAAACGGAAAAGTACTGGAGGAAAAAACGATTATCGTTTCCGGAGAAAGAATAAAAAGTGTGGAAAACGGATTTGTAAATCCGCAGAATAAAAAAGATTCGGTAATAGACCTCCGTAATATGACGGTGCTTCCGGGTTTTACAGATATGCACGTGCATTTGGAAAGCGAAACCAATCCTGGGCAATATTTAAAACGCTTTACCAACAACCCCGCAGACCTTGCTTTTAACTCGGTTGGTTTTGCCAGAAAAACACTTTTGGCAGGATTTACAACTGTTAGGGATCTCGGTGGGAGCGGGGTGAATATTGCCCTTAAAGATGCCATTAATAAAGGGAAAATAGTTGGGCCTAGAATTTTTACAGCCGGGAAATCCCTGGCTACAACCGGTGGCCACGCCGATCCTACTAATGGAATGAGCAGAGACTTAACCGGCGATCCCGGGCCTAAAGAAGGCGTTGTTAACGGCGTAGAAGATGCAGTAAAAGCGGTGCGCCAACGTTATAAAAATGGCGCCGATTTAATAAAAATTACCGCTACCGGCGGAGTTTTAAGCGTGGCAAAAAGTAGTTCCAATCCGCAGTTTACCGAAGAAGAAATAAAAGCCATTGTGAACACCGCTAAAGATTATAATTATCATGTGGCGGCACACGCCCACGGAGATGAAGGAATGCAGCGCGCGATAAGGGCTGGGGTAAAAACCATCGAACATGGTACAAAAATGAGTGCCGAAACTATGGAATTGATGAAAGAATATGATGCTTACCTGGTACCCACCATTACTGCCGGAAAAGAGGTGAGCCAGAATGCAGAAATCGAAAATTATTATCCCGAAGTAGTAGTTCCCAAGGCAAAAGAAATTGGACCTCAAATCCAGAACATGTTTGGTAGGGCTTATAAAAAAGGAGTTGGGATTGCCTTTGGCACCGATGCCGGGGTTTTTAAACACGGGGAAAACGCTCGCGAATTTGTTTATATGACCCAAGTGGGTATGCCGCCAATGGAAGCCATACAAAGTGCCACTATTACTCCGGCGAAAATTTTAAAAATGGAACAGGACATTGGCCAACTTGCCAAAGGATTTTATGCCGATATTATCGCGGTAGAAGAAGATCCAACCAAAAATATTGAAAGTCTTAAAAAGGTGATTTTTGTAATGAAAGAGGGTGAAATCATTAAAAATAATTAGACAAAAGATCAATTCATAAAAAATCCTGAAGCTTGTCTGCCTCAGGATTTAATCCCTCCAGAGGGTTTAATTCCCCGAGGCTTGCCTCGCAATTTTTTAAAAGTATTCTCCAATTCATACTTCGTGGGCTTGCCCCGAGGTTCTTGATTTTTATGCTGTTGTATTTCTTTGGCTGTAGTTAAATAAAGCTATTACCGTTGTAATGGACTGTCATTCCGACGTAGGAGGAATCTTTTCTCTTAGAATAAAGATTCTTCTCTGCCCGCCCTCAATTTTCAAAATAGGTTGGCAGGCGGGACTCCGCAAGTGGAGCCTGTCTTGAGCTTTTGACGAAAGGTTCTGAATGACAAACCAAGATATTATCAACGCAGTGCTGAACTAGAGCCATTTCTTTTAAATAGCCGCTGAAGCAGTCTCCATCTTTCGATCTATCTTTTTGACCAATCCCTGCAAAACTTTTCCGGGACCTATTTCGGTGAATTTTGTGGCTCCATCTGCGATCATGTTTTGTACACTTTGCGTCCATTTTACGGGTGCAGTCAATTGAAAAACTAGATTTTTCTTAATTTCTTCAGGGTCGGTAACGGCAAAAGTACTTACGTTTTGATATATGGGACAAGTTGGGGTACTGAAGGTTGTGTTTTCTATAGCCGCTGCAAGTTCTTTGCGGGCTGGCTCCATGAGGGGGGAGTGAAAAGCTCCTCCTACGGGTAGCATCATCGCTCTTTTAGCGCCACGTTCTTTTAGCGCTACACAAGCATCTTCTACCGCTTTTATGTCTCCGGAAATCACTAATTGTCCCGGGCAATTATAATTTGCGGCAACTACAATCCCTTCTATTTCAGCACACACCGCTTCTACAACTTCATCTTCAAGTCCCAACACTGCTGCCATGGTAGATTTTTGCAGTTCACAAGCTTCCTGCATGGCTATAGCTCGTTTGTAAACCAATTTCAATCCGTCGTCAAAACTAAGTGTGTTATTCGCTACCAGGGCAGAGAATTCTCCCAGGGAATGTCCTGCTACCATATCGGGTTTGAAATTTTCTCCTAAAACCTTACTTAAAATAACCGAATGTAGAAATATGGCGGGTTGGGTAACTTTGGTTTGTTTTAAATCTTCGGCGGCACCTTCAAACATGATATCGGTGATAGAAAATCCCAATATTTCATTTGCTTTTTTAAATAATTCCTGTGCTTCTGAAGATTTTTCAAACAAATCTAATCCCATTCCTGAGTACTGCGCTCCCTGCCCGGGAAAAATATATGCGTTCATAAGTTCAATTTAGATTCGGCTAAAATAGAAATAAAAAAAAAGACCTCATAATCAGGATTAAGAGTGAGATCTTTCTAACAAATACAAAATCTATAAATTGAGTTTTCCTTTCTTACCCACATCTTTCTCATCGCCGGTAATAGCAGCAGCGCCCATTTTCAGCAGACTTATGTATTTATTCTGTTTGGTGTCCCAGAAATATGCTTCTTTGGGTACAAATTTAATTGCGGTAAGATTTGGGTCATCTGCACCGTTGAACCAGGCATCATCAATTTTACTGTAGAATGCTTCTAAAACTTCTTTGTTGGTTTCGATGCTGGCTTTTCCATAGATACTAATAAATTCCTTGTCCGAAACATCGCTATACAACAATTGTACATCATTATCTTTAACGATATCACCATTGTGGTCACTATCTAATCGACTAAAAAACCAAATGTTACCTTCCTTATCTACTTCTTTGGTTGTCATAGGTATAGCGCTTAGCGGTTTATTGCCAAAGTCTGTAAGCATCATGGCAGTCTTTATACTTTTCACCATAGACTTCATTTTCGACAAAGCCTCATCTCTATTTAGATTTTCAGTACTCATAATTCTTTTTTTTAATTGAAATATGAATTTACTAAGTCCTGAGTCGTATTTGCACTAATAAACTCCTAAAAGAATGCACGGGCTTGTTAAGAATTGTGAAATTGGCAGGATTTATAAGCGTCTCGTTAACTGTTGTTTATCTGATTTCGAAACACTTCAGAAGAAACGGTAGATCAGAAAGTTTTTTAAATGTTTTCCACTTTTTAAAATCGATTTTACGAATTAAGAAACTGTAAAAACATTCTTGTAAGAAGCAAGGTAAGAATAATGAAAAACATCTGAATTGCCCTTCATCATTCATATTCCATCAAATTAAAAAACTTTGCCGGATAATATTTTTAGAATACTTTATTTTCTAATATAGGTACGGTAGGTAAAAGCATAATCGTGTTTGTCGTCTTTCTTATGAAATTCTTCAGCTTTCAGTTCCCAGTATTTTTGATTTATTTCGGGAAAGAAGGTGTCGGCATCAAAGGTGCCATGTACCCGGGTAAGTTCTATTTTATCAGCTACTTTCAGTCCTATTTTATATATTTCGCCGCCACCAATTATAAAAGGTTCTTTATCGCTTTTTGCTATTTCGAGGGCTTCCTCTAAAGAATTTACAACAATGGCGTCTTTGGCAAGATAGTTCTCTTTCCTGGTTATCACTACGTGAGTGCGATTGGGCAACGGTTTTGGGAACGTTTCAAAAGTTTTCCGACCCATTATTATATGATGACCGGTGGTGAGCTTTTTAAAACGTTTAAAATCGTCTGGCAAATGCCAAACCAGGTCCTGGTCTTTTCCTAAAGCATTGTTTTCCCCGGCAGCGGCGATCATTGTAATCATAAATTATGTATTGTAAGGTTGGTCCGGTTTATCGTTATTTCCCAGCCTTGGCTTAAACTTTTCTTCCTCGGGTTTTAACTCGGGACGACTTTCTGGTTTCTTCACAGGTTCTTTTTTTGGAGAATTAGCAGGAAAATCTTTCTCTACCTGTTCCCGCATTTCAGCTATTTTTTTCTTCTGTTTTTCTACAAGTTTACTCATTTGCCGGTCCTGCCATTGTTTGCCCATAAATTTATTGGTCACAAAAACATTAAAAAGATGAACAAGAAAAATAAAGCCCCAAAGTAAAATAGCCCAAACAAACCAATTATAACCTAAGGGCATAAAATTTTCCTTATAACCAATCACAACATTGAGAACAATGAGGAAAACGGCGCCAATAAGAAATATAATAAAATGCTGAAATAACCTTTTTTTCTGCTTGGTGCGTGTTCGGGCGTGCTCGTAGAGTTCACGCTGTTCTGCATCCATTTTGGAAGTATTTTTCTTTTTAGAAAACATAATTAGAAGTACTTTAGTGTCCATACCAAATTTACAGATTTCATTAACAATTTAGGCAGGATTATGGAGAATTTAAGAAAAGGCTTTCCGGTTTTAGAACAATACACTTATTTGAATACCGCGGCCTCCGGCTTACTACCAGAGCAGGTGTGGGAATTTAGACAGGAACACGACCTGGATTTTTTGCTGGGAGCTAGCATTTTTAAAGAAAAAAAGGCTCATATTTTAACCGAAACCCGGGAATTGGTGGGGGAATGTTTTGGTTGTGAACCACAACGAGTGGCTTTAATCCCAAACTTCTCTTTTGGTTTTAATACTTTACTGGAAGGTCTTAATAAAGGTGATAAAGCCTTGTTGCTTAAAGATGACTATCCCTCATTGATCTGGGCCGCGGATGTCCGAAATTTCGATATTAATTATGCTGAAATAAACGAAAAGTTGGAAGAGAATATCGCCGAAGCTTTTGAAGGCGAGCAACCCGATTTTTTTGCTTTTAGCATTGTGCAATATATTAACGGCATAAAAATAGACCTTAATTTCATTAGGGAATTGAAACAAAAATATCCCGAAACCTTGTTTATTGCCGATGCTACTCAGTTTTGCGGTACCGAAGATTTTAATTTTGAAACTAGCGGTTTGGATGTATTTATTTGCAGTACTTATAAATGGTTAAATGCCGGTTATGGAAACGCTTTTATGCTTTTTAAGGAAGAAGTGGAGAAGAAGGTAGCTCCCAAAAATTTAGGATCTGGGTCTTTACGAGGAAATTATAAAGCAGATGAAGACAATTTTATAGGGAGGTTTGAACCCGGACATCTGGACACCTTTAATTTTGGAACTCTAGCCGTAGCTCTTAAGTTGATAAGGAAAACAGGTGTTGCCGAAATTTACTCGCAAATTAACCACTTGAAAACTCTTGCTAAAACCGAATTTATTAAAATGAACTTACTAGAAGAAGCTGTTGTGAAGCGTTCGGCACATTCTTCAATTTTCAATATTAAAGGTGACGATAAGTTATTTCAATATTTAAGGAGTGAGAATATCATTGTCTCTCAGCGTGGTAAAGGGATACGTGTAAGTTTTCATTATTTTAATACAGAAAAGGAGCTGGAATTATTGGTGAAGCGATTAAAAGATTTTTATGATCTTTAAACAGTAATTCCCTTAGAATTTTGACCTCCTGCGAGGTTTTTAGACTTGGTAAGTATTGAAAAATAGATAAACCTACAACTGTGTATCTTCGGTTAGTATAAGTTCTTTTGCTTTTTCCAGGGTTTTTATAAAGATAAACACCGAACCATTTTGGAGCCTGCCTAAGCTTAGTTGTTCCTGGTTATGGGAGCCTTTCCAGCTATATCCTTCCCAGGGACTATTAAATACGTTTTTATTAGAATCTACTTTTATTTTCTTTTCAAAGAAGAGGAGGCGATCCCCAATTTTTGATTGGTTTGTTTTAAAATCAATCATAATGTCTTGACCTCCCGGTCTCAGGTCTTCTAAAATTATTCTATTTCTCTTGTGCGAAATTTTATACTGAAGTCTACCTCCCGACTCCAATTGCAGATTCGATTCGTCGGTTTTACTATGCTTAAGATAGAATTTTTCTTTTGTAATTGCATCTAGAAAGTGAATTTCATCGTCAATATCTACGAAAATCTTATCATTGTTTTCTTCGGAAGTAGCTTTTTTAATAGGTGAGCTTGCTTTCAACTTTATAAGACTATCTTTAAACATAGCCCTTATGAAGTTTTCAGGGTCATTATCTTTTCCGGAAGTTTCTTTTTGCAAAGGCTTTGACCCAGTAGAAATTAAAATAAGGAAGAATATAAGTGCTATTTTTTTCATCATCAAATAGAATTAGAAGCCTATGTCTTCCTAAAGATATAATTTTTATAATAATTCTCATTTTCCTGAAAGCTGGTTTCAATGGCTAATCCGGCTTCTTCCGCTAGCCATTCTACCACGGTGTCGTCATATTTTTGCGAAATTTCGGTGTGTATGCTTTCCCAGGCCGTAAAATTTACTTCCAGGTTTAATTTATTCAGTTGCACTTTCTGCTCAATTTTGCTTACCAGGTAACTTTTTGCCGTTCCGCTTTCGGGGTCGTAGGTTTCCCAATGTAGAAATGCTTCAGGGTTAAAATTGGCATCCAATTCCCGGTTCATTCTAACCAGAAGGTTTTTATTGAAAGCTTCGGTAATTCCTGCGGAATCATTATAAGCATCCAGGATTTTCTGGGGATGTTTTTTCTGGTCAAAGCCCATAAATAACATGTCTTCCGCAGTCATAGCTTGTTGGATATTCCGCAGAAATTCAATAGCATTTTCGTGCAAAAGATTACCAATATTGGAGCCTAAAACCAAAATTACTTTTCTCCGATTGCTGTAATCGGCAATGTTTTCTAAAGTTTCTAAGTAAGTACCTTGTTGAATTTTAACTTCAATCTCAGGAATTTCGGTTTTTAAAGAAGTTTCAAGTTCTTCTAAAGCGTGCTGACTAATATCTATAGGCAGGTATTTGAAATCATATTTTTTTTCAACCAGGTGTTTTAATAAAATCTTCGTTTTTTTGCCGTCCCCTGCACCCAGTTCTATAAGATCAAAGCCTATTTTTTTATTTCCATCAGGTTTTTCCGGTTCGTGTCCTATAATTTGGGCAATAGCTGCTTTATGATGTTGTAGAATATCCAGCTCACAGTTGGTAAGATAATACTCTGGCATGGCCATTATTTGTTGAAAGAGTTTATCACCTTTTTGGTCGTAAATATATTTGGAAAGCAAATATTTTGGAAAACTGGTAAGGCCTTGGTAAACGTCTTCTTCAAACGCCGATTGGAATTTAGTTGATGTGGTTTTCATTTAAGTATGTTGGTTATTTGGCAAGTCTTAATCCTGTAAACTGCCAGCGTAAATGCGGATGGAAAAAATTACGGTAGGTATGCCTGGTATGTTTTGATGAGGTAGCCACCGAGGCGCCTCTTAAAACTTTTTGGTTCACCATAAATTTCCCGTTGTACTCGCCAAGTGCGCCCTCGGGTTTTGTGTAATTGGGGTAAGGGGAATAGGCACTTTCTGTCCATTCCCAGCGGCTTCCCCATTTGAAATCTTTTTGGGCAATTTCCCATTCAAATTCTGTGGGTAATCTCAATCCTTTCCATTGTGCGAATGCGAAAGCTTCAAAATAAGAAATATGACTTAGTGGCGCCTCGGGAACTAATTTTTTGAGTCCGTTTAAGGTATATTGATGCCAATTTCCATTAATATGGTACCAGTAGAAAGGAGCTTTAATTTTATTGGTGTTTACCCAGTCCCAGCCTTCAGCATGCCACAACAGTACATCTTCGTAACCACCGGCTTCTATAAATTCTATAAATTCTGCATTGGTTACCAGTTTGTTCGAGATTTTAAAATCGTTCAAATAAACCTTATGCACCCCCAGTTCATTGTCGTAACAAAATTCATTAGATTTATGACCTACTTCATATACATCTTCAGGAACACTAATCCATTCCTGATTAAAATTCTGGATGGGATTTTCTTTAAAGCTATCGTTGTACTTCGGAAATAAAGGATTGTTCCCTAAAATATATTTTATATCTGTTAATAAGAGTTCCTGGTGCTGTTTTTCGTGATGACAACCAATTTCCACAATTCCGCAGAGTTCTTTAGAAATTTCTTCTTCCTTTAAAAACTCTTGCATGGCTTTAGAAACGTACTTGCGGTACTCAGAAATCCAGGCCACGGTGGGTCGGGACAAGTTGCCTCGATTGGTGCGAATTACTTTATCACCAACGCTCTCATAATAACTGTTAAAGACGTAAGCCGAATTTTCATCGAAAAGTTGATAGTTCTGTTTATTGGCCTTAAGCACAAATTCTTCGAAAAACCAGGTGGTATGGCCTAAATGCCATTTAGGCGGGGAAACATTTTCTATGGGTTGCACCACATGGTCTTCAGTTTCCAGAAAAGAGCAAATATGTTCTGAAAGTGCTCTGGTTTCTTTAAAAAAATCAAGTAATTCTTGTTGTGACTGCATACAAAAGGGGTGTTTTTTGGGTGCCACTCAAATTTACAATTTTTTTTAACCGGTCTGAAACCTCTGGTAGTTAAGGGCAAGTTAAATAAAAAGAGATCAGTAAATAGTTTTACTCACTAAGTGAGATTTAATCCCGTCCCGATAATTATCGGGATGAATTCATTCAGGCGGGCTTGCGTCGAAATGTTTTTATTTTTTTTACCCAATGCCCCGTGGGGCCGCCCATACCGTTCGGGCGGGCTTGCCCCGAGGTAGTTTACCGCTCTTTGTCCAGAAAAGAGAATGTTCAACGTTCCTCCCTTTTTTTCAAAACGAGCGTAACACAGTTATCGGACTTTATAAACGGACACTAAAGATTTAAAGGAATTTTATAACTAATCACCGTAGGTTTGCCCGCGAGTGTTCCCGGACTCATTACCGGAATATCTTCGAGCATTTTTCTAACCGCTGCAATGACCGGTTTTTGATCTCCTTTAACCGATTTTATAACTGCTTTACCTTCTTTATCAATATCCATTTTTATAAGCACTTTGCCCCTTATAAACTCCCCTTTGTTATTTCGGGGATATTTGTAATGCTCTTTTACAAGCTTTATAAGCTTTTCATTAAAGCATTCTTCTTTTTTGGGGTTGGCTTCACATCCCGGCCATACCGGAGCTTTTTCTTTTACGCTTACCGTATTTCCTTTCACATCTACATCATCCTGGGCGAAAGCAACGACACTGGTTAAAAGAAAAAAACATATAAATAATTTTTTCATAGCAGGGATTTGAATATTTGAATTTAGAAGCTTTTAAAAATTATATGCTGAGGTAAAAGTTCTTGAATCAACTTCTCCTTGTAAAGTTCCAGGTTCCATATCTGGAATTTTTTCAATCATCTCTTTTGCAGCCTGATTTACTTTTGGTTTAGGTCCTTCTACCGATTCTACTACGGCTTTTCCTTCTTCGGTAATAATAAAAGAGATTTTCACCTTTCCTCTCACATATTCCCCGTCTTCGGTTTGGGGGTATTCATAATTTTCTCGAACGTGTTGTGCGAGTTTTTGATTAAAACAGGCTTTTACATCTTCGGTATCTTCACATCCGGACCAAACTGGTGATGTTTGTTGTGCTTGTGCAGTTGCGAAACCGCCAATTATAAAACATGTGATAAGCATCAATTTTTTCATAAAAATTCTTTTTTAAATTAAATAATTCAGTTTTAAACCGCAACCTTCCCTTTTATGCCTGGATGCGGATTATATTCTTCTAAATTAAAATCTTTATAGGTAAATCCAAAAATATCTTTTATTTCAGGATTCATTTTCATTCTTGGTAAGGGTCTTGGATCTCTGGAAAGCTGCAATTTCACTTGCTCCATATGGTTGTTATAGATATGAACGTCTCCAAACGTATGGATAAAATCTCCTGCTTCATAGCCGCAAACCTGCGCCATCATCATGGTAAAAAGGGCATAAGAGGCAATATTAAACGGTACGCCAAGAAAAACATCGGCGCTTCTTTGATAAAGTTGCAGGGATAATTTTGGTTTTCCATTTTCATTGGGGCTCACATAAAACTGAAAGAAGGCATGACAGGGGGGCAGCGCGGCTTTCCCGTTAGCTACATTTTCAGAAAATGATTTTGAGGAATCTGGCATTACCGAAGGATTCCAGGCCGAAACCAGCATTCTTCGGCTATTGGGATTTTTCTTTAGGCTCTCTACAATCTCGGCAATCTGGTCTATATCTTCATTGTTCCAATTGCGCCATTGTTGGCCATAAACCGGGCCAAGATCTCCCTTTTCATCGGCCCATTCGTTCCAGATTCTTACTCCGTTCTCCTGCAGGTATTTTACATTGGTGTCGCCTTTTAAAAACCAAAGCAGCTCGTAAATGATAGATTTTAAATGTAGCTTTTTGGTGGTAACCATGGGGAAACCTTCGCTTAGATCGAAGCGCATTTGATGACCAAATACACTACGTGTTCCCGTGCCGGTGCGGTCTCCTTTGTCTGTTCCCTGTTCGAGAATATGTTTTAAGAGGTCGTGATATTGTTTCATAATTTTTTAATAAAGGTCTTAATGCTGCTTTTAATCAGGATTACACGGCTTGAGAACTTTGAATTTTTGATCGTGAAACCGACTATTAGTTTTGTTGTCTTCTGAATTTCAAAATGAGCACTTTGTCACCCTGAAAATTGTTGAAGGCTAGTCATAATTTCCTTACATAAACACTCAGCTATCCGTAAATGTATCGAAAAAGATAATTTTTCTAACACCTATTTTTATATCGAATGCACGTTAAAATAAATTATTTCAGCTAAAATAGGAAACAACTACTTTAAATAAAATTCCGAAGAAAATTTAACGTAAATAAAATAACTTACCCAATAAGCATACCGGCTATCGTGGCCGAAAGCAAGGAAGCTATGGTTCCGCCAATTAGGGCTTTCATTCCAAATTCAGATAAAGTTTTACGTTGTCCCGGTGCCAGAGAACCAATACCGCCAATTTGGATACCTATGGAAGCAAAATTTGCAAATCCGCATAACATATAAGTCGCCATGATTACCGATTTCTCATAATTAAGGCTAAGCGCGTTTGCGGTATTTTTGAGTTCGGCCAACTGCACATAACCTACAAATTCGCTGGCAGCTAATTTAATACCTAAAAGTTGGCCCATAAGCATCATATCTTCTTTCGCTACGCCAATGAGCCACATGAGCGGCGAGAAAATAATCCCTAAAATCGATTCGAGAGAAAATCCGGCATACGGTGTATATTCAGCTAAAATAGCGTTAAGTCCGGTCCAGGAACCTGTCCAGTTTAGCACGTAATTGATCATGGCAATGAAGGCGATAAAAACCAACAACATCGCTGCGACATTCGCAGCCAGTTTTAAACCTTCGGTGGTGCCGTTGGCGATAGCGTCCAGGATATTCGAGCCAATTTTATCTGATGATACTTCTACATCACTGTTAATCGCTTCCTGCTGCGGATATAAAATTTTGGAAACTACAATCGCTCCCGGTGCGGCCATTACGGAAGCTGCCAGCAGATGTTTTGCAAAATGAAGCCTAAGTTCGGGATCGTCCCCGCCAAGAAATCCTATATAAGCGGCCAATACTCCCCCGGCTACGGTAGCCATCCCTCCAATCATCACCAGTAATATTTCTGAACGTGTCATCCGTTCCAGATAAGCTTTTATCATAAGTGGAGCTTCCGTTTGTCCCAGGAAAATATTACCGGCTACACTTAAACTTTCGGCCCCAGAAATGCCAAGTAATTTACTTAGCACCCACGCCATTCCCCTTACTATTATTTGGATAGCCCCAAGATAAAAAAGGACCGAGGTTAAGGCCGAAAAGAAGATAATGGTGGGAAGTACCTGAAACAGAAAAATAAAGCCATAGCTATCTACATCCATCATTCCTCCTAGCAAAAATTCACTTCCGGCGGCGGTGAAATCTAGTATAAGAACAAAGATCTTCCCTACAAATTCAAAGATATTTTGTACTACGGTGATTTTTAAAACCCCAATAGCCAAAATTAATTGCGCACCGAGGCCAACTGCAACTGTTTTCCAGTTTATAGCCTTGCGATTACTACTAAAAAGAAATGCAATTACCAGTAAACTTATCATCCCTATTACTCCGCGTCCAACACTGCTAAAGGATATGCCTGCGCTGGGAATCATTGTTTTTGCAATAGGCGCGGGAATTACTTCTTTGGGATTGTTAAAATTAGTCGTTTTAAATTGAAATTTCATGTTGCCCTGGGAGAGGACCATGCTGGAGTCTGTAAGACCGGAAACCCTATAGTTTTCAATGCTGTCTTTTGGGGTGTTATAGAAAAATATTAAGAGCTTATTTTGAACAATATAATCTCCACTTGCTATAGTATCTTCGGATTTGCTTATGCTAAAAAGTCCTTCCTCTAAATTTAAAGTATTGCCGTTAAAAATAGGGTTTTCCTTAACTTCCTGCTGACCTTCGCTTAGTTTCCAGGTTTTTGAAATATCTTGAGAAAAACTCGTGGCAACACTAAAAAGGACCAAAATTAGGCAAAACCAGATTCTATTCATAAATACAGTGGGTATTATTTACGTTTGGATATTTCGTCCCTTATGCGTGCCGCTTTCTCATAATCTTCACTGTTTACGGCTTGGGAGAGGAGCTTTTTGAGCTCTCCTAAAGAAAGTTTTTTGTAATTGGTATCGTCAGATTTTATATCGATATCATCGGGAAGTAATTCTTCTGAAATGATTTCTTCCTCTTGTTTTGTTGAAGCAGCTTTTTCCTGTTCATCACCTTTAAGAAAAATACCCGCTTTTTCCAGAATATTCTTATAAGTGAAAATAGGGGCGTCAAACCTTAAGGCAAGGGCGATGGCATCACTGGTACGCGCATCTATAATCTCTTCTATTTTGTCCCGTTCGCAAATTAAGCTGCTGTAAAAAACACCATCTACCAGTTTGTGGATAATTACCTGTTTTACGGTAACCTCAAACCTATCGGCAAAATTTTTAAAAAGATCATGGGTTAGGGGACGGGGAGGTTTTATTTCTTTTTCTAAGGCAATCGCAATAGATTGCGCTTCAAAAGCCCCAATAACTATAGGAAGTTTGCGTTCCCCGCCTTCTTCGCTTAAAATTAAAGCGTAGGCTCCGTTTTGGGTTTGACTATAAGAAATTCCTTTAATATTAAGGCGCACTAAACTCATATCTCATTAATTAAAAAGGGCTGTCTAAGCAGGACTTTTCGCCATATTAGACAGCCCTTTTAAGGGGTGCAAGTTATAAAAATTATGCGTTTTTCGCTTTAAATTCCTTTAGTTTTTCGTTTAGCTTGGGAACTACCTCGAAGGCATCTCCCACAATGCCATAGTCTGCGGCTTTAAAGAAAGGAGCTTCGGGATCGTTATTAATTACCACTTTAGTCTTGGCTGCATTAATTCCCGCCAAATGTTGAATGGCTCCAGAGATACCTATAGCGATGTAAAGATTGGAAGCTACAGGTTTTCCTGTTTGCCCCACGTGCTCGCTATGCGGTCTCCAACCCATATCACTAACCGGTTTGGAGCAAGCAGTTGCAGCACCAAGAATATCGGCCATTTCTTCTATCATTTCCCAGTTCTCAGGTCCTTTAAGTCCGCGACCTCCAGATACTACTATTTCAGCATCAGCAATGGTCACTTTGTCTTTGGCTTTATCAACCGATTCTACATTTACTGAGAAATCACCTTCTTTTAATTCCGGTGAAAAATCTTCGGCAGTGGCATCGGCTTGATTTTCTTTTAATCCGAAAGCATTTTGCGACAAGCCTACAATTTTTACTTCCGTAGTAATTTTAGTGAAATTGAATGCTTTATTGGTAAAAGCGTTTCGTTTTACGGTAAAAGGCTCGGTGCTCTCTGGCGTAGCAACCACATTAGACGCGTATCCTGCGTTAAGGTGCACCGCTAATAAAGGCGCCAGGTATTTACTGTTAGCGCTCTGACTAACTACAATTAACTTGCTTCCCTCTTTTTGAGCAGCCTGGGATACCGCATCGGCATAAGCCTCTGCGTTGAATTTGCTTAATTTATCATTTTGGATGTTCAGCACTTTGCTTACTCCATATTTTCCAAGTTCAGAAGTGTCTGCAGCATTAAAACTAACCGCGGTTACTTCACCTCCCATTTTATCGGCGACTTCTTTAGCGTAAGAAGCAACTTCAAAGGCGGCTTTTTTAAACTTGCCATCTTCGGTTTCTGTATATATTAAAACTGACATATTTATATATTTTTTGTCATTTCCGCAGCTTGTGCTGAATTTATTTCAGTAAAGGCGGAAATCCGATTTATTTCTCGCAGATCTCACAGGTTTTCATCCCGTATAGCTATCGGGACCTGTGAGGTATTGCATTTATATAGCTTTGGCTTCGTTGTGAAGTAGGTCTATTAACTCGTCAAGATTTTCTGGATCTATCAGTGTTACTTCTCCTTTTGGAGCCGGTTTCTCAAATTTTACGGCCTCTGTTTGTGTAGAAACTTCTTCTGGCTCTACCACATTTAAAGGTTTTTTACGGGCTTGCATAATGCCACGCATATTAGGTATTTTAAGGTCGCTCTCTTCTACCAATCCTTTTTGTCCGCCAATAACTAAGGGTAAAGAAGCGGTTAAGGTTTCTTTACCTCCGTCTATTTCGCGAATAGCTGTAGCTTTGTCCCCTTCTATCTCCAGGCCAATGCAGGTGTTTATAAAATTTGCGTCTAATAAGGCCGCAAGCATTCCCGGGACCATCCCGCCGTTGTAATCTATAGATTCCCGGCCGGCTATAATAAGATCGTAATCTCCATCTTTGGCAACCTTCGCTAATTGTTTGGCTACTTGAAAACCATCGGTTGCAGGAGTATCTACTCGTATTGCAGTATCGGCTCCAATGGCCAGTGCTTTTCTTAGGGTAGGCTCGGTTTCTGCACCACCTACGTTCACCACATCTACGCTTGCACCTTGCTTTTCTTTAAACCACATGGCACGGGTAAGTCCAAACTCATCATTTGGGTTAATCACAAAATTCACCCCGTTGGTATCGAATTTCGAATCCCCGTCGGTAAAATTGATTTTTGATGTAGTATCAGGTACGTGACTAATACATACTAATATTTTCATTATTGTGAGTTTTTTAATTTATAACGATTTCGTTTACGAAGTTACATAATTTAATTCAAAAAATGCTATGCACGCATAACAAATTTTGAGTTTTTTGAGTGACAATTTGATGTTGTATTCTTAGAGAAACCAACAAAAAGTTTTAAAATAACAATTTTTTAGACTTAAAATTGATTTCTTTTTATTTTTGAAGTTGATAAAACGGGATGATTGAGAGGGGTTTAAATTTTTGTGGTTTAATAGTGGTGTAAACTTTATTGAATTACTATTTTTGTCTTTTCAAGATATATTAAATAGCATAGCATATAATGAAGACAATTCAATTTAGGGAAGCCGTTCAGCAAGCGATGAGCGAAGAGATGCGAAAAGACGAGTCTATTTATTTAATGGGCGAGGAAGTAGCGGAATACAATGGTGCTTATAAAGCTTCTAAAGGCATGTTGGACGAGTTTGGTCCAGACCGTGTAATAGACACCCCAATTTCTGAACTTGGTTTTTCCGGAATAGGAATTGGCTCTGCCATGAATGGAAATAGGCCAATCATTGAATACATGACTTTTAACTTCGCCTTGGTGGGAATTGACCAGATTATAAATAATGCCGCTAAAATGCGTCAAATGAGTGGAGGTCAATTTAATATTCCTATTGTTTTTAGAGGGCCAACCGGTTCGGCCGGTCAGCTGGGGGCAACGCACTCCCAAGCCTTTGAAAGCTGGTTCGCCAATTGTCCCGGACTTAAAGTAATTGTACCTTCTAATCCTTACGATGCTAAAGGTTTACTTAAAGCGGCAATACGTGATGACGATCCTGTGATTTTTATGGAAAGCGAGCAAATGTATGGGGATAAAGGCGAGGTGCCAGAAGATGAGTACATCATAGAAATTGGGAAAGCCGATATTAAGAGAGAAGGAACTGATGTGACTATTGTTTCCTTCGGAAAAATTATTAAAGAAGCTTACAAGGCCGCTGATGAATTGGCTGAAAACGATATTTCCTGTGAGATTATAGACTTAAGGACCATTCGTCCTATGGATCACGAAACCATTATCGAATCGGTTAAAAAGACCAATAGATTAGTGATTTTGGAAGAATCCTGGCCTTTTGGGAATATCTCTACAGAGATTACCTACCAGGTGCAGTCTCAGGCATTCGATTACTTGGATGCCCCAATTATAAAAATTAATACTGCCGATACCCCGGCACCTTATTCTCCTGTATTGCTTAAAGAATGGTTGCCAAACAGTAATGATGTTAAAAAAGCTGTAAAACAGGTAATGTATATTGACTAAAGGAGAAATCCTTATAAATTTGAAACTTCATTGGATGTTAATCTGGTGAAGTTTTTTTTTGCTCCGAAAATAATGATTAAATCTTTTTTTCTTATTTCATTTTTCCTGTTATGTTGCTCAATAATCTTAGCGCAAACCAAAGTAGGGGGCAGGGTGAAAGACGCAAATGGCGAGGTGCTTCCATTTGTGAATGTGATATTTAATAATTCTACCGAAGGAACTACTT
>JGI1221J11331_1000141_pt1 | contig 22054 bp, 20 predicted proteins | sample LakVidmifraction_4_FD_11331 | JGI IMG/M metagenome (IMG submission 11331) | reverse complement strand
CTACAGGTAGTGGTATTCGTTATGCGGATCCGCTTACGATTGCAAGGTCGATTGAGGGAAGGCAAGAACTTTAATTATAAATAATTAAAGAAAATGTAAATGGTAAACGGTAAATGGTAAACTGTGGAAAAGCTCCGCAGGTATTATTTTATGCCGAGTTTTTCCTTCACGCTTGGTGTTCCCAGAAGAGAATTAATTACAAATTCGAAAATTGCAGGTAGTGGCGAAAAATCTTTCGCCCGAACATGAGAATGCGAAAATGGTAGGGGCGACACATGTGTCGCCCGTACAATTAAAAAAGAAATAATTTATGGCGATAGAGATAGAAAATATTGATATATTTTGGAAGAGGTTTGAGGAATCGTGCATGCAATGCGGGCGTGATGTCAGCGAAGTTACTCCAGTTATAGAAACAGATAAATTTGATTTGGAAGAGATTGCTCAATTAATTGATGGTGGTTTTGAAGCTTTGCAGGAAACTAAATTTTATAAGGCGGAAGCAAAAATTTTGCAGGTTCGCGGTAATGTTGATTGGCATTATATGGGCAAGCTGAAGGAAAATAAGATTGCAAAAGCGGTTCGAATGTTCTCTATGATTCATTTTGTTAATTCAATGGAGCTTCTTAAAGCTATTGATGCTGCTGCTGATGAAGCAGGAACAAATCCAATGATTGCTCTTGAGGCTAATGTTGTAGGTGCCGGTGGTACTGGTTTTGTGGCAGATGAACTGCATGAAGCAGCTGATTTTGCGGCAGGTAGTTTTAATATTACATTTGCAGCGATTAGCGGTAAGCCTCCTTTGTATATGAATTCTGAGACATCCATGAAGTATTATCATCAATTAGCACTTTTGAAAAGTCAGGTTGAAGATTCCGCGGGATTGGCATTGGGACTTTCGATGGGTAGAACTGATAGAGATTTAGATGCGGCGATATCCACTGGGTGTAATTGGATTAGAGGAACGATATAAAGAAATTGTAAATGGTAAACGGTAAATGGTAAACGTTGGAAAAGCTCCGCAGGTATGAAAAGAAATGGTAAAGGGGAAGCGGTAAAGGGGAAACTGTGGAAAAGCTCCGCAGGTATTATTGTTGCCAAGTTTTTCCTTCAAGCTCGGCGTTCCCAGGAAAATACGCAAATTCGAAAATGCGAAAGTTGTAGGATTGCCTTTGGCAGGAAGAATAATATAAATAAATTGTAAATGCGTAAATTCGAAAATGGCAGGTGCAGGGGCGAAACATGTGTCGCCCGTACAATTAATGGAAAAAATTATGAAGAAGACATTTTGTGTAATAAGTGACGATAGGGCATACAAGTCAAAGTCACCATTGATGATGAACAACGTTCTGAAAGAAACCGGAATAGATGGATATTACATTCCTGCCAAGGTTGAGAAGGATGCTGTTTATGATGCTGTAAAAGGGTTAGTTTCTTTGGGATTTAGCGGTGCAAATGTTACGGTTCCATATAAAAATGATGTAATTGCGGCTTTGGATTGGATTTCGGATGATGCAAAAAGCGTAAGAGCTGTTAATACAATTTTGAATAAAAATGGGCGACTAGAGGGATACAATACTGATATTGGTGGTTTTTTGGATACTCTAAAAGAGCTGTCATTTTCCACATCTGATAAGAAAGTTTTAATGTTCGGCACAGGTGGTGCATCGAGTGGTTTGATTGCCGCGTTTCATAAGTGTGGTTTTTCAAAGATTATGGTTGCTGGTAGAAGCCCAGAGAAGTTAAAGCAACTTGAGGAACGTAATGTTGATACAGTTCTGATTAAAGATTTAGTAGGAAATGAACAATCATATAATTTGATTGTCAATGCAACAGCTGTAAGCACAAAGGTAGAGTCGGAAGAGTTCTGCAGTATTGTGGAAAGTTTGAATGTTGTAGATTGTTCTCTGATTGTTGATATCAATTATGGCCGTGTAAACAGTTTTTGGGAAAGCCTTGCAAATAGGGTTGGGGCTAGATATGAAGATGGGTTGCTGATGCTTGCGGCACAGGCTCGATTGAGTTATGAGATTTGGCTTGATATAAAGCCGGATTTAGAGTTTTTTCTTAAACCGCTGAGGGAAATGATTTAAATGCGAAAATGCGAAAATGCGAAAATTCGGAAATGGCAGGAAAAGCTCCGCAGGTATGATTAAATGCCGAGCTGGAGCTCGGCGTTCCCAGGGGGGGCAGAGAGAAAGGAATTTTAATGAAGATATTAAATATATATATGGTTGGTTTTATGGCTTCAGGGAAGTCAACTGTGGGTAGAGCCATTGCCAAGATGACAAATAGGACTTTTGTTGACCTAGATGACATGATTGAAAAAGAGGCAAATATGAAAATTCCTGATATTTTTTCTGAGTTTGGCGAGAAGCATTTTAGAGATATAGAAAATAAAGTTCTACGTGATTGTGCTTTGTCTGACAATTTAATTATTGCAACTGGTGGTGGAATTGTTGAGAATTTAGAAAACATGGATTTTATGAAGAGCAATGGTACTGTTGTATATCTTAAAGCATCTCTAGAAATTCTTTCTGCACGTTTGTCTCCAATGGGTAAGGCAAAGAGACCATTATGGCAGGACAAGGAGAGTTTGGAAGCTCGTTATAATTCCAGATTCCCAGCTTACGAGAAGGCAGATATTATTGAAGAGGTTGCTTTTAAAAAGCCGCATGTATATGCAGAGAGAGTCTTTCTGAAATTATTTCCAGATCAGAGTTTTACTGTGCTGCAGGGGGGTGTTGATGTTCCTGTATCAGCCATCTATGATGTGAAGTCAAAAATTTCAGAGGAAGTCGGCAACAAGAAGTCATTTGTGCTGATTGACAAAAAAGTGCATAATCATCACATTACACATTTGCTTGGCAATGTAGAGAATTGCATTGTTATGCAGGTTGAGGGTGGGGAAGCTATTAAAACATTAGGTTTTGCTGAAAAGGTATATTCTGAATTAATAGAACATCATTTTAACAGAGATGATTATGTTGTTGCAATTGGGGGAGGTACGGTTACTGATTTAGGAGCAATGATTGCTGCTACCTTTAAAAGAGGAATGAAATTTATTTTGGTAAGTACTACACTTCTGGGTAGTGTTGACGCAGCGGTTGGGGGAAAATCAGCAGTTAATCTTGGAGATACTAAAAATATCATTGGTTGTTTTACAACTCCAAATCATGTTTTGTTAGATTATAGATCTTTTGTTACGCTTGGGGAACAGGAAATATCAGATGGTCTGATTGAGGCATATAAAACTGGTCTAATCAAAGATGCGAACTTTGCTGATTATATTGAAAAGCATTATCAATCATGCTTTGCAAAAGATACGATTGTGCTTAAGTATGTTGCAACAAGAAGTGCCGAACTTAAAGGGGAAGTTGTTTCCGTTGATTTTAAAGAGTCAGGGTTGCGTGCAATATTGAATTTTGGACACACTTATGGACATGCTGTTGAGGGGTGGCACAAGTATAAGGTCAGCCATGGTGCAGCAGTTGCGTCGGGTATGGCGGTTGCAGTTGAGATTAGTGTTAATAGGGGGTTGATTTCCAGGGAGCTAGGAAATGGTCTTGTTTCTACTATAAAGCAAATGTCTTTGGTATGGCCTACTCATCCACCATTTGAGGATGCTGTCAGGATTATGAAGAATGATAAGAAGATTAGAGATGACAAGTTGGTTTTTGTTTTATTAGAAGGTGTTGGCATGCCTGTTATTATTGACGATTTGTCAATGGAAGAGTTGAAATCTGCAATACAAGGAGTATAATTATGAGCAGTTCATTTGGTAAGAATTTTGTTGTTACAACGTTTGGAGAATCACACGGAAACGGTGTAGGAGTTATTGTAGATGGGGTGCCTGCCGGAATAAAATTGACAGAAGAAGATGTGCAGGTTGAGTTGGACAAACGTCGTCCTGGAACCAGTGCATTTGTTTCTCCAAGAAATGAACCGGATAAAGTAGAAATTTTATCAGGAACATTTAAAGGTGAAACAATTGGAAGTCCTGTGGCAATGATGGTTCGAAATACTAATGCAAAATCAAGTGATTATGACAATATTAGAGACTATTTTAGACCTGGGCATTCTGATTTTACATATTTCAAAAGATATGGAACAAAACCTCTGCCTGGGGGTGGACGTTCATCCGGGCGCGAAACAATAGGTCGTGTTGCTGGGGGTGTTATTGCCAGATTAATACTTGGTGAAAGTGTGCAGTTTAACTCATGCTCTACAAGAATTGGGCAGGTTGAAGGTCAACGTATTGACTGGGAATTTGCCAAAGGACATCCTTTAAGATTTGGAGATCCAGATTTTGCAGACCAGGCAATTGAAGAAGTTAAGGCTGTTATGCAGAAACATGATAGTGTGGGAGGAAAACTTGCTCTTAATATTAAAGGTTTTCCTGCTGGAATAGGGGACCCTGCATTCAGAAAGCTTGATGCATTGCTTGCCATGGGTATTATGTCTGTAGGTGCGGTTAAAGGTATTGAAATAGGTGCAGGTTTTAATGTATGTTCATCTTACGGAAGCAAAAATAATGATCCTATAACAGAGGATGGGTTTGGTTCAAATAATGCAGGAGGTATTCTTGGTGGAATTTCCACAGGTCAGGATATTAATATCAATGTTGCAATTAAGCCAACATCTTCAATTATGTCTGAACAAAATACAATTTCAGCAATAGATGGGAAAAATAAAGTGATTCAGGTTATCGGCAGACATGATCCTTGTCTGTGTCCAAGAGCATGTGTTGTTATTGAAGCAATGGCTGCTATGGTGTTGGCTGATTTGTATCTGGGGAAGATAAATCCAGTTAATAAATAAATTCGAAAATGCGTAAATTCGAGAATGCGAAAATTGAAGGAAAACCTTCGGCGGTATAAAAGAAAATGTAAATAGTAAATTGCAGGTAGGGGCGAAAAATCTTTCGCCCGAACATAAAAATGCGGGAATGGTAGGGGCGAGATATATCTCGCCCGAACGGCGAAAATAATAGGTTTTTTGTTATTGTAATGAGTAATGTTTTTATATATAATACTTACTTAATTTTTTGAGATTTACAGGTTATTTTAGTTAGGGATTCCTATACAAGCCATTGATCAACCACTAAATAAAGAAAGAGAGATACTTATGGCAGAACAACTACAAAGTTTATTGGAGAAGATTCAATCTGAAGGCGTAGAAAAAGCTGAAGCAAGTGCAAAAGAGATCATCGAACAGGCAAAGCAGAAGGCTGCGGGAATTGTTAAGGAAGCCGAAAAGAAGGCTTCTGATATTATCAAGAAGGCTGAAGCCGAAGGTGAAAACTTTGCTACACGTGGTAAAAATGCATTGGAGCAGTCAGCACGTGATGTAGTTCTCTCTTTAAAAGATACCATAAACGAATCCATTGAAAACTTTGTTAACAAAGTTATTTCTAACAACATGGACAAATCTGAGTCATTAGAGAAAATTCTTGCAAAGGTTGTTGAAGCATACTACAAAGGGGATGAAAGTTCTGATGTTACTGTTTTTGTTAAACCTGATCTAAAAGACGAAATTGGAAAATACTTTATTGCAAATTATGGAGAACAGTTGAAAAAAGGTTTAAAGATTGAATCGGACGATTCTGTTATTGCCGGCTTCACAGTTTCAGTTGATAATGGAAAAGTTAATCACGATTTTACAAATGAATCAATAACTGAAGCTATGGCTGAGTTATTAAGACCACAAATTGCTGAAATTGTTAAAAGTGTTAAACAATAATTTTGTTAACTAATTAATAGGGCCAAAATGAAATACTATTTTTTTGCAGCATCACTACCTAGACTTTCTCTTGCAGAAGGCTTGCCGTTCGACGTTGAAGATTTTGTTGAACTCTGCGATGAGAACCTTTCACCAAAAGATGCCGAAGTTGTAAGGGCACTTATTAATGGTGTTGATGATCAAACGTCAAATGTTAAAATTCATTTTTAAAGCAATGGAATGATTCTGAAATAGAGTTAAGGAATACAATTGTTAAGCATCGAGCAACTCTTAGAAAGTGTGATCCAGAAAAATTTCTAAAAGAGCAAGATGGTAGTGATTACGCTGTTGTAAAAGCAGTGAATGATGCTTATAGCAAACCAAATCCATTAGAAAGAGAAAAGTCTCTTGACAACTTTCGTTGGGAACAGCTGGATAATTTTGGCGGTACTGATTTTTTTGATAGCAAGTCTATATTTGCATATGCATTGCAACTTAAGATTGTAGAACGCTGGTCTAAATTGGATACAGAAGAAGGTTCAGAGAGAGTTCAGAAAATAGTTTCAGAGGCAAAGGTTGATGATTCAACTCCAAAAGAATAATTTTAGAATATAAATAGAAAGAGAATTATGAGCGTAATAGGAAAGATTATAGGTGTGAATAGTAACCTTATCACAGTTCATGTTGATGATGCTGTGGCGTTGAATGAGGTTGGCTACGCTGTTCTAGGTGACTTGAAGCTTATGAGTGAAGTTGTTAGAATTAGAGGTAGTGTTGCAGATATGCAGGTTTTTGAAAGCACAGATGGATTAACAATTGGCAACGAAGTTGAATTTACCGGAAAAATGTTGTCTGTAGAGCTTGGACCAGGGTTGTTGACTCAGATTTTTGATGGTTTGCAGAATCCTTTACCACGTCTTGCAATGCAGGCGAAGCTTCCATTTTTGGAAAGAGGAGTTTATCTTGATGCACTTGACAGATCTTTAGATTGGGAATTTACACCAAAGGTTGAAGTTGGCACGATGTTGACAGCTGGGGAAACGGTGGGTATTGTTCCTGAAGGCATTTTTGATCATAGAATCATGGTTCCATTTGAAGTTACAGGTAAATACGAAGTAACAGAGATTAAGAAAGCCGGCTCATATAAAGTAGATCAGGTTGTTGCAAAGATTAAGCCTGAAAAGGGTGGAGCAGATATTGAGATTACGCTTATGCAGACTTGGCCGGTGAAAATACCTATTGAAGCATATGCAGAAAGACTGCGCCCAACAGAACCATTGGTTACACAAACTCGTATTATTGATACATTCTTCCCAGTTGCCCGTGGCGGAACATTTTGTATTCCAGGACCATTTGGTGCAGGTAAAACAGTTTTGCAGCAGCAGATGAGTAAATATGCTGAAGTTGACATTGTGATTGTTGCTGCTTGTGGTGAGAGAGCTGGTGAAGTTGTGGAAACACTTAGAGAATTTCCTGAATTGTCAGACCCTAAGACAGGTAAGTCTTTGATGGAGAGAACAGTTATTATTTGTAATACAAGTTCTATGCCGGTTGCTGCTCGTGAATCATCAGTATATACAGCAATTACCATTGCTGAATATTACAGACAAATGGGCTTGAATGTACTTCTTATTGCTGACTCAACATCGCGTTGGGCTCAGGCACTTCGAGAGCGATCAGGTCGGCTGGAAGAAATTCCTGGTGAAGAAGCTTTCCCTGCTTATCTTGAATCATTGATTGCCGGTTTTTATGAACGAGGTGGAATTGTTAGACTTAAGGATGATTCAGTTGGTTCAGTTACAGTTGGAGGAACAGTAAGTCCTGCAGGTGGTAACTTTGATGAACCTGTTACACAGGCAACTTTGAAAGTGGTTGGTGCATTTCTTGGTTTATCCAGAGCAAGATCAGATGCTCGTCGTTATCCAGCTGTTGACCCACTTGATAGTTGGAGTAAATATGACAGTATTGTCCCCGGAGATCATGTTGGACTAGCAAGAAATATGCTTCATAGCGGTAGTGAAATCAATCAGATGATGAAAGTTGTTGGAGAAGAGGGTACTTCTATTGATGACTTTGTTGTTTATCTTAAATCAGAATATCTTGATGCTGTTTTCTTACAGCAGAATGCTTTTAATGATGTTGATGCTGCAACTTCTGCCGACCGTCAGACTTTTGTTTTTAATATAATAAGTGACATTTTACAAAACTCACTAAAGTTCAAGGATAAAGCTGACGCACGAAGATTTTTCCATAAGTTGACACAAACCACAAAAGATTGGAACACTACACCTTATGATTCCGAAGAATTTAAATCGCTAGGCAGTAAGATTAAAGACATGGTCAGCGAAGTGGAGGCTAAATAATGCATAAAGTATATCACAAAGTAGAAAATATTGCCGGTAATGTTATTACAGTTAAGGCTGCCGGAGTTAAGTATAATGAATTAGCAAAAGTTTCCTCACGTCTTGGAACATCTTTGGCTCAGGTTATTAAACTTGATAAAGATTTAGTATCATTGCAGGTGTTTGCCGGTGCAACCGGTATTGCTACGGATGCAAAAATTCGTTTTATGGGAAGATCCATGGAGATTCCTTTTTCAGATGCTTTGCTAGGGAGAATTTTTACAGGTAGTGGAGAGCCAAGAGATAATGGACCTGTTTTGGAAGATAACATGATTCCTATTGGTGGTCCTTCTGTGAATCCTGCAAATCGTATTATTCCTAAGAACATGGTTAGAACAGGTATTCCAATGATTGATGTTTTCAATACTCTTGTTGAATCTCAAAAACTGCCTGTTTTTTCAATTGCTGGTGAACCATATAATGAATTGCTTTCACGTATTGCTTTGCAGGCCGAAGTTGATGTAATTATTCTTGGTGGTATGGGATTGAAATTTGATGACTATTTAGAGTTTAGAGATACACTAGAAAATAGTGGAGCTCTATCAAGAACTGTTATGTTTGTTCATACAGCTTCAGACCCGGTTGTAGAGTGTCTGCTTGTTCCGGATGTAGCTCTTGCTGTGGCAGAAAAGTTTGCTCTTGAAGGCAAGCGGGTATTGGTACTCTTGACTGATATGACAAACTTTGCTGACTCATTGAAAGAAATTGCTATTACAATGGAGCAGATTCCATCAAATCGTGGTTATCCTGGAGACTTATACAGTCAGCTTGCTTCAAGATATGAAAAAGCTGTTGACTTTGCAGATTCTGGTTCAATCACTATTTTGGCAGCAACAACAATGCCTGGTGATGATGTGACACATCCCGTTCCGGATAATACCGGATATATTACAGAAGGTCAGTTCTATCTCAAAGGTGGTAGAATTGAACCATTTGGTTCTTTAAGTCGTCTTAAACAGCAGGTGAATGGTGAAACAAGAGAAGATCACCGAATAATCATGGACACAATGATTCAGCTTTATGCCAATTACAAAGAGACAACTGAAAAGCAATCAATGGGTTTTAGAATGAGTGACTGGGATGAAAAACTACTTAAATATGGTGATCGTTTTGAAAAAGAGATGATGTCATTGGAGGTTAATATTCCTTTAGAAGAAGCTTTAGATTTGGGGTGGCAAATTTTAGCCGACTGTTTTGAAGAAGTTGAGACAGGCATAAGTTCAAAATTGATTGATAAATTCTGGCCAAAGAAATAAGGTGTAATTGCTATGGCAAAGATTAAACATACTAAAAATGAGTTAAAAAAACAGCGAGAAGAACTCAAGCTTTTTCAACGTTTTTTGCCTATGTTGATTCTCAAGAAGCAGCAGTTACAAGCTGAAATCCAAAGGATTGAAAGTGAAGTTGAGAAGACAAAAGCAAGAGAAGAAGAGATTATGAACAACATACAGGAATGGGTGAAGATGACTTCAGAACCATTTCCAGTTGAAGATTATGTTTCTTTGAAAGCAGTCAATTCTCATGAAGGCAATATTGCAGGTGTTCCAATTCCAATCTTTCAATCGGTTGATGTTGAAAAGAGTCTGCCAGATCTTTTTAATTCTCCAACATGGATTGATGATGCAATGGATCTTTTTGAAGAGCTAATGGGACTTAAAGCAAAACGTGAAATTCTTGAAACACAGATTGAGCGAGTTACCTATGAACTACGGGTTACATCGCAGAGAGTAAATCTATTTGAAAAAGTTAAGATTCCGGAGTGCAAAGAAAACATTCGAGTTATTAATATCTTTCTTGGAGATGAGCAGACTTCTAGCGTTGCAAGATCGAAGCTTGCAAAAGATCGTTCAGTGAAGGCCAGACAGAGGGAAGAAGAGCAGGTTGCATAAATTATGATTGTTACAATGAAAAAAATTACTTTGCTTACTTTAAAGGCAGAGAAAGAAAAAACGCTAAAGGATTTAAGAAAGCTTGGTGTTGTGCATGTGCAGAATGTTCAGGTTCCATCCAGTGATGAACTGGATTCAATCAATCAGGAAAAAGATGAGTGTATTGCACTAATCAATATTCTTAAAGATGTTAAGCTCAAGCATGAAACGACAATTGATATTTCTGCTCACGAAGTTATTGAACAGTATGATAAGCTTTTTGAAAGCAAAACTGAGTTTCAGAAAGAACTTGCCGGCTTTGAAAAACAGGCTCAGGATATTCTACCATTTGGTGATTTTGACGTGTCTCTTTTGGACAAATTGTCTGACAAAGAATTATATACAAAATTATATTCTTTCAACTCATCAAGTGTTCCAGAATTCCCAGAAGATGTAAGTGCATTTTTAATGGCATCAACTAAGCATAATTTATATTATGCATTAATTAGCGAAGACAAAAATTTTAAGTTTGAAGATTCACAACCAATTGAAACACCTACATTACGATTGTCGGAAATAAAAAAAGAGATTGACCGCTGCGTTGGCGCTATTGGCGACATTGATGCAGATATTGCAAATTTAAAACCGGCAATTCCAATTTTAGAAAAGCATCATAAGGAAATTACTACTCAAGAGACTCTACTACAAGTTCGTGATGGAATGGGTGAATCAGAGGTTGTTTCATATCTTCAGGGGTTTGTTCCAGAAGATGAAATTTCACCACTAGAAAAGGCTTCAAAGCGTTGTGGCTGGGGACTTGTTGTTGACGATGTTACAGTAGAAGATAATGTGCCTTCACTATTGAGAAGTCCTACATGGGTAAAACCAATGAAGACAGTTTTTAATGCAATTGGAATTTTGCCAGGTTATGACGAAATTGATTTCAGTTCAGTTTTCTTGTGCTTCTTTAGTTTGTTCGTAGGTATCATTGTTGGTGATGCTGGATATGGACTTATCTTCCTTGCTATTACATTGTTATTGGCAAAGAAGCTTAAGAAGGAACAACCGGCTGCATTAGGTCTTTTGCTTATTATGGATATTACAACAATTGTATGGGGTACAATTACTTGTAACTTTTTTGGTATTCAGCCAGACTTTATGCCACATTTCTTGAAGGAACTACAAATTAACTGGTTGATGGATGATAACAATATGATGAAACTATGTTTCCTAATTGGAGCGATCCATCTGTCCATTGCCCATCTATGGAAAATCTGCAGGAGATTGAACAGTACACTCTTTCTTGCCGATATAGGTTGGATTGGCATGACATGGACGATGTATCTGGTCGCAAAACTTGTTGTTTTGAATGAACCAGTGGCGATGCTAAGTTGGTGGCTACCATATGTTACCTTACCTTCATTAGCATTGACAATTATCTTTATGACAACAAAGAAACGTCTAAAAGAAGACTGGCCAGGCTTTGTGATTATGCCATTGAGTGTGATAAATAATTTTGTTGATATTGTCTCATATGTTCGTCTATTTGCAGTTGGTACAGCTTCTTTGGCTATTGCACAAGCTTTTAATGAAATGGCTGTAATGAAAGGCTTACCAATTGTTGTGACAGGTTTGATTGCAGCATTAATACTTTTTGCAGGTCATGGACTTAATATCCTTCTAGCAGGAATGGGTATTCTAGTTCACGGAATAAGATTAAATACATTAGAATTTTCAGGACACATCGGTGTCGAGTGGAAGGGGCATGAGTATGCACCTTTTAAAGAAAAAAAAGAAAAACAAATAATTGAAAATACATAATTAAGAAAGACAGGAGATAATAAAATGGACGCAGCATTAATTACATCATTAGGAAAGATTGGTTCAGCAGGGGCATTAGCACTAGCAGCTATCGGTTCAGCAGCAGGTACTGGTGTTGCAGCAATGGCGGCTGTTGGAGCCTGGAAAAAATGTTATGCACAAAATAAAGCAGCACCTTTTATGTTAGTTGCTTTTATTGGAGCACCTCTATCACAGACAATCTATGGTATGATTCTCTGTAACAACATTGTGGCAGCGACTAAGGCAGGAGTTCAATTTCCTGCACTAATCGCAGCAGGTGTTCTTGGTGGTATTGCAATGGGCGTATCTGCATATATGCAGGGAAAAGCCGGCGCAGGTTGTTCTGTTTCATTGGCTGAAACAGGTAAAGGTTTTGGTAACTATTTAATGGCCATTGGTGTTGTTGAAACAGTTGCTATCTTCGTACTTGTTTTCATGTTCAACGTAACAAAAGTTGCTGTTGCCGGAGCATAATTATCCTATTTAGAAAAACGTCGCTTAACAACGGCGTTTTTCTTTGCAAAATCATAAACAAAGATTCTCTCGCAAAGAAAAGAATTTTAGCCACTGATAAACATAGGGCGGCATAGCCGCAACCAAAAGAATTCTCGCACAGAGGCACAGAGAACGCAGAGAAGAGTTATAGCAATGTTTTAATGTAACGCATGCTTCCATCTTGCAGCTTTTTGGGGTAACGCAATGGTCTTCGTTGCAGGTTTAAAACGCCTACAACCTAGAAGGTTGTGCTACCTCAAGGTAACGCACGCTTCCAGCTTGCAAGTGTAAAACGCCTACAACCTAGAAAGGTTGTGCTACCTCAAGGTAACGCACGCTTCCAGCTTGCAAGTGTAAAACGCCTACAACCTAGAAAGGTTGTGCTACCTCAAAATCTGCAAATCAGTATTGTATTGCAAGTTATTCCTTTTCATAATAAATACTTGCAGAGCTATTCCAACATTTTCCCTTTTAAGTTTTCCCTTTTCAATTTCTTTGTAGCGTCCTCGTTCTCATGGAACATTGACGAGTATAAAATTGACTTGTAAGTTGTTGACAGATATTTTGTTAGAAATATTTATAATAATAATCAACCATAAAAAACAAGAAAATGAAGGGTTGTAGTACAGAGTTTTTTCAGAAAAATGAATGCATTCATTTTCATGCTCTGACGGAGCATTTGATATTAGCCTAGGGTGATACCGCTTGCGGGAGTAACCCTAGGTTTAAAATAAAAGAGAAACTCTTCCTACCCACGGTAGTGTCTTGAATTAACAACTAATCACAGATCGGACGCTACATTACTTGCAAAGAATGCTTTTTGAAAAAAATGTAGGGTCGGCTCTGTGAGCCGAGAAATATACCAACCTTAAAATTAAGGTTTAGTCACACGTACACCTTTAAATTCTTGACAAAATTTGCAAATCAACTAATATGTCAACAAAAAGGAGATTTTCTTTAAATGAGTTTGTCAGTTCTGAAGTTTAGTTTTTTATCATTAAAGCCTTATGTTTATAATAAAGATGGAGTTCTTGTAATTGAGACATGCTTTTTATTTAGACTTTTATCTATCTTTACTTACTTTCGAAGGGTTGAGGTATCTGTTGAGAATCAAACTGTTACTATTCTTAGAAAGATATTTCCCTACTTTCCATCTACCATAAAAATTAATTTTGATGACATATATTATCTTGATTATTCTTTTGGTTCAATAGTAACAGATTTTAGTACTAGTGCATGGTCATTTGGAGAAACAACAGATCAAGCCGAAAGTTTCTCCGTTCATATTATTACAAAAAACAATCAAAAATATCTAATTGGATCATTTCTTGGTGATGGTTCTGTATGTACCGGTATGCGAGGTGTTTTAATAAGTGATGACAGTTTCTTTGATTTGTCTGGAACACAAGAGCAAGATTCACTAAATTTTGTTAAAATATTGTCAAAGATTCTACAGGTTCCAATTGGCAAACCACTGAAAGATATGGCCGACATGATTACTTGTCCTGTCTGTGGGCATCCAGGCTCACCATACATTCCCAAATGCATCTACTGCGGTGCAGTTATGAAACCAGATGAAGTCCAAAACATAATTGCCGCTAAAGAGGCCAGAGAGATGTTTGAACAGTCGCTTCGCTGAAGAGAAAAGGATTCTCTCGCAAAGACCGCAAAGTTCGCAAAGAAAAGAATTTTAGCCACTGATAAACACGGATAAAACACGGATAAGAAATAGTTTAACGCAAATGACGCAGAAGGCGCTAAAGTCGCAAAATGGGATTGAACATTTGCTTACAAAGAAAATACTAAAATAAGAAAATCTTGATTTGGGGGGCTCTGACTATTATTGCATTATTAACCTGCTTAAAACTTCTTTATGTTTGGCTTATTAGAACTTAAGGGAAACATACAACCTTTCATGAGAATGAGGACATTCTCGCTCCCAACTGGTAATCTAAAAGTTGTGCAGTAATTGCGAACATGCATTGTTCCATAAACTTTATAATAATCTTCTGCCGATTTGCGTTAAATTATTCTTTTTTTCTTAAGGTCAGCTCGGTTTCAAACAGGAGTTCGCGGAGTTTGATGAGAATGTCGATGTCGCAGGTGAGCAGGGAAAGGTTTTCTATGCTGCAGATTTGCTCGATATCTTGATTGAAAGATGAATTGATGAGGTTATCTTTAAACCGTTGAAGGAATTCAACAATACTCTGTTCATCGGAGCTTTGATTTTTAATAGAAGTCTGTCTCAGATATTGAAATGTTCGCAATCCATCAAGTCGTTCATGGCAGGCGTGGATGAATCGATCTTTAGTCTTAAAATTTTCTCTAAGGCTTTGCCATATGTTATCGCTATTCAGTTGTTTTTCAAGAAATTCAAATACTGGCGAGCTTACATCTTTTTCATAAAGCTCATCAAAAAGAGCAATTGAACTTTGCACATCATCAAATAGTTTGTAACTAAAAATTGGATATGATTCGCTAATCTTTTCTGCGCCGGATGCCACACTTGAGCCTGTGCCAAATGGAACGCGCGTTGAGTGTCGTGCTGCGGGATATACCATGCCTCTGCAGTAGTTGTATACTTTGCCGTATTTTGCAAGTCGTTGAAGAAAATAGAAGTCTTCAGTACAGTTACGTTTTGGAACACCGCCGCTGCTTTTATAAAATTTGACAGTTAGAGCCAGTGCGGAACCAAGTGCGGTGAATGCGTATGGAGATTTAATTCGCAGCATATTTGTTACAAAGCTTCTCAGGTATATTTCATAGCGTAGAATTGCTCTCGTGTCTTCTTCTTGAAGTCCATCAATCTTGTGGTAGTAGCAGGCAGACAGAGCAACTTTGCCTTTATGCTCTGAAAAGAACTCTCTTAGCCCATCGGGATAATCCTTAGAAATTTTGGTATCGGCATCCATGCTGACAATGACATCGTTATCGTCAAACATTTCACAGGCTTTTGACATGAGGTAGTTTCTTGCATGACCAACTCCATACTTTTCTGATTTCCAGCCTATGCCTGGTGAGGATTTGTCAAAGAATGTGATGTTTGGGTTGTTCAGAGCTTCGAGTTTTTTGAGAGTTTGCTGGTTATTTTGGTATTGCTCAAACTTTTCATGACTGTCATTGTGCCAGCAATCAGGATTGTTAACGCATATTAGAATTTGCGATTCTTTATCTGCGTCAAATATTGATTGAATTGTCTCAAAGAGCCAATCTTCTTCATTGAGAGCAGGTATTGTATAAATTAATTTCATATTGTGTTTATCTGTTTTCCTAAAAAATGTATAATGCCTCTTTATAACATATACCAAATGAAAATAATAGCAAATAATTTGGAGAAGGAAGATAAGGAATGATTAGGAAGAAGGAATGACATCAAATATCAGTCTTCGTTTCTACGGCTCGACCAGTCGAACGTTCAACGTTGAATTGTGAATAAAGGATTACCCCTCCGTCACGCTACGCGTGCCACCTCCCCTAAACAGGGCAGGAGCATTTGTGGACTGGAGTGTGATGTGGAATTTAAAGTGGTTGGTTAGTGCGGGGATGGTTAATGATGGAAAATAGAGGATTATGAGTAAACATAGAATTAGTATACCAGAGAATCTTGAGGAAAAGAGTCTTGTCGATCTTATTGTCGATGTTTTAACCGCCAATTTCCGAGATAAAACAAAGCCTGTTATAATTTCCTTTGGAGGAACTGGTGGTGTAGGCAAGTCAACTTTAACCCAAAAGTTGGCAGCTATTCTTGAGGATGCCAATATACTTTCTTTGGATGATTATAAGACTTCAAGGGCTGAACGTTCAAAGTTAAAAATTTTGGGTAGTCATCCTGCAGCAAATCGTTTTGATCTGCTTCATGATCACCTTGAATCAATTCAGCATGGTAGACAATTTGATAGACCTGTTTACAACTCGATTAGTGGTGAAATTGATGGATATGAACCATATTTTCCAGCAAAGTATAATTTGCTTGATGGTGAAATTTCAACATATACCGAGTTATATGATTATGCTGATGTTGTTGTTTTTATTGAAGCTGCGTTTAAGACACAATTAAAGACAAGATTTAGAAGAGATGTTGCAGAACGAGGCTCTTCTCATGCAAAGGTTGTGAGAACTTTTGTGCAGAGTAATCTTATAGATTATCATAGGTTTGGTTTGCAGGCAAAAAATAAGGCAGATATATTGTTGTATTGTCATGAGGATTATGAGATTGTACCGGTTAGTATTAACAGAGAACTATTGGGTAAAATTTGAAGGGGCGAGATATATCTCGCCCGAACGGAAATTGTAGGGGCGAGACCTGTCTCGCCCTTTTAAGGAAAGACAATGAAAGAACTTTTATGTATTATGGGGCCAACGGCGACAGGCAAGACAAAACTTGCTGTTCATGTTGCCAGGCGACTAGATGCAGAGATAATTAGTGCTGATTCTAGACAGGTATACAGAGGGATGGATATTGGAACCGGCAAAGATATTGAAGAGTATTCTATGCTGGATAAGCCAGTTAAATACCATTTGATTGATATTGTTGATGCAGGTTATGAATTTAATCTATTTGAGTATCAGCAGGAGTTTCTCAAAGTTTATAACCAACTAAAGGCAAATAAAACGTTACCAATTCTATGCGGAGGAACAGGCTTATATATTGAAGCAGTCGTTAAGGGATATGATCTTGTTGAGGTACCAGAAAATGAGGCGTTCAGAGAGAGCATACAAGATAAAACAGATTCTGAACTTGTGGATATGCTTACTAATATCAGAGATGCTCATAATACAACAGATACAATAATCAGAGAACGTATAATCAGAGCATTGGAAATTGATGTTTTCAAGCAGGGCAGAACCAATGCATTTCCGGAAATAGATGCAATGCTTTTCTGCATGAAAATTGAAAAGCCGCTACTTCATAAAAGAATTAAAGATAGGTTATTGCAAAGACTTGAAGAAGGTATGGTAGAAGAGGTTGAGAATCTTCTGAATAGGGGAGTAACAGAAAAGATGTTATACAACTACGGACTTGAGTATAGATTTGTACTGCAATACTTGAATGGAGAACTATCATTGGACGAAATGATAGAAAACCTTTATATTGCAATCAGGCAGTTTTCCAAGAAGCAGCAGAAGTGGTTTAGACGCATGGAACGAAATGGAACCAAGATACACTGGTTGAATGCAGAGAAAAATGTAGAAACACTAGCAGAAGAACTCTTTTTTACTTGGAAAAGTTACTGATATCCAATATAATGCATGACTTGATTTGCAAAAGTAGTTTTTAGTTTGTGAGTGACCACATTCGTTTAGCAAAATTATAAAAGTTTAAGGAAAAGAAAATGACACGTTCATACAATTTTTATGCCGGACCATCAACATTGCCATTGGAAGTTTTAAAGGAAGCACAAGCTGGATTTTGTGAATATAAGAATTCAGGAATGTCTATTATGGAAAGTAGCCATAGAGGCAAAGAGTATGCTGCTCTACATGAAGAGACAATAGCAAATTACAAAGAGTTAATGGGGATCCCCGAAGGTTACTCTGTTCTGTTTATACAAGGTGGAGCAAGCACACAATTTGCAATGATTCCAATGAATTTTCTTGGACAAGATCAGACAGCTGACTATGTGAATACAGGTGCATGGGCTTCAAAAGCTGTTAAAGAAGCAAAGCTTTTTGGCAATGTGAATGTTATTGCAGATACAGAAAAGAGTGCTCCTGCAGTTATTCCTGCAATTGATTCTCTGAAATATACAGATGGCGCTGAGTATCTTCATATTACATCAAATGAAACTATTTCTGGTGNACAGTGGAAAGAGTTTCCAAAGTGTCCTGCACCTCTTATTGCAGATATGTCATCAGACATTCTTTCAAGAGAAGTTAATGTTGCTGATTTTGGAATGATATACGCTGGCGCACAAAAGAATCTTGGTCCTGCAGGATGTGTTTTGGTTATTATTAGAGATGATTTGGTTGAAAAAGTTGTAAGAAAGAATCCAACAATGTTTCAATACAAAACACATGCTTCTAAAAATTCACTTTACAACACCCCGCCATCATTTACAATTTACATGATGTGCCTGGTTACACGTTGGATTAAGAAGATGGGTAAGGAGAATCTATTTGAGCAGAATGTAAGAAAAGCTAAAAAGCTTTATGATGTAATTGATGCAACAGATTTTTATACAGGTTGTGCCGGCAAGGAGTGTCGTTCAGATATGAACGTAACATTTAATTTGCCTACAGCAGAACTTGAGGCAAAGTTTTTTGAAGAGAGCGTTAAGCTTGATATGTGGGGTCTAAAAGGTCATAGAAGTGTTGGTGGCTTAAGAGCATCAATCTATAATGCTTTCCCTGAAGAGGGCGTTGATAAGCTTGTGGATTTCATGAAAGAATTTGAGAAAAGAAGCTAAGAATAAATGCGAAAATGCGCAAGTTCGGAAATGCGTAAATTGGCAGGAGCCGCCTCTGGCGGATCGTTGTAGGATGTAGGGGGCTACCTGTGTGTTGCCCCTAATATTAGGGCGAACACATAGGTTCGCCCGTACAATGCACGTTCGGAAATCACAGTGTTTGGATGAATAATTTGTAATAAATTTATAATGCACCCGTAGTTCAATGGATAGAATGTTGGCCTCCGAAGCCGAAGATTGTGGGTTCGACCCCCACCGGGTGCACCATTACATAAAATGCGAAAATGCGTAAGTTCGAAAATGCGAAAATAAAAGGATACCCCTCCGTCAGGCTACGCCTGCCACCTCCCCTAAACAGGGCAGGAGCACTTGCGAACTGGAAGTATTTGTGAAGTTCGAAAATGTGTAAATAACAAGCAGGGGCGACACATGTGTCGCCCGTACAGAAGGGCCGGGCTTCATGTCCACCCAAAAACAGAATTAAGNAANNCCTTTANGGCANANCAGANAATGAAAGATTTTATATTACAGTTTTTTTCGGCGGACAGCAGCCCGTTAGTGCAGTTTCTTAAATATGCTATAGTTGGTGGCGTTGCTACAGCTGTACATATTGTTGTATTTCATATTGCCGGTTGGAAAATTTTTCCCGCACTTCAAAACGATGACTGGTTTGTTAAAATTTTTAAGATTCAGATGGAAGAAGAAGGTGATGTTCTTAGAGCTAAAAACTCTATGAAAAACAACTGGATTGCTTTCTTTATTTCTAATTTAGTTTGTTATATTCTGAATATTTTATGGGTTTTTAATGCTGGAAAATATGCATGGTACATTGAAATCGTTATGTTTTATGCGGTTTCAGCCGTAAGTATTGCGCTTGGCACATTCTTAATGGGGTGGTTAATCAAGAAGTATGGGATNCGTACAACATATGCATTTATTGCAAATCTATTTACTTCTTTAGCCATAAACTATGTAATGCGTAAATTTATAATTTTTAATGGTTAGGATACAATCATGAACTTACCAAACATTGCTGATGACAAAGTGGCAAAACATATAATTAAACTGGCACTTGAAGAAGATTTGAGCATAGTAGGGGACACAACAACTCTGGCATTAGTTCCAGAGGATGCAACGGCATCAGCAGTTATTCTAGCAAAAGAGCCATGTGTTGTTTCCGGTGTTGATATTGCAAAAAAGGTTTTTGAAGCTGTTAATCCTGATATTAATATTGAGGTTGTTCTTCCTGATGGTTCTGAAGCTGAAGTTGGTAATATTATTATGAAGATTTTTGGTTCAGCAAGAACAATATTGACAGGTGAAAGAACAGCACTAAATTTTATGCAGAGAATGTCGGGTATGGCATCGATGGCAAGAGAGTTTAAAAAGGTAATCAAAAATGATAATGTTATGATTCTTGATACTCGCAAGACAACTCCTGCTTTGAGAATTTTTGAAAAATATGCTGTATTATGCGGAGGCGGAACAAATCATAGAATGGGGCTTTATGACAGGGTTATGATAAAAGATAATCATAGAAAGCTCTGGAGCAAGGAGAATGCTGATCAGCTTGATATGGCCGTTTATGAAGCAAGAAAGAAGTTCCCTGGTATTGCAGTTGAAGTTGAGGTTGAAACTTTTGAAGAGCTTAAGAGTGCATTAAAGGCTAAGCCGGAATGGATTCTTTTGGACAATATGTCACCGGAAATGATGGCAGAATGCGTTAAAATTAATGATGGTATCAGTCTTCTTGAGGCATCTGGTGGAATTACATTAGCCAATGTTTATGAAGTAGCTCAGAGCGGTGTTGATGCTATATCGTTAGGTTGTTTAACACATTCCGCTCCGTCAGTTGACCTGTCGCTTGAGATTTATATATAAGGCTCTGTCACGGTTTAGCCACAGAGTGGCGACATCTCAGTAGCCTAGGGTTTTAACCCTAGGATATTATAATAATAAAATGAATCCCATAGGGATGACATCTCAATAAATCTATGTCACCCCTACAGGGTTCAGTATTTTTTTTATTTAACCTCGGGTTAAAACCCGAGGCTACAGAGATATCATCTCTACGAGATTCATTGCTTGCAGTTGGAAGCAATGTCAAAAAAGTTATTACTATAATATATAGAAAATATTTTGTGGAGGAAATTCATTAGCACAAGTCTTAAAATTGATGAAAAATTGGTTGAAAATGCTGTAAAGCTTGGACACCATAGAACAAAAAAAGAAGCAGTTACTAAAGCTTTGATTAGTTACATTAATCAACTAGAACAAAAGAACATTATATCTATGTTTGGTGTAGTAGAGTATGAAGCAGACTATGACTATAAAAAACAGAGAGAACAGAAATGAGAGTTCTTGTAGATACAAGTGTTTGGTCAGAGAATCTTCGTAGGACAAAAGTTCTAAGATCTATGGTCTAAGTTTTGCTCTGCGAGGTAAATGGGAATTATGGTAATGATGGGAGTTCTGTCCCGAGTTTTTCCTTCAGTCTCGGCTGCAGTGGAGATTAAATGCGGAGTTTGAAGATGCAAGGTGGTAGAAGAAGGGGCGAGATATATCTCGCTCGTACTTAAAAGATTGAAATTATGTTAGAAGATAAGATATACAATTTAATAAAGAAGTGTTCGACTGACCTTCCGAAAGATGTTGAAAATGCTCTTGTTGAAGCATTATCTAATGAAGATGCAGATTCACCAGCCAGTTGGGCATTGAACGGCATTATGGAGAATGTACGACTTTCCCGTAAAAATGAGACTCCATTGTGTCAAGATACCGGTACTTTGCTGTTTTTTCTTGATTTACCTGATGGAACCGCGGTTCTGCCAATTAAAGATGCTATTGAGAAGGCTGTTAATAGAGCAACAAAAGATGGTTATTTAAGACAGAACACTATTGAATCAGTATCGGGTCAGTCTGTTGCGTCAAACATCTCTGCTGGAGCACCTTACATAAACACGAACTTTTCAAATCGCCAAGATATCAGCATAAAATTGATGCTGAAGGGTGGGGGATGTGAAAATGTTTCTACTCAATATAGTTTACCGGATAGTACTTTAGGGGCAGGACGAGATCTTGAAGGAGTTAGAAAGTGCATACTTGATGCAGCATTTAAAGCTCAGGGCAGGGGGTGTTCACCTTCTATATTTGGAGTATGTATTGGAGGCGATAGGGGTGCTGGGTATATTTGTTCAAAAAAACAGATACTTAGAGAATTAGATGATACTTCTGATAATCCTTTGCTGGAAGAGCTTGAAAACAAGGTTTTTAATGAGGTTAATGAGCTTGGTATCGGCCCGATGGGACTATCAGGAAAAAC